>Ga0247806_10000623_pt1 | contig 21117 bp, 18 predicted proteins | sample UWRJL059202B1_FD_179935 | JGI IMG/M metagenome (GOLD analysis project Ga0247806, IMG submission 179935) | Plant litter microbial communities from Arlington Agricultural Research Station in Wisconsin, United States - UWRJ-L059-202B-1 | ecosystem: Environmental > Terrestrial > Plant litter >... | reverse complement strand
CTGTCGCAGCCAGCAGCGGGAAAAGAAAGAGTAGAAAGAAAATAATTTTAGATTTCATGTATTTGTTAGGTTTTAGTTATTCGTGTTATTAAATTTCAATTGATTAATATTGAGTTCACTAATTGTAAATGGCGACGCAGCAGACGCTGAAAATGTATTAAATGGCTTGCTGGTAAAGAAAATTTCGGTCATTACCGTTTCACCATCGTTATAAAATAGTTCAATACTGGTCTTATCCATCAGGATACGGAATGTGCCGATTTTTTGTACTTCGGCTAATACTGCCTTAGATGGTGTTGCGGTAAACTTATGAAACGTTGATACGTTACTTGATTTAGAGCGGTCTACAAATAAATTTTGTTCTTTGTTATTAATACCAAAACTTAGCGTTTCGCCTGCATCATTCGTAAATGTAAAGGTGTAAATATCCTGCTTTAGCCCTTGCACATTAAAACTGATGTCTGCCTTTGTAAAGTCATTTTTATCTTTTGCTGAAAGTATTGTTGTGCCTTTCACTGCTACTTTTTTCTGGCTGTCGGTCTTTTCAATATAGTTTTTAAGTGCCTCAGCAGGACTTGTTATTACCATATAATCTTTACCTTTTTTTACCAGCTTCAGCTCCCTTGGTATGGTAGTGCTACTGCGCCATCCGTTAGTAGGTACAACCTCGGCATATTCCCAGTTGCTCATCCAGCCTATCATTGCTCGGCGATCATTTTTTAAAGGGGCATTACCCCAGGTAACGCCGGCATAATTATCTTTGCCATAATCCAGCCACACAGCCTTTTCTTTAGTAACCCTTTCGGCAAAAGCTTTATCAAGGGTAAACGTTTTACCATCAAAATCGCCCACAAAATATTGTGTACCGCTACCACCATTTGCACCTCCTGGGTTAAGGCTTTGTATGAGTACCCACTTAGTTTCGCCGGTACCTTCTACTTTAATCGGAAAAAAGTCAGGACATTCCCAAACGCCGCCGTGTGCTCCGATGTTCTTTCCAAAATCCGAAAGGTAATTCCAGTCTTTCAGGTTTTTAGAAACATACAGTTGCGACCTGTCCTGTGCTGCAAGTACCATTATCCACTGGTTATGCACGTTGTCCCAGGTAACTTTTGGATCACGAAAATCGCGAATGCCGGGGTTTTTTATTACAGGATTGCCCACATCATATTTTGTCCAGGTATAGCCATTATCAAGCGAGTAGGCGAGTCCCTGCGACTCCACATCAATGGCACCTGCTTTTTCTTTAACAGGATCATGATAAGTAAATATTGCCACTACCGGGGCGGTCTTGCCATCGCCAAAGCCACTGGTATTTTTTTCATCAAGTACTGCGCTTCCCGAAAAAATATAACCAAACCTGTCGGGGTAAAGCGCTATGGGTTGTTCCTCCCATTTTACAAGATCTTTACTTGTAGCGTGGCCCCAGTGCATAGGGCCCCATTTATTGCCATAAGGCCAATATTGAAAATACAGGTGGTAAGAACCATTGGCATAAAACAGTCCGTTAGGGTCGTTCATCCAGTTGTTCTTTGGCGTAAAGTGAAAATTAGGCCTGTACATCTGCTCTTCAGAACTTTTTATATCCTGGGCACTGCATAATGCACCCGATATAAAAATGGCGCTGCTAAATGCTAACGGGAGAAGTTTTTTTAGTATCATTTCGTGATGTGTCTTTTTTTGTTAATTCTTCGCTTAGTTCTTCAAGAGACCTGCCCTTGGTTTCAGGCATTAAAAAGGCTACAAAGGCAAGCTGGAAAACCATCATTACAGTAAAAATAAGGAATACAACCCCTGCGCCAATAGTACTGAACAATAGTGGAATTAGTGAAGGGATAATGGCGGCAAGCACCCAGTGTACCGAACTGCCAAAGGCCTGGCCCGATGCACGTATATGGTTTGGAAAGATCTCTGATATAAATACCCATATTACAGCTCCCTGCCCAATAGCATGCGAGGCGATAAAAAGGAACAGGAAGGCAGGAACAGACATGCCACCCCAATTAAAGAAAAATGCTGCCGAGACCAATCCTAATGAAATTATGTATCCTATAGAGCCTATGTACATAAGTAATTTACGGCCCAATTTATCTATAAGAGCTACACCAAGTAACGTAAACAGTAAATTAGCAACTCCTATACCTATACTGCTTAAAAGGGCCGTATTCTGGCCAAGGCCTGCCTCCTGAAATATTCGTGGAGCATAATATAAAAAGGCATTAATACCGGAGAACTGGTTAAAAAAGGCAATAAGGAAGGCAAGTATCAGTGGAAAACGATATTTTTTCATAAAGATATTTTCATGGCTTTTATCGCCGGCCTGCTGTATTTCAAGCATCATTGTCTCAATATTAGCCTGAGGGTCTACAATAGCAAGTACCTTACGTGCTTCTTCATTCCTGAATTTAGAGAGTAACCACCTTGGGCTTTTAGGTACTGTAAACATTAGCGCTATGTAAATTGCTGCCGGTACTGCCTGTATGCCCAGCATCCATCGCCAGGCATTTTCACCAATATCTTTTAGGAAGTAGTTAGATATAAATGCTATAAGTATGCCCAGTACAATGTTGAATTGATATAAGGCTACAAGACGCCCCCTTTTTGATGCCGGGGCAATTTCAGATACATATGCCGGAGCGGCTATAGTTGAAGCACCCACCCCAAGGCCACCTAAAAACCTGAATGCGGCAAACGTGAAAGGGTCATTTGCAAGTGCCGAACCGATTGCTGAAATAAGGAAGAAAACCCCAATCCATAAAAGTGTGTTTTTACGACCTATTTTATTGGTTGGGATGCCTCCAAAGATAGCACCCACTACCGTACCCCATAACGCCATGCCCATTACTACAGAGCCATGAAAAGCATCCGATGAATGCCACAGTGCCTGTAACTGTTTATCGGCACCCGATATTACTACGGTGTCAAAACCAAAAAGAAAGCCTGCCATCGCAGCGGTAACAGACCAGATAAGTATTTTATTCATTGCAGATTTATTAATTGATCTGCTGCTAAATTATTGTTAATGCCGCATTCGCTATTTTAAAAATGTTACAATTATGTAACCCCGCGCAGATCATGTAGCGCGTTTATCACAAACGGTTGTTAAACAGTAACTTAAATTTACGAAAACGATATATAAAAAACGTTGTAGTACTTATTTAGTTACCAATGGTATGTTTTTGATACATAGTATAACGTACATTTTAGTATCATTTTACCCTGTAGTTTTATATTCTTTTGGAGAAATGCCAAACTTGTTCTTAAATGCGGTTGAGAAATAATTTGGCGACGAGAAACCAAGGGAGTATGCTATCTCGCTAATGTTCATTTCGCCTTCGCGCAACATGGTAGCAGCTTTCTCTAAACGGATATTATTAATATGATCGCTTATGCTCATACCTAATATGGCTTTTACCTTACGATACAATTGTACTCTCGATACATTAAGTTTGTCAGCCAGTTCTTCCACAGAAAATTTAGGGTTATCCATGTTTTCCATAATATGAATATTCATACGGGAAATAAAATCCTGTTCTAAAGTGCCAAATTTAGATTCCGGCTCTATACGGTAAATATTGTTTGTGTAATAATAGCGCAATTTTTCGCGGTTAAAAAGCAGGCTGCTTAATGACTGGCGCAAAACAGAGAGACTAAAAGGTTTGGTAAGGTATAGATCAACACCGGCCTGCATACCCTCTATAACCGACTCTTTATTGCTTTGGGCACTCAGTATAATAATAGGTATGTGAGAAGTGCGCAGGTCTTTCTTAAGAGTCCTGCTTATATCAAAACCGTCTGTTCCAACAAGGTTAATGTCGCAGATAACAATGTCGGGAACCAACTCTAAAGCCAAAGTTACAGCGTTACTACCGTCTGAAATATGCACATCATATTCTGCCGAAAGCTTATTGTTTAAAAAGTTTACCAGGTCAGGATGGTCTTCAATTACCAGCAATGTGTATTTTTCGTGGCCCGGTGCCGGTAGGTTAATTTCAGGCAGGTTATCATACTCAAGGTCATCCTGAAGAAGGGATGTGTCGTATTCTGTAACCGTGGCAGTGCTTATTTCTGCAGGCAACAAATGATCGCTACCTTTATAAATTGTAATAAGAAATTCGGTACCCTGCCTGGACCGTACTTCTATAGTGCCTTTGTGCAGGGATATAAATTCTTTAGAAAGGTTAAGCCCTATACCGCTGCTGTTCTTATTGTTATTAGACGCTTTAAAAAACGGGTTGAATACCATATTCATTTCCTTTTCAGGGATGCCTATACCACTGTCTTTAACTACAATTTTCAAGGTATTGTCAGTCGCATCTTTAATAGTGATGATTATTTTACCATTATCGGGCGTAAATTTAAAAGCATTAGAGAGCAGGTTAAAATACACCTTATCCATAAGGCTGTTATCAATATAAACTTCGGTATCTTTATGGTCGGCGATAAGGCGAAAGTCGATATTCCTACGGGTTGCCTCACCTTTAAAGTTAGCCATTACCTGATTGGTGAAAGAGTAAATATTGGTTTTAGTAGCCCTTAGGGTAAACTTACGCTCTTCGATTTTTCTAAAATCAAGCAACTGGTTAATAAGACGCAACAGGCGATGGGAATTGCTGTATATTAGTTTCAGCTCGTCCATAAGCCGGGTACCCTTAATCTTGTCATTCTCTATGAGCGATTCGGCATAGCTTAATATTAGCGTAATGGGTGTTTTAAACTCGTGCGAAAGCCCTGTAAAAAAACTGAGCTTTGCCTCATTGCTGCGTTGTGCCGCAGCAGCCATTACTTCTATCTCATTTTTTTGGTCAGTAACAGTAGTGTTTATTTGTTCAAGCTGCCGTTTTTTTCGCGAAATAGAAATGGTGCTGTAAATACTGTATATGGCAAGGCTAAGTATGATTACCAAAAATAAAGTAAGCAGTCGCACCAGGCTGTGCTGTGAAGCATATTCCTGTTCCTGTACGCTTATGGCATCAAGCTGCTGCTTTATAACTGTTTGCTGTTGGTCTACTTTGTCTAACTGGCTTTCAATAATCTCTGCGTTTATCTTGTCTATAACAATGGTGTTAAGAAGATTATTTTTAGTAATAGGCTCCTTACTATATATTTTTAGGGCAAGCCTCAGCGCCTCATTACCGCCTGTAGGGTACAGGATGGTGGCCTGTAAAACCCCTTTTTTTACCAGTTCTATACCACCATTTGGGGTGCTAAGTGCATCTACGCCTACAAATTTTATTTTGTTCTCAAGGCCCAACTCTTTCGCTGTTTCCCAGGCACCAAGCGCCATGCGGTCGTTTTGGGCAAATATATATTCTACATCAGGATCGCTTTGCAGTAATTTTTTAATTTGCGGTTTTACCGACACACTTTCCCAGTCACCATTAACTGTATTAATTAACTTAATCTGAGGATGCTGTTTTAAGATTTGCGAAAAGCCCAACCCACGTTCGTAAGCAGGAGAAGATGTTTTAAGCCCGGTGATTTCTATAATTTTACCATTACCATTACTGTTAGAAACGATGTATTTTGCGGCAATACGGCCTACCTCAATATTATCGGCGCCAATGTAAGCGGTATAGTCTTCGCTATCTATCTTGCGGTCTACCACAATTACGGGTATACCCTTTTTTATAGATTTTTCTACAATGGCTGTAAGTGGCTTGGCTTCGATAGGTGAGACGATTATAACATTTACACCACGATCAATAAATCTTTCAATGTCCTTAACCTGCTGTTGTACATTATTGTTTGCATCCTTAATTTCCAACTGCACTTCAGGGTGTAGTGAGGCTTCAATCACCATGCTCTTGTTAAGCTGCCGCCTCCAGTCGTCGGTATTCATTCCCTGAGAAAAACCTATTTTTACCGCATTGTCTTCATTTGCCGTGCTACACGATGATAGTACAGGCAAGAGTAGCGCTGCGATAAGAAAATATCTTACATAAGATAGAAAATCAATAGCTTTCATTTGTTTACAACGGTATAATAGGGCTATACTGGTACTGCTAGGCCTCTATATATTTAGAATGATGTGACACCTAATGTATATAGATGTAAGGTGCAAGTTACTATAAAATAGTAGGTATGTCAAAATTCATAGCAGACTAATTGCGTAATAAAATATGGGATTAATAATTTACATGTTATTTATTTACTAATTTCTTAAAGACAACGTATCATTTTTGTAACAGACGGTAACAAAATTAATACTATTTCGTTTTCGCTATTTAAATTTTAATCTGCAATGCGTTGATTAACATGTGTTTGAATTATTTTGTGAAAATGATACTACCTATTGTATTTAATTGTAACATAAGTAGAAATATACTTCTTGTTTAACTAATAATTTAGTGATGGATATTGAGTTGGCGTTTTATTTTGAAGTCAAACTATAACGTTTTATTAATCCATCGAAAGCCTTATTATTAATATTAATGTAATTTTTAAAAATGATGAAAAAACTACTTATTATTTGTTTGCTATTTATAGCTGGTACATCAGCTTTGTATGCACAATTTCCCAGCGTTGGTATATTAGGGACCGCAACGCCGCTGGGCTGGAGCGGTAACGAGCCCGATATTGCAATGGCTACTGCAGATGGCATTGTGTATACTCTTAATAATGTAAGCCTTTATACAGGTGGACTAAAATTTAGGCAGGACAACAGCTGGCCCTTAAACTGGGGCAGTACAGACTGGCCACGTGGAGTTGGTGTTCAGGATCAGGGCGGGATGGATGTGCCGGTACTTATAGGGGTTTATGATGTTACTTTTAACCTCACTTCAAAAGAATACAGTTTTACATATAAATTTCCGGTTATAGGTATACGTGGCAATGCCACAACAGTAGATTGGGGCAGTACCAATGGCGATATATTATTTTCTACCACCGATGGTGTTACTTATACAAATAGCGACATTACATTAACTGATGGAGGGCTTAAATTTCGTCAGGATAACGATTGGCCTAACAACTGGGGCGGCGCCACATGGCCATCCGGCACCGGTATATTTAACCAGGACGGAGTAGATATACCTGTACAGGCAGGAATATATAATATTTCCTTTGATAATGTGACTAAGGAATATAATTTTATAGATACCGAAACTGCAGGTACGGCAAATTTTAATGTAAATGGCATTTTTTTATATCCCAACCCGGCAAAAGATGTACTTAACATAAGTATTAAAAATGAACAATTATCGGATATAAAAATTTTAGATGCAACCGGTAAAACTGTGGCTTCTTTCCCCGCCAATAGATCAAATGCAGGGCTTGATATTTCTGCCTTATCATTTGGTATCTATTTCGTGCAAATATCAACGGAACAAACCATTAGCACTATAAAGTTTATAAAAAACTGATTTTAATAATTTACAACTATTCCATTTACATTTCAAAGAATACCTTTCTCCTGTTTTGGAGCTAAGGTATTTTTTTTACCCATGCATTACTACATGTCTGATATCAACCAAAACTTTTTTATCATGAATTTTACAAGAATTAATGTTGCTATCATGTATGGCGTAGTTGTACTTTGTACTTACGGCTGCACGAATGAAAATATAGTACTGCACCGTTCAGTAATATTAAAGCTACAAAGAGTTAGCGCAGTTATTTAAGTGAGTTAATGTTTATATCTAAACTGGAGGTATATGTCACATGTAGCTTATTCTTATATGAAAATATTAAATAACGAATGTATCATAGCAAGCCTCTTTAAATCATTCATAAAATGGTATAAAATTCTTTCGTTAGGGCCGAAAAGTTCAATTTAAATATTTTACAATTTTGTTTTTGAAAGACATTACTTTCAATTATAATAATGAAGCTCATAATTGTAGGAGCTCCACTATTTATTTTATCTCGATTAGTTAATCAAATTTATTTTTGTTTGACAACAAGTCATTCATTCTTTTGATTTCACTTTCTAAATTCTGTATTTAAGCAAGAGTATTTTCTGTATCTACGCTATTTTAGTATCAAGTCTATTTTTTAATTGTGACATTTCCCTAACCACAGTTAATTTTTCGGTAATCGCGTATTCACGCTTTCACGTGTGGTAAGGGACTGAGAGTTAAAATTTGTAGCAGTATCATTAATTAACTGCTTTTTTGTCTTACCAGCAGGTATTGTCTTAATGGCTTTCAAAAAATAATTTTGAGTGTTAGCCGTATCGGGGTGGAGGACAAAGCGGATGTTTACCTGCTCTTTTTCGAGAACTTCAGGAGCTCTCATACTCACAAATCGAAAGAGTGTGTTTTTAATTTCTGTACTCATCGAATAAAATTGTTTACAACAATATTGGGCAACAACTAACTCTGATTATACTTTTGGATTTATAACCTGACAAAAATTATTACAGCAAAATTACGATAAAATAATCTTATAAAAAAATAATTATAAGATTATTTTATATCATCTTAAAAATTGCGTTGTAAATTGCATAAACCGAACGCAATTATCCCCTTTTGAAAATTTAGTATTAACCAGTATTTCTCTTGGTCTACAATCGATTCGTAATCTAATTAAAATTATAGAGGAAGGTCAAATTAAATAAATTATCCAACTCTGTTAACAACACCTAATAGCCCGGTAATAGCTCAGAGATATTACCCTAAATTATCTTCGATTGTGCCCTTAGACAATTTTCCTGAGTCATTGGAATTTTAAAAAGGCTATTTAAACCGTGTTTAAATCAAACACAAATTGTTTAGCCATGATTAATTTTTAAACATGGTCTGAAATATCAAATATAGGTTTAAATTGGAAAAGGGTAGTATTAGAAATTTTGGTGGCCAGCATTTAACTACGTGTTTTTCGTACGAAAAATTTCTTAAAAAGAGTAAATCATGACCATACTAAATTTTTCAATGAAAACAATTTTGTTGTTTTAGTTACGAATGAAACGGGAGTTGCAGGCTAATTTAAAAATGTCATATTAATTTGAAGCTATATAAATTGTAAAAGTCCAAAGGAAAAGACACTCTCTGAACTTTTAGCTTTAGAAAATATTGGATAAATTTTAATCCTACAGGTTTGGTAGTAATCCCATGAATTTGTAGAGTTCGATTCTCCCTCCAACTATAAAAAGAAAACCCCAGCAATTACTGAGGTTTTAGTGATGTGTGGAGTGTCAGGGATCACAGTCGAACACCTTATATCTATTTTAACTCAATTTAATGAGTTATAAAAATTGTCAATCCATTGAATATGAGTAAATTAAAAACTAAGTTCTCTAGCGGTTTTATTTGTATACTTTGTATCTTACCAATTGCATTTTTAAAAAAACCCTATCTATTTACAATTAAAATTGGGTCTGAATCGAGTACATTTTGAGGTGTGAGGGCGTGGCGAACACCTAGGAGAAAATCAAATATATAAACTTTGGTTTTCTGACTGATTAAAAAATCTATCTGTTTTTGTAAGGACTCTTGAGACAATTGTCTTTTTATTAGGATCAAACCTCACTCCTTAATACTTGTGGGATCTTTGAGCGTCATTTCTGCAATTTCATCTTTTCGTTTAAATGCAACGCCCGAATGATTTTGCATGTAAGTGATCAATTCATTCGCAGCCTTAACCATCTGCGGAGTGCCACTTATACGGTCGTGAAATGCTATGGAAAGCAGACGGCGATTAGTTGCAGCCTCGGCATAAAGTTGGTCAAATTCCATCTTAACCTGCGTAACAAACTGATCGGCCGAAAAATTACGCATTTCGATAAGGCCCATATCATTACAACGTATAGTATAGGGAACAACCGCAAAATCTTTTTGCTTTACTTTAATGAGGAATGGCTCATCCCTGCTAAGGTCATCAATATGGTAAGTAAAACCAAGATCTTGTAGTATGTCTAAAGTATTTTCACTACGGCGCAGAAAGTTAGCATTGTAGCCAACAGGGGTCTTTCCGGTTGCTTTCTTTATAGCATCCACTCCGTCCCTGATGAATTTTTTTCCTCATCGTAAGACATGTTGTACTCCGTTTTCCAGTCCATACCATGCGCTGCCGCCTCATGCCCCCGCGTTACGATTTCTTTAGCCAATGCCGGGTTTCTTAAAACAGCAGAACCTACCATATGTGATGTCACCTTTATCCCCAATTTGTCCCAATTATCCAGCATCCGGGGTATACCTTCCTTAAAACCATATTCATACCAAGTGCTGGCTGGCAAGTCTTTGTAGCCTGGCAGCATGTTGGGTGGAAATGGACTCGGTGCGTTATCTGGCTGGCCACCAGCCTCAAATATCATACTAACAGAAACCACCAGTCTTGATCCATCTGCCCACTTTGATGGTGTTGGTGCGAAAGTCTTATATTGATTGTCAGCGAATATATTTTGATTCGCTCCTATGATGCCAGCCACTGATAGCAGTCCTGTTTGCTTAATAAAATTTCTTCTGTTCGTCATAAAAATAGCTTATTAATAAAGTCCTTCGTTAAACTTTGCAATGGCTGCTTCAGGGTCTGCAAAGTAATCAGTGTATTGCCTGCCAGCTTCTCCTACATAGATAGTATTACGGTCTTCCTTAATGCCATTATAAATTTCCTCGGCTACGGCCAATGGTGGCAAGCCATGTTGTTCACCGCCCATATCCTTGGTCGGATCTGTATTAATAAGCGAAGGCATTACTTCAAAAACTTTAATATTTGTATCTGTGGATAAGGTTAAGCGCAATGCCACAGAATGCGAATGCAGGGCTATTTTAGCATCTGAATAGGTTAGCAAAACCACAAGAGGATGTAATGCCACGTTAGAAGTAATATTTACAGTGGCAGCATCGGGCTGTTTTTTCAACAGAGGTAATAAAGCTTCGATTAATCGCACCGGAGCAAAGTAATTAGTTTCAAATTCCTGTTTTGATTTCTCAACGGCGTTTGCGCCTTCACCCAGTTTATAAACAAAGCCTACCCCGGCATTGTTAATCAACACACTAAGGTCGCTATAATTAGCTTCTAGTTTTGCAACAAGGCTTTTAACCGCAGTTTCATCGGTAACATCACAGATGACATAATCAAGGCCTAATTCTTTTGCCGCTTTTTCCAGCTTTTCTGCATTGCGCCCTACGATAATTACTTTATTACCTTTTTCACTTAGGAATTTTGCGGTTGCATAACCAATTCCGGAACTACCACCTGTTATCAGGATTGTTTTGCTTGAAATGTTCATGATTTCTTTTTTATGTTTAAATAATTCGTAACTTTGCTTTTAATTTGCAAGTGTAAATGTACGATTTTTTACTTTTAATTTGCAAGTGTTTTTTAAAATATTTTTAGTATCATGAAAGAAATTACAAATCGCTCGGATTGTCCAATTAGTTATTCCCTTGATTTTTTAGGGGATAAATGGACGCTGTTAATACTACGGGATATAATATTTGGTGGCAAGTCTACCTATGGAGAATTCTTATCATCTAAAGAAAAAATGGCGACAAACATTCTTGCTGACAGGTTAAGCATGTTAGAAAGCAACGGCTTTTTGAACAAGCAGGTTGGTGAAGACAAAAAATCCAAGTTTGTTTACACTATGACTGAAAAAGGTATAGAACTTATTCCGCTTATTATGGAATTAACCATTTGGGGTTCAAAATTTAACCCTCCCGGTAATGCAAGTTTAGTAAAGGAATTAAAGAAAAATAAGACCGGTACAATAAAGGCCTACCAGGATAAACTGAGAGAAAAAATTGCTAAGGAATCGTAAGCGATAACTTAATTTGCCGGTTATAATGATTAGATATATGAGTTCTAAAATAGAAAAATTTGCTTACCATTTAAATTTGCACAAGATGATTAAAAAACAAAGTATTGTTGCAATTGCACTGGGACTGCTTTTTTTTTGCCTGTGGTAGGCATAATGTTCACTTGAGTAATGTAGAGGAAGGAAAAATCATTAAGCCCAGTACAGAGTGGACTGATACGGCCGGAAATAAAATTAACGCCCACGGCGGCGGTATTTTATATCATAACGGCACTTATTATTGGTATGGTGAATACAAAGGTGATTCTACTTACAGAAACCCAAAAGTACCCAATTGGGAATGTTATCGTACCGAAGCTGGCGGAGTGTCCTGCTATTCTTCTAAAGATTTAACAAAATGGAAGTTTGAAGGGCTGGTTTTAAAACCGGAAATGAAGGATACTGTTTCAGACCTGCATTATTCTAAAGTGCTGGAAAGGCCAAAAGTAATCTACAATGATAAGACCAGAAAGTTTGTAATGTGGCTCCATGTAGATAGTAGTGACTATTCTAAGGCTGCCGCGGGTGTAGCAGTATCAGACTCGCCTACCGGTAATTTTACTTATCTTGGCTCCATACAACCCAATAACGCAATGAGCCGTGATATAACTTTATTTAAAGATGAGGATGGCAAAGCCTATCATGTGTATTCTTCAGAAAATAACGAGACTCTATATGTAAGCCAGCTTACGGAGGATTACCTTAAGCCCTCCGGAAAATTTACCCGCAATTTTATTAAGTCATCAAGGGAAGCCCCGGCTGTTTTTAAGCATAATAATAAGTACTACATACTTTCGTCAGGGTGTACGGGCTGGGATCCTAACGTGGCAGAATATGCTATTTCAGACAGTATGCTGGGCAAATGGAAGGTATTTGGAAACCCATGCTCGGGCAAAGATGCCAATATCACATTTTATGGTCAAAGTACCCATGTGCTAAATATATCAGGCAAAAAAGATGCTTACATTGCAATGTTTGATAAATGAAATAAAAAAGACCTTATTGATTCTCGCTACATCTGGCTTCCGGTAACCTTTAAAGGAGATTCAATAAACATTGCCTGGAAAGATAAGTGGGATATAAACAACTTATTTGATTAACATAGTGTAAACCTAAAGCAGATTTAATAATATCCTTTTTGCGTGTAGTAGCTGGTGTGTCACCTTTTTTATATTCAGGACTATGGTAAACTATAGCTAACGAATAATAGCCTTATTAATTCAAAAAAGTTCGATCTTCCCTCAAACTATAAAAATAAAACCCCAGTAAATACTGAGGTTTTAGTGATGTGTGGGCGATGAGGGGTTCGAACCCCCGACCCCCTCGGTGTAAACGAGGTGCTCTGAACCAGCTGAGCTAATCGCCCTAATCTTGCAATCGTTGTGGTTACTTCCGTATTGCGAGTGCAAATATAAAACTCTTTTTTAATTCTACAAGGTTTTTTTGTAAAAAAAATTACTGTTTTTTTATGTCTATAAGTACTGCCTTATCTTCAAAATTAGCAATTTCGATATCAATTGGCTGATTGTTAATTGTTTTTCCTTTTATTACATAAAGTTTGCCTCCGGTCTTTAAAGGTTTTTTACTACGCGAAAAATCTACATCGCCATATAAAATAGTATTATCTACATCGGTTTGTGTAACCCATCCGGCTTTTAAGGTGTGCTGTGCTTCTTTAGATATGGTAAGTCCTTTTTCCCGAATGTTCTTTTTAACCCTGCAATTAGGCAGGTAGCAAAAATCGGCTCCTTTGCCATTAAAAATATAATACATTAGGAAGCCGCCAATCATGAACCCAAAAAGATAATATGCTAAACGAAATTTAAACTGCATTGCTATAATTTTTTTGCAAAAATACGCAAAAGCCCCTGCTTTTATGCATTTGCAAATGTTTTAATTCAGATTATGCGACTATTACAAGCTCGTAATAAGAATACGTATTCCCACAATTGCCAGGCATAATGCCAATACCTGTAGTATAACATTGCTCTTTATTTTATGAGATAAGAAAGCACCCAATTGAGCACCCGGAATTACTCCAAGCGCTATAAAAAGGACCATGTGCAGTACATGTGGTTCGTTGTAAGTGCCTTTACAGGCATGTGTAACAACGCTCGCGGTTGCCATTACGGCCAGTATAAAGTGAGATGTTGCCGTTGCTATATGGACAGGGAATTTAAGCCAGTTTACCATAGCAGGAACATGTATTATACCTCCGCCTATACCTAATAACGGAGAAATGTAACCCACCAGCAGGCTTACAATATTACCATTAACTGGGTTGTAACTGTAGTGGTAAGTAGTGCCAGTGCTATCGGTTAAGATATGTTCCTGAAAGCCCTTTTTTAGTACTATCCGGTTCATGCAGACTTTATGGGTTGCATTTTTATAAACAAGATAAGAGGCCAGGAGTACCAGCAGCATACCTATAATTGTATTAAAGGAGTGCTGGGGTATATATTGAACCGTCAGTACACCTAGTATAGAGCCAGGTATGGTGTACAGCGCAAAAACAATACCTGCTCTGAAATCTATCCTGCCGCTACGTGCATAAGCAACAGATCCAGAAAGTGCATTTACCGCCACTACAGCAATACTTATTGCCGTAGTAACTTCCGGGCCTAATGCCGGATAAAACAGCAACAGGAGGGGTACAAGTATAAAACCACCGCCGGCTCCTATAAGAGTGCCAAAGGTGCCAATTATAAAACCGGCCAATAATAGTGCTATGCTTTCCAAATTTGTAAACTATTTATATTACAAATTTGATAAAATTAAACTACAAAACACATTTTTATTTACGAAATATATTTTGTAACTAACTGAAAATTAATAGTATGCTAAGAATATAGATTTAGTAGGGTAGTGGTTTTTTAAAGGAGCGGTAATGGTTTGGTACCTTATCTGTAATCGTAACTCCTGCCGTTCGCTTTATCCCTTCGCTGCGCTGCGGGGATGTCGCTATCGTCAGGGCTAAAAGGAATCTTAAGTTTTTATCTGCAATGGTTTAATGCATGCAGCTTAAATATTTTAATTATTGTATTTGTCCCCACATAGTTCTTACTATTTTTAAATCAAACTCTGATGGCATTTCATAAATTGTGTCATTCCTCATAAATGTAGCTGTGTTTGAAGGCAGACTAACATTGAATTGAGGTTTTTCTGCAGGAAAAATTGTTACGTTTTTACCAGTATCAATTTTATTCATGTTACATAGGTCGAGTAGGCGTATTGTATCGTTACCAACTTTAATAATACTAAGGGATGCTGTGGCAGATGTTCCGCAAAATACCTTAGCAGGATAATGGTTTATCATTATCCCATTTATAGTATCACTCAGATAGCTGTATTGCCACAACGCTTTATAATCTATTTTGCTTTTGTTATAAAATAAATTGTTAGTACCTGAGCAAGATCCCATTAATAATATAAAGCTAACAGTAATAGCTACAGATAGAGGTTTCACTAAAATACAATCAAATTAATATCAGTATATCCAAGGTCAAACCATTCGGCGATGCTGCTGTTTGTAAGGCGGCCGTGGTAAAAGTAAATACCATGTTTAAGACCGGCATTGCAGCGTATGGCACTTTCTATACCACCATCGTCTGCCATTTGCAACAGGAATGGGCTGATTATATTGCTAATAGATAATGAGGCTGTTTTACTATAACGCGAAGGGATATTTGGTACACAGTAATGTGTAACATTATGTTTAACAAAAGTCGGTTTTTCGTGTGTGGTAACTTCAGATGTTTCGAAACAGCCACCGGTATCTATAGAAATATCTATAATAACGGCGCCGCGTTTCATGCGTTCTACCATTGTTTCACTTACAATTACAGGACTACGGTCTTTACCGCGCATAGCGCCAATAGCAACATCGCAGCGCATTAAGGCTTTTAGTATGGCCTTTTCCTGTATAGTGGAAGTGAAAATTCGTTGGTTAAGGTTATTTTGCAGTCGGCGTAGTTTGTTTATGGAGTTATCAAAAACCTTTACACTTGCACCAAGCCCTAATGCTGTTTTTGCGGCAAACTCGGCGGCTGTTCCGGCTCCAAGTATAACAACCTCAGTAGGAGGTACACCGGTAATATTGCCAAACAATAAACCTTTGCCAAGCTTCTGGCTAATCATTAATTCAGACGCTATAAGTATAGATGCTGTGCCTGCAATTTCGCTAAGCGATTTTACGGCAGGGTAGGAGCCATCTTCGTCCCGAATAAATTCAAAGGCCAGGGCCGTTATTTTTTTCGTTTCTAATGCCTCAAAAAATTCCTTGCGCTGTGTTTTTAACTGCAGTGCAGATATAAGCAGCGTTTCGGGATTCATCATCTCGATCTCTTTTACCGTAGGCGGTTCTACCTTAAGTATTACAGGGCAACCAAATACTTTTTTAGTATCGTGCGTTATTTCGGCACCGGCATCGCTGTATTCTTTATCGGTATAACTTGCTGTAAGGCCTGCGCCACTTTCCATCATTACGCGGTGGCCGTGCGCCGTTAACGATGCTATAGCATCGGGCGTAAGGCATATCCTGCGTTCCTGGAACGATGTTTCTTTTGGCATGCCTATAAAAAGGTCGCTGCGCTGCCTGGCTACTTCAAGCATTTCCTCCTGTGGCAGAAGCTGCTGTCTTGTAAAAGGTGTAAATGACATGGGTGGCTATTATATGGGAGAAATTTACAAAAAAAGGCAAATATAAACAACTATTTTACAGTAAGATGCCTTCGGCCATCCGGCAGGGCTTTTAAAGTAAGCGAAGTATGGTCTAACGGGATAAGATTTGGTGTTTTTTCGGGCCACTCTATAAGGCATAAATTACCCGAATAAAAGTACTCGTCTATACCCATATCATAAGCTTCTTCCTCGCTGTTAAGGCGATACAAGTCAAAGTGATATAGGGGTTTATCGTCGCTGGTTGCATATTCATTTACAATAGAGAACGTGGGGCTCGATGTCATATCGGTTACCCCAAGTTGCCTTGCCAAAGCCTTTATAAATGTGGTTTTACCCGCACCCATACTGCCATGCAGTAGTATAATGTTTTTTAAATTTAAGGCCAGCGTTTTTTGTGCAGCCTGGTCAATTTCCTCAAGGGAAAAAGTAATCTCCATTAGTATTTTCAATTATATGCTATTAAGCCTGTTGTGTGTTTTTGTTATTGCTAAGTAAGTCGAAGACTACTTAGGGTTAAAGACTAAGAATGGCACAATCATTTCTTCCAGCGATATACCACCATGCTGGTACGTATTGCGGTAGTAGCTTACATAATGGTTATAATTGTTTACATAAGCAAGAAAGTAATCGTTCTTTGCAAATATATACGAACTGCTCATGTTTATGGTAGGCAGTTGTATACGTTTAGGATCTTTTACATGGTATACATCACGATCTTCATACGTTAAGCTCCGCCCGGTTTTATAGCGCAGGTTGAGGCTGGTATTTCTATCGCCTATAACTTTACTTGGGTTTTTAACATTAATGGTACCGTGGTCTGTAGTTATAATAAGTTTAAAACCCATTTGCTGTGCCTGCTGAATGATCTCTAACAATGGCGAATTACGAAACCAACTTTGGGTTAAAGATCTGTAAGCCTTATCATTGCTTGCTAATTCTTTAACTACATCCATCTCTGTTTTAGCATGCGACAGCATGTCTACAAAGTTGTATACAATAGTGGTAAGGTCGTTGTTTTTAAGCGATTTAAAATTGTCTACCAGTTTTTTACCCGCAGCAAAATTAGTAATCTTGTAGTATTCCTGTTTAAGTGCAGTAAGACCAAGGCGCTTTAAATGCTCTGTTAAAAATTCAGCTTCATAAAGGTTTTTACCTCCTTCATCTACGTCATTTTTCCAGTATTGCGGAAATTTCTTTTCCATTTCCAGCGGAGTCATTCCACTAAAAATAGCGTTACGGGCATACTGGGTAGCAGTAGGTAAAATAGCATAATAAGCAGCTTCTTTTTCCAATTTGTAATGATTGCTCACAGCACCTTCAAAAGATTTCCACTGGTCGTAGCGCAGGTTATCTATTACTACAAAAAGTATAGGCTGTTTTTTCTGTATTTCGGGCACCACAAGCTCCCTGAAAACGTTGTGCGACAGCACTGGTTTATCAGCTTTAGGCTCATACCAGTCTTCGTAGTTGTTCTCAATAAATTTGCCAAACTGAGAGTTAGCTTCGGCTTTTTGAGATTCCAGTATCTCTATCATTCCCTGGTCTTCGATATTTTCGAGCTCCATTTCCCAAAAAATAAGGCGCTTGTAAAAATCAACCCAGTCTTCCCAGGTTCTTACCATCGACATATCCATAGATATCTTACGGAACTCCTTTTGGTAATCCAGCGTAGTTTTTTCAGATATCAGGCGCGAATGGTCCAGATTTTTTTTAAGAGAAAGCAGTATTTGGTTAGGGTTAACCGGTTTAATAAGGTAATCGGCAATTTTAGACCCTATTGCGCCCTCCATAATATACTCTTCCTCACTTTTGGTGATCATTATTATGGGTACAGTTGATTTTTTCTCTTTCATTTCGGCAAGAACCTCAAGACCGCTAAGTCCGGGCATGTTCTCATCAAGAAAAACTACGTCAAAGTTCTCTTTATCAAAAAGTTCTAAAGCATCCTGTCCGTTATTAGCGGTAGTAACATTATAGTTTTTTTTCTCTAAAAACATAATGTGGGGCTTTAGCATATCTATTTCATCGTCTACCCAAAGTATCTTGATCTCATTCATTTTATGAGTGAATTTTCGTTCGTAAATTAATCCTGCAAGTTAGCGTTATTTAAGGAAATTTGTGCTAAATTTTTTATAAAATCGTAACACAATTCTTATAGTATTTATGGTAACGCAGCAATGTGTTTATCATTGCTTACAATTGTATTTATAGCGGTAAATGGCTGTAATTTGTATGTAAACGATCATTCTAACAAAGAGTAAAATTTCTGCTTCTTCATTAAAGCTTTAATATCTTCATCACTCTGAGGAATATTTCCTTCTATTTTAATATAATTTTCAAATTTAAAAGTATAATTAAGGGAGGAGAGATGTACTGAATACTGATAATTTAAACCATCCGGTTTTTTAAAGCCGCTCGCCTCATTAAATGCGGCCCTGACATTTGTTTTGCCATATTTACCTATCAGCGCCATTATTTTAAGGCTATCCCTTGTGGCACAATCGGATCCAAACATGCATTCGCCAACTGTTTCTAATGTATTGAGTGCTTTGTTGTAATATCTTTGGATAATGTAAATTTCGGCTTTTGTATTCCCGATCTCGCCATTGGCGGATGACCAGGCATTGCCGCAAAAACCATAGTCTGCCCGTGCAGCCATATCTAAAAACTTTTCTGCTTTATAGTATTCGCCTTCCTTGAATAGGTTTTTGGCCTTTTCTATAAATTTATAACCCTCATCGTAAGTGTAGAGCAATGGTAAAGATTCTGATTCCTGCGCGCTACCTTTAAAAGCCGCCAACATAAACCCCACGATAAATAATTTTGAAAGAGTTAAATTAGCATGCATTTATTTCAAATTTTGACTAAACAAATATAATCAAAAAAGGCCCGCAAAAATCTTTGCGAGCCTCTCCTTCAATAACCTAAGTAACAAAAAATAACGTTATTATTGTTTTCCTGGTGTTGTTGAAGTCTTTTTGCTTTTATCTTCAGATTTGGCAACAGCCTTTTTTTCTTCTTCCTTCTTTTTAGCTTCGGCCTCCTGCTTTTTTTTGTCGGCGTCATCCTTTTTTCGCACATCATCTGCCGCCTTAGCATCACGCTCTACCTGTTGCTGTGTTACAGGCGCAGGCTGCTGGTCAAGACGTTCCTGTACATGTTGTGCATTTACAAAACTGAATGTAAAAAATGCTGATAATGAGAGTAGTACTATTTTCATGGCAATCTATTTTGCTTATGTAAAACTACGTAATCTGTTCGTAATCTGTTGTCTGCGCAATGTGTATTAACCTATGTTTAACTTTTTTTACAAAAATGCGTTAATAACCCTTACACAACACGTTAAATAGATGCATTTTGCCCAATAACCAAGAGCTTTTAGTATATTTGTTAAAAAATTTGCTGTACTGTGAGCGAAATCAACAAGCTTAAAATATTAAACGACCCTATTTATGGGTTTATCTCTATAACAAATCCGCTGATATACGACCTTATTCAGCATCCCTATTTCCAAAGGCTCAGGCGTATATCTCAAATGGGAATGTCCTACCTTGTTTATCCTGGGGCACATCATACGCGTTTTCATCATGCTCTAGGCTGCATGCATATTATGCACAAAACCATACAGGTACTTAAGTTTAAAGGGGTAGAAATTTCTGCCGAAGAAGAAAACGCACTTTGTATAGCCATATTATTACATGATATTGGGCACGGGCCGTTTTCTCACGCTATGGAGCATAGCATTGTAGAGAACGTTAATCACGAAGCCATCTCTATGTTGTTTATGGATAACCTAAACGAAACTTTTGATGGTAAACTTACCCTTGCCATACAAATATTTAAAGGCAACTACCACCGCAGGTTTATGCTGCAGCTTATATCGAGCCAGCTGGATATGGACAGGATGGATTACCTAAAGCGCGACAGTTTTTACAGTGGTGTGGCCGAAGGTAACATTAACAGCGAGCGCCTTATACAAATGTTTAACGTTCAGGACGATTTACTGGTTATAGAAGAGAAAGGTATCTACTCTGTAGAGAAGTTTCTTGTAGCCCGCAGGCTTATGTACTGGCAGGCATACCTGCATAAAACCAGCGTGGCGGCAGAGCTTGTTCTTACCAAAATATTAAAGCGCGCTAAAGACCTTACCCATCATGGTAAAGAAATTGCTGCAAGTGAGCCTTTACAGTTTTTCCTTCAACATAAAATAGAACTGGGAGATTTTGATGCCACTGTGCTTAAAACATTTTCTTACCTGGATGATTTTGATATTATAAGTGCCATAAAAGCATGGCAGTTTAATGATGATTTTGTGCTGAGTGAACTTAGCAAAATGATTATTAACCGCGACCTGCCCAAAATAAGGATGCAATCTGATAAAGTGGCAAAAGAAGAGGTTACGGCGTTGCAAAAAACGATCATTGAAAAGTATGGAATTACTGAAAAGGAAGCCGAATATTTTGTGTTTAGGGGTAAAATAAAGAATCAGGCATACAATAAAACCGATGAACCTATACATATATTAATGAAAGACCGTACTGTGGAGGATGTAGCAGAAGCATCTGACCAGTTGAATTTAAAGGCATTATCTAAGCCGGTAACAAAGTATTACCTGTGTTTTCCAAAAGTGCTTTTGGAAAAAGCCGCTATTTAATTTAATTTTATATTTTTGTCGGGATGAAATTTACAGCAGAACA
>Ga0247806_10000622_pt1 | contig 21136 bp, 21 predicted proteins | sample UWRJL059202B1_FD_179935 | JGI IMG/M metagenome (GOLD analysis project Ga0247806, IMG submission 179935) | Plant litter microbial communities from Arlington Agricultural Research Station in Wisconsin, United States - UWRJ-L059-202B-1 | ecosystem: Environmental > Terrestrial > Plant litter >... | reverse complement strand
ACTGGAAATATTACCCTTATAAAACTGCTGCATACGGCACATCTAAAACAGCGCAAAATGCCTATACAGTTGTGCTTGCTGCTGAGCTAAAAGACAAAGGCTTTAAAGTTAATGCCATAGACCCAGGTTATACCGCAACCGATTTTAATAACCATAGTGGCCCTAACAGTGTAGAATATGCTGCTGCATTTGTTGCTAAATATGCAGTTCTTGATGCCCAGGGCCCTACCGGTAAATTCTTTAGCCCAGATATTGATACCCATAATAGCGAAAGCCCCTGGTAATGGCTTGCGCCTGTAAATTACAAAAGCTCTTGATTATACAATCAGGAGCTTTTACCTTTAGCGGGTTTCTTTTTTATTAAAGGCAGTATATTGGTTAAACAGCTCCTTTAATATTTTTATGTTTTGGCATGCCCGAAAAAGATCTTTTTGTTTTTTCCCGCTTGGCAACATTTATAGAGGCAGCAATTACAAATAATATTATAATAAAGAGAGCACTGGCAATAACGAATATTTTTACTAATGAATCCATGACAGTAAGATTTATACTCAAATTTACAAAAAGATTCAACGCGCAACTATATCGTTATAGTTAATATATCACTTCAAATTAAAATATAATAGTATCTATAATTATTCAGCAGCTTTAAACTTTCTCATTTCTTCAAGGGGTTCTATGGTGCTGTATTCTTTCCATATTTTAGGGTCGTAAGTATTTAATTGCAGGTACCTAAATTCGCGTTCTTTAGCACCCTCTAATTCGGCCATAGATATTTCAGAATATTCCATGCTGTAATATTCCTGCTTAGTCAGCATGTTTGTTTCTACCTTAAGGTCAAAAGCCACAACATCTTTTTCTTCTTTGGTAATTTCTATAAACTTGAGCGGCCTGTTTAAATACATATATTCTCCTGTTGTAACAGATGCATATTGCAGGTAATAGCCGGCACCGGGACTTTTTTCTTTAAAAATGAGCGTTCCTTTACTTACGTTTTCAGATTGCTTTACACCCAGCAAAAACTTTAAATTTACACCACCCAGGGTTTTGCCTTCGGCTAATTGATAGTTAGCTTTTACAACGGCATAATCATTGTCTGATACATATAGCGTGCCTGTATATTTAGCCTTGCTTTTTTTAGGCGTAAACTTTAAAATATAAACATACTGATCGCCTAACGGAATAGCCCCTTCATAAAAATAATCGTATAGCTCCGGCTGTGTAACAAAATCATTATGATACGGATTTAAAAAACTCCTGCCCGAAATAAACATGTCTATTTCGAATTTTGCGGTGGTGAGCTCAGTAGCTTTTTGTTTGCCTTTTTTTCTGGCTCCTACCCCTATAGGTATAGTATCCCTCGAACCAAAGAGGCCACTTTTAATCCTGTAATACTTAGTGGTATCAAGGTGTTTAAATAATATGCCTGTAGCCATTTGCTCCATTTCATTTATAGATGTTGCACGGTTTTTATCTTTAAGCTTTATGCCTTTTACAATATCATACTTACCATAAAAAACGGGTTTACCGTCTACCATTTTCATACCGTTGTAGTAGTTGCAAATCATTTCTTTAAACTCTACCGGCGGGCGGGCTATAAGGCCGGATGCAAGTGTTTGAAACTGCTTGTTTGTAGCTTTTAAATCTTCTTTACTAAACCCCGAGGATTTGTTTATCTCTATATTAAGCTTAGTGGGCATAAAGCTATTAGATTCTCTGTAAAAAAAAGTATTCTTTACAGGGTCTGGCTTAGAGTTGTAATTGCGGGCTAAATTTTTTTTTACAGCGGCAATTATACTGTCTCCATTTGGCGCTATGTTTGTTATGTTTACCGCCTCCAGTTCAAAAACACCGGGGTTAAGCTTAACTGTAAATTCAGCGGCTTTTAATTCGGCAACGGTTACACGTGCGGTATGATAACCTAAAAAAGATATAATGAGCACTGCATCATTAGTAGCATCCTTTTCGGGTATGGCAAAGCTACCTTCGGCATTGCTAATAATATTTTCGCCGCTAATTTCTATATTGGCATACGGCAGCCCTTCGTTGCTTTGGGCATCTATAACTTTTGCAGTTATGCTTTGGGCAATTGCAGCCTGCATGCCCAGCAGGATAATGAGATACATAAATAAATTTCGAAACATGGTGTGGTGGTTTTGTTGGTTATCGTGTCATGATTTACAAAGAAATAAATTTCACATAAATACATAACATTCTAACTAAGTAACGGTAACTATTAGTAAATATTTCTACCGCTTGTATATAAAATTAACAATACAGGTAATAAAATCAATTTAGCTGCACCTTTTTTATATTAAGTATCTTTGCACACCTAAATATCCGGAAAATGAAACTGTGGTTCCCTTACAAGCAAATGAAAAACATAGAAGTGCTGCTAAGCGTAAAAAATGCTGAGGGAGCAGTACTGCACATGGAGAACGGCACCTCGCTTATAGATGGTATATCCTCATGGTGGGCGGTAATACATGGGTATAACCACCCCGATATTAATGCAGCACTGGTAGACCAAATTAATCAGGTAAGCCATGTTATGCTGGGCGGGCTATCGCACAAACCTGCTGCAAACCTTGCCGAAACTTTAGTGCGCATTACCCCGCATGGGTTAAACCACGTGTTCTTTTCAGACAGCGGCTCTATAGGTGTAGAGGTTGCCTTAAAAATGGCACTGCAATATTTTAAGAATGAAGGCTACACCGGCAAAACTAAAATTGTTTCGTTTAAAAATGGCTATCATGGCGATACCTTTAAAGCTATGGAGGTTAGTGATGATTCTGACTTTACAAATGCTTTTGATGATGTTTTGCACCGCGGTTACTTTGTAACTATTCCATCAGGTGGCTTTAATGCATCCGCTGCCCAGGTTGCTATTGCCGTTACTGAGGTTGAAAATCTTTTTAAAGTTCATGCCAGTACTATTGCCTGCTTTATTGCAGAACCTATTATACAATGTGCCGGCGGTATGAATATATATTCGCCTGCTTATTTACAACAGCTGCGCAGGCTTTGTGATAAACATGATATACTTTTAATTTTTGATGAGGTTGCTACCGGCTTTGGCCGTACAGGTAAATTATTTGCCGCAGAGCATGCCGGCATAAGCCCCGATATTATGATAATGGGAAAGGCCATGACGGCAGGTTACATAGGCCATGCTGCTACACTTGCAAACACTAAGGTGTTTAACAGCTTTTTAGGCGATACGTATGAAAAGGCACTTATGCACGGCCCTACTTTTATGGGCAACCCTTTAGCATGTACCGTTGCCTTAAAAAGCATCGAAATTATTGAAGAACAAAATTATCTCTCTAAAATTGCCAACATAGAACGCATTATCCGCGAGCAGTTTAATACTATATCATCTGATTTTATTAAAGAAAAACGGGTACTGGGTGCCATTGGCGTTATAGAAATGAAAGATGCAAAATCATTAATTGGCTTCAATAAATTCAGTCAGGAAAAAGGTGTATGGCTGCGGCCCATAGGTAACATTCTTTACTTAATGCCTCCCTACATCATAAGTGATGAAGAACTGTTTACCATACTTACAGTGATAAATGAGTGGGTAGATAAATTATCATAAACACTACACAATACGTTAAAATGCAAAAAATAAATAACTCTTACCGTATATTTGGGTGTTTATATTTTATTTTTTAACCAATTTTAAATGATGCTTAAAAACATAGTTATAGGTGTATTTTATATAAGTTTGGCCAGTTGTACAAACCCCGAAAATTTTGCCATACACCCTATAGATCCGGTAATAAACAAACAGTTCCTTACCGGACAGGGTTTAGATACACGCCTTTTTAGTACCAGGTATATCTTTCAGTACTATGAAATTGACAGCTACAAAGGTTTTGAAAACAAAGAGCTTTTGCAAAAGTTAAATGCTTTTGTACGGAAAACTTACCCAGCGGGAAAAACCGAATTTCCTGAAACACTTACTCTATTTTTTTACCGAAAAAATTCGTTCTCTAATTATGGCGATGGTATTTATGAAGCCGCACGCGATAACGAGTCGGGAAAGATCGACGATGAAGATAATAATCTCGTTGCAATATCGCGCATTTCTCATATAAGCGGCACTACACAATTACAGCGGGAAACCACTATTTACAATAAAGACAAAATTTTGTTAGAAGCCACAGATACTATCCCTGCAAAATAAAACCTCAACCTTTATGAAACAATTACTATTTACCGTTTTACTATCTATACTGTTATTTTCGTGCGCTGACGATAAAGGCTCTGAAGCATATTTGGGCAAATGGACAGAGTTGAAAAAGACCGGCAACGATTATGTAATTGTAAACTGTGGTTATGAGGGGCAAAGTATTACGGTATATAAAGATTCTGTTTTCTCTAAAGGAACAATGGAAGATTTCACAATGCCCGTAGACCACGCAAACTATGCCGACAGCGTACAGCTTTACAGTGATGAAGCCGAAAAGACATATTACAGCTTCTCTTGGGCAGATGAGCAAAAGGGCATTGCAAAATGGCTTTTTAAACAGGATGGCCTGCCGGATATTGTTAGGTATTATGTAAACAGCAGCAATCTTAAAAACATTAAAACCATAAAAGGCACGGATAAAGATTGTGTTACAGCCGATGAAGAAACAGAGGAACCCGAAGATATTTTTAAACCCGATTTTACTACTAAAGATGGTAAAACTGCCATAAAATTAATTAGGGAAAACTGCCTTGAGCTTATTGACGTAGAGCAACAAACTACCCTAATGAATAAATGTTTTGATAATGTAATGTTGCAAATAAGACCTTTAAACAGCAACGCCCTGCCCCTTACCTTTATAAGCGGCAAACATTACATAGATGTTAACTTTATACTTATTAATAACGAATGGACAGCTAACGAAGTTACTATTTTTGATCCTGCAACGGGCAGCGAAACAGGCATAACAAAACCTGTTACCATAGCCCTTAAAGATTTTAACTACATAAATGTTATAGAGCAAACAGAATAATTTACGGGTTTTATAAAAACAACAAAAGCTGCACAGGGCAGCTTTTGTCTTTTATACTATCAGGTACTTCCTTGTAGGTAAGTTTTATTCTACAATTATCTTTACAGTATGCACTTTTTCAGAATGTATTTTAAGGATGTATGTACCCGTAGGAAGGCTTTGGTTTATTAGTGAAAAGTTATAATCGTTTACGTTTTTAGAGGTATAGAACAGGTTACCCGTCATATCAAACATATCTATCTGGTCTATACGGTATTTAGATTTTATGTAAGTTCGCTCGCCCTCTTTAGCAGGGTTAGGATATACCATTAACTGGTCCTGACCTTTAAATTCGTCGCTGCCTGCGGTAGGATCCATCATTGTAAAATTTATCCTGTTAGACACCTCAGTATATGAGTCATCTGTAAATATTACAATAAAATATTCACCCGGCTGTGTAGGCATATTATTATCAGGAATTGTCTTGGTACCCTCGGGTTGACCGTCAAAATAAGTATAGCTTACAAGCGGGTCTACGTTAGGCTCATCGCCTTCATGGTAAATTCCCAGCCAGTCTTTTATTATACCGGGAGCATCTGTCCATGTAGCAATAATATTTTCGTTAAGATTATAAATAGTCCTGTTGATGCCAAGTTGCGTTATCTGGTTACCTATCTGGAAAAACACCTTTTCTCCGGCAGTATTATAGCCATCCTGTAACAGGTACTGTGCATAATAATAACCGTTTGCCAGGCCGCTATAAGTAAAACTGCCGTTTGTGGTTGTAACATAATCCCACTGTGTAGATCCTATATTTCCCGGTGTTTGACCCACCTTGTAAATACCTATCCAATCAAGTGGTAAATTAGGAGCATCTGTAAAGTTCACCACTACATCGCTGCCCGTTTCATACGCCTGTTGGTTGGTAGTAAGCGTTACATTAGGGCCTACATAAAAATATACCCTGTCGGCAATTTCTGTATAGCCATCATTTTCTAAAAGAGCTGCATAATAACGTCCGCTGTTTGCAATACCTCCCGTAAAGGTATGTGTGCCGCTTACCTGGCCATTTGTATACGCCCATAATAATGATGGTGTCGCACTGCCCGGTGTTTCGCCTTCCCTGTATAAAGCAACCCAGTCACGGTTGTTACCCGGAGTATCAGAGAATGTAACTGTTATTGGCGCATTTTGGCGGTACGAAAGTGTATCGAGCTGTATAAGCGTGTTAGCAAAACGGCTGTTTATAACATTAAACGATTTTGTTTCGCTCCACTCGCTCCAGCTAAGGTTTTTATCGCGGTGGCGCACTTTTACAAAATACTGTCCGTTAGGTATTTCGTTTTCTGCAATGGTAAGTTTTGTAATATCTACTCCGGCATTAACATCTACAGAAAGGTCCGGACGTTCGCCGGCACCATATAGGTCTTCAAAATCGCGGTATACATCTTTCTCTATAATATCAAAGTTCTCTGTTTTACCAACCATAAACTGCGTAGAGTTTAGCTCTTCGGTACTTGTAGTAGCATAATCCGAGCTTTCTATAGTAAGTGGCAGGTTTATATCGCCACCATCAAAAGCATTGGTTACGGCAGGTTGTGCCGGTACTGCAATACCTGTGTGTTTATGAAACGCATCCATAAGCTCACTGTCTTTCCACTCATAAATACTGCCTATAGAATATGCTTCAACGTCAAATGTACCGTTAGTAACATCTACATCTATTATCTGATAGATCCAGTTAGAGATGGTTTTTTGTACATCGTCAAAATTTTGCTCTGCAGCCATACCCCAGTACTGATCCCAGGCTACACCGCCCGAAATAATCTGGTACGTAGGTGTGTTTTTAAGCTGCCCCCTGTGGTACAGGTGGTGGTGTGCCCCTATGTGCAATATATGCTTAGGCGATGTTGTTAATATAGGCATGGCCGAGTTGCGCACCCACGGAGAGATGTCGCCTACATATTGCTCTGCCTGGTATGGCCTGTGCCCTAAAGATACTATCCAGGTTACAGTGCTGTCATTATTGGCTGCCTCTACCACCTGCGCAACCCAAGTAAGCTGCTGTACGCTGGTATGCTCTGTATCCATAGCAATAAACAGTACGTTACCCACCTGGTTGGCATAATAATTCTCTGTACCCGATGATATTCCCTGGTACGACATGCCGTCAAGGATATAGTGGTCATAATATGCCTGCATGGCAAGGGTACCGTAGGTTTCATGGTTACCCACAAGGGTTTGTATAGGTAAAAGGCCGGAAAGTTCCCTGTTCTTTTTAAAATGTACATTCTCATAATGATCTAACGTACCTACGTCTACCTGATCGCCCATCATTACAGTAAGCGCAATATTATCGGAAGGGTCAAGGCCTGCACCCCAGCGTTGTGCTATTTTACGTTTTGCCGATGCTACAAGCGTATCAAAACGTGGCTCATTCCTCATTTGGTTATCGCCAAGGACAAGAAAACGTAAATGCCCGTCGGCTGTAGCAGCCTGCCCCGGTGCAGGAATGGTTTTAAAACTGTGAACTTCAGACTGCGTATTGCCTGTCCTTATCCTGTAATAATACTTGGTGTTTGCCGTAAGCCCGGTAATATGTACCGTATGGTAGTAATAATTTGCAGGATAGCCGGTATCTGTCATTATCTGGTTAGTACCGTTAACAGTAGCGTTTAGCGTAGTGGGAGAATCGCCATACTCTACAATAGATTCTACGTTGCTTTCTGTTTTCCAGTTTACGTAAATGGAATTTGTTGTGGGTGCCTGTAAATACGGATACAGCGTTTGGGCATTAGCTCCAAAACTGCAAAGTACTAAAAGCAGTAAGTAAAGTTTTTTCATAGTGTGTTGTTTTCTGATTTAGAACAGCACAAAACTACCTTTTACAGCTACCATTACCCATTAAGCCTGTTTTAACTTAAAATTGCCTGAACATCATTTAACATATAGTAAAATACTTATTTTTTAAACCTGCGGTTAATTTATTTTTAAATTGTGGTGTAGGTTTATCCTCATTTGTATTCAAGCTTTGGAGAGGCAATATGTTTATAGTACAATACAATTTTTTAAAAAAATGAGCTTCGGAGAAACGGCATATGGAATTTTACATGCCGCTTCTCCGAAGCTCTAAAGTTCTGTCTCTAATAATTTCTATAAACATGTCGCCCCCGCCGGGACTTATAAAAGCAATTTTAAGGCTTACAAGCCATATTAATTAAATGTATTCCTAAACTCTAATGGCGACAAATTGGTCTTGCTCTTAAACAGCTTGCTAAACGACTGCGAATGCTCGAAGCCTAAAGCAAAAGCAATCTCGCTAACAGAAAGGTCGGACGTGGAGAGTTTCTCTTTGGCTTTTTCTATCAGCTTATCATGTATGTGCTGTTGCGTGCTTTGCCCGGTTTGTAATTTTAGCATTACGCTTAAATAGTTAGGCGATATATTTAAAGCATCTGCAATATATTGTACCGTAGGCAAGCCCTGCTTTTCAAGGTCATCACCATTAAAATACCCATTTAGTATATCTTCGAGGCGGTTAAGTATCTTATGGTTGGCAATCTTTCGCGTTATAAACTGGCGGTTATAAAACCTGTCGCTGTAAGCCAGCAACAACTCTATTTGGGCAACAATTACATCCTGGCTAAAGTTATCTATGTTAGAATGGTATTCCTGTGCAATATTTTGCATAATGCCGGTAAGCATTGTTTCTTCCTTATCGGACAAGTGCAATGCCTCGTGTACTGAATAGCTGAAATACTCATATTGTTTAATTTTCTTTGCCAATGACGTATTCCATAAAAAGTCAGGATGAATGAGCAGCATCCACCCTGATACTTTATAATTTTCGGAGTTATGCACAGAGAATACCTGACCCGGGGCAATAAAGAACATAATACCCTCGTCAAAATCATACTCCAGCTGGCCGTAGCCATACTTCATTTTAGCATTAAAATTCCGCTTTAGCGCGATAGAGTAATAATCTAAAACCAGAGATTGCGGGTCGTCTTCGGTACGCTTAACGTCATCAAAATTTACCACGCTTATAAGTGGGTGCTCCGGTTTAGGCAGCCCCCTGAGCTGATGAAACTGGCTTATAGATTTAATCCTGAAAGGTTGCGTTGCTGCCATACCACAAGTTACTTAATTTTTAGCAAAACAGCAACTAAGCTGTAAAGTAATAGTCATTATCTATATCCTCAATAAGGCCTATGTTAACCGGATGCCAGTTAAGCTGCTCCCGTGTTTGCCTGCTCGATGTAAGGTTATTAAGCGCCGCAAAATGCGCAAACCATTCAAAATGTACCGCAGCTTCTTCTGCCGATTTGCTTACTACAGGTACATTAAGGTGCCTGCCTATAACCTCTGCAATTTCTTTAAAAGCAATACCTTGTTCGGCAACGCCATGATAGTGGGTTAAGCCCGGTGCATTTTTCTCTAACGCAAGCCTGAATAGTTTAGCCGCATCAAAGCGGTGCACTGCAGGCCAAAGATTTGTACCATCTTCAATATAGACCGAAACACCTTTCTGCCGGGCAAAATTTATTAATATGGGTACAAAACCGTGGTCTCCCTTACCATGAACCGATGGCGGAAGGCGCACTACAGCTATGCGTACGCCCCTTGCAGCCACAACATCTGCAGCTTCTTCGCTAAGGCGTGGGTTTGGGTTGTCGGCATCACGTGTATCGCTCTCTAATGCAAGGTTGCCCGATGGCAACAACGCCGTGCCCGATGTTACTATAAATGGCTTGTTTGTCCCGGCAAGCACATCGCCCATTGCTTCTATGGCACGCCTGTCTACCTCGCACATTTCTTTATAGCGCGTAAAATCGTGAATAAAACCGGTATGTATAATACCATCAGCCTGCGCAGCGCCTGCCTTCAGGCTGTGTAAATCCTGCAGGTCGCCATGGTGCACCTGTGCCCCTGCTGCTGCTAAGAGTTCTGCCGATTGTTGCGAACGCGCAAGGCCAAGTACCTCATGCCCTGCGCTTATCAACTCCTGCACCACCGCCGATCCTATAAAGCCTGTAGATCCTGTTACAAATACCTTCATAATTTTATTATTTACTTTTACAATACAAAGATGCACAGTATGAATAACCTTGGTGTAGTGTAATCTACTGTTGTTGTAGCCATTTCTTTAGTATACAATCACACCCTAAAAATTAACTATTGTTTTATTGCACATTTAGATAAGAATTATAATTTTGCGTTAAATAAATGTTAATTATATTTTAAAATAAATTTTTATATTTTAGTGATTTATGACGCTTAGTTCTCCTGTTGGAATTTTAAAGAAAATAGTAGCAAAAGAATCGTATATAAAACTCAATGCTCTATTAGTTAATAAAGCATTTTGTACTAAAGAGAAATTACTTTTCCCTTACCACAAATTTTCTAACAGCTCTATACTATTAACTGATAAGGACCCGTGGAGAAACCATAAAACACAAGAAAATTTTAACCGGACTGATATTACCCTTGATTTTAAACGGTTTGACACCAGTACAAACTTTAAAGGATATGATGTAGTAGTACCTATAACCATTGATGATTTAATGGTATGCTCGTCTAACCGCGAATCGATAAAACAGGATATTATTCCTATCCCATCTATTGAGGCTATAAATATCTGCCACAATAAAAACCTGCTCAATGCTAAACTGCAATCGGCTGGCTTAGGTAATTTTACACCGGGAAACACTATCCAATTTCCGTATATTTTAAAGGGTAAAACAGGCGAGTATAGTAAAGAAGCGTTTATTATAAATAATGCCGACGATGAAATTCTATATGCGGAACTGCTTAACGACCCCAACTTTTTTAAACAGGAGCTTATAGCCGGCGATACCGAATATGCTACCCATATTGTTTTTAAAAACGGTAAAATAGCTGCGTCTGTAACGGTATGCTACAAATACTCTCAGTCTGTGTACCTACAGGGAAAAACAAAGCAAATTTGCAGCTATGTAGTTAAATCCAAGCACCTGGATGCATTTGCACAAATACTAAACATCATAGGGTATGAAGGTTTATGCTGTATAGATTATAAGATACATAATGGCACACCTAAAATATTCGAGATTAACCCACGCTTTGGCGGCAGTTTATCGTTATACTTTTTTAGTTTGTTAAGGCATCTTAATTAAGGTAGAGAATGCAATACATAAATGGTGTCTTGCATATAATCTTGGTTTAAATTCGCAGCAAATAATTTTGTTATGAAAGAACTTAAAATAGAACCCTGTACTAAAGAAAATGCTACTGCCATAATTAATGGTATTAATACCTATAACCTTAGCAAGGTTGCAGCCGTTGCCCCTGCCTGGACACCGCTTGCTTTTGTAATAAAAAATGAAGCCGGGATGGAAATTGCAGGCATATTGGCCGGAATAGGCTACTGGAACGGCCTTGATATAAAAATTTTATGGGTAGCCGAAGCCTATCGTAAAAGTGGAATAGGCAGCCGTCTTTTAAAACATACAGAAGATATAGCGAGGGAGAAAGGAGCTACTGTTGCCATGCTTGATACATTTGATTTTCAGGCAGAGGGATTTTACCTTAAAAATGGTTACGAAGTTGTGGGCGAAGTACAAAATTTCCCTCCCGGGCACAGGCGTATTTACTTATCTAAAAAACTTTAAGGTACTCAAATTTTAGAATTGGCTTCCTTCCAATTCTTTTGTAAATACTTACATTTAAATGATGGATATTTTTATAATTTTCTTTATTGCAGCTTTAATTCCCTACCTTATAATGCTTTGGTACGGAATTAAGTTTGGCAGAAAAGTTGGTCGTAGTAAAGAGATCGCTTATTTTAAACTGCCGGAAGAATGGGTAGAATTTACAATATCTAAACAAGGCAAATATACCGTTAGCTTAGTAGGCGGGCTTCGGGAAACGGGCTTTTACATAAATATAATTTCGCCATCGCACAAAGCAGTAGAAATTACTGAAATGTTTTTGAAACTTAAATTTTATAAAAATACAAATCTAGCAGTTACATACCATGAGTTTGAAGCGGAAGAAGTTGGTGCATATAGCATAAGAACGATTACCGATAAACTATCAGTAAAACCTTCTGCATTGTTATCAAAATCTTTGTTTGAAAAAGAAGTTCCTCTTACTAAACTCTCAATTGTTATAAAAGAACATGTATCACCGTTGCATTTTATATTCTCGCTACTATTAATATTTATAGGAGTCTCTCTTTTATTATTAAATGTGTGCTATTTACTTTATAAGCTTCAAATAATTGTGCCTACGAATTAAGTTACAGCTTAGCCTTAAGCATGCGTGCGGCCTGGGTATACCCACCTTCGGACCCGTCTACAAAATGTATGTGCCCGTCTTCAAGATTGCGCACATAGCACGACATTATAGAGGCACTGCTTACATGCAGCCCGTAAATAATTTCTCCTTCGGCTTCCATAGCATCAAGTAAGTTTTGCAGGGCAGCCCGTTGTTTTGCATTACCGGTTATAACGGTATTTATACGCCCGTCAATAACAAGGGTATCACTCATTTCTACTAACGATTGTAAATAGTCTTTACCCTTTTTAGTGCTAAAATAAATATAGACATAAAAAGACAGCAGCCAGGTTTTAACGAGTTCAAACACCCTTACCCTGCCCAGCTTGGCACGCATTTCGTTACCCAGTTTACTAAATGTTGTTTTAAGCTTAAGCCTGTCTACAGATATGGGCTGGCGTTTTTCGGGCGAGCCGTAAAGGTCCTCCATTTTTTCCAGCACCTTTTTAAACACATTGGCTTGTTGGTCAACGTTGTTAGCTATAATAAGGAGTGTAACAATTTCTTCTTTATCTGCCGGCGGCGGAATTTTATCCCAACGGCATTGCATACCACTAAGATCTAATATTGTTTCCTGCGCCGCAAGCCCGGCAAACATATAATCGTCGCCTTTAATGATCTTTTCGGCATAGTTAAGCCCATTACCTAACACTATAGGTATCGAGAACGTTGCCGAACTGCTGTATTTTGCAATGTGTATTTCGTAGCCCTCCTTATAAATATCTGCTACAGGCACAGTGCCGGCACGCAGGTTAAGGTTAAAGTTAGCTAGGGTATTATCCTTGTACAAGGTAAGGGCATGCATAACCTTATGTATAAGTACAGGCGGAACTATAAATGTGGCACCGTCTCCGCCAAAAAAGAACGGTACGGTAATATCCATACCAAAAGCTAAATTTAGAACACTTACTATACTGCCGGTAGCAATAAGGTTTACATCTTCATGGCGGCCACCCAACACAGCATTGGTAGACCCTGTAATATCGGTAATAACTACATGCCAGTCATCAGGTACTTTACTAAACAATTTTTCCTTTACCAGTAGTTTATGTAAAGGCATTTTGTGTAAAGGCAGGGCGGAGTAAAATTGAGCATCAGCGTCCGTCATTGTCGTTTGCATCATAAATTGTTGTGTAAACCAAAGTAACGACTTAAGATACAAATAAAACTGTAAAATGCCTTTAATTTTACGGTATGTCGCTGCAATTAACTATCTGTTAAGACATTGAAAAACGGCAGTACAATATTCTAAAAAGCAATGCTCTTTATGCCACATATCGACCCATAAAATTGGCCTTAAAAACTGTTAAAACGCAAAATGCAGCCCGCAGTTAGTTTCCTGAAAAATCTTGTCGTAAACAAACAACTATTTCGATTGAAAACGCGTCATTTTTAGAACTCTACACACACTAACTGTCAATAAGTTAAACATTATTATATACGATTCTACCTGTTAAAATTCACGTAATTTTGCCTTATAAATATAAACAAACATGATGAATTTTACTCCTGGTTATGCATGGTTAATTGTAGTATTGCTGTGCATTATTTTTTACAAATTTGTATTAAGGGTGTTCTTTGGGATGGTTATTGTACCCGAAAATAAAATTGGATTGGTGACAAAAAAATTCGTGCTTTTTGGTGCAGACAAATCCCTGCCCGATGGCAGGATCATTGCCACTAAAGGAGAGTCAGGCTATCAGGCAAAAACGCTTGCCCCAGGTTTGTACTGGATGATGTGGATATGGCAATACTCTGTAGATATGAGCGAGTTTACTATTATTCCCGAAGGAAAAATAGGGCTTGTACTTAGTAAAGACGGTCGTGAAATAGAAACCGGTCGCATACTGGCACGAAAGGTAGATTCAGACAATTTTCAGGATGCAACCGCATTTTTAGATAATGGCGGGCAAAAAGGGCGGCAAACCGCTTTTATAACCACGGGGTCATATCGTATTAACACCTTTTTGTTTGAGATAATAATATCCGAACAGGTTAAGATATTTGAAAACATGATAGGTATTGTAACCGCAATGGATGGCGACCCTATACCTGTTGGGCAAATTGCCGGTAAGTTTGTAGAAGGCCACAACAACTTTCAGAATTTTGATGCTTTTCTTGATAAAGGCGGTAACCGCGGTTTACAGCCACAGGTTATGCTGGCCGGTTCGTATTACATTAATACCTGGGCGGTACTTATAGAGCAAAACCCAATGACCGATGTGCCTATAGGTTACGTAGGTGTTGTAATATCCTATATAGGCGAGGACGGGCAGGACGTTACCGGAGATACCTTTAAGCATGGTAACATTGTGAGCAAAGGGCAGCGCGGTGTATGGATGGAGCCTCTTGGCCCTGGTAAATATGCGCTTAACAAGTATACTACCAAGCTGGAATCTGTACCAACTACAAACCTTGTGCTTAACTGGGCCAATGCCCGAAGCGAATCGCATGATCTTGATAAAAACCTCTCTACCATAACGGTACGGTCTAAAGATGGTTTCCCTTTTAACCTCGACGTGGCACAAATTATACATGTACCTGCTAACGAAGCACCAAAGGTAATTGCACGTTTTGGCAGCATGAACAACCTTGTATCTCAGGTACTGGAGCCTACTATTGGTAACTACTTCAGGAACTCTGCGCAGGACAGCGATGTAATATCGTTCCTTAGCACGAGGAAAGAACGCCAGGAATCGGCCAAGCATCATATTAAAATGGTACTGGACGAGTATAACGTAAATGCTGTTGATACGCTTATAGGCGATATTGTGCCACCGGAATCACTAATGAAAACGCTAACCGACCGTAAAATTGCCGAAGAGGAACAAAAAACCTACCAAACGCAGCGAATGGCACAGGAACAAAGGCAGGGTGTAGAAAAAGAAACCGCCATTGCCGATATGCAGAAGGAAATTGTGCGTGCCTCGCAAAGCGTAGAGATTGCCCAGCGCACCGCCGATGCTACGGTTAAAAAAGCCGAAGGTGATGCCACAAGCTTAAAACTTAGCGTTAACGCCGAAGCAGAAGCTACAAAAATGCGCGCCAATGCCGAGGCCGAAGCGACCAAGGCGAGAGCCGGTGCACAGGCCGAAGCTACTAAACTTACAGCAGGCGCCGAGGCTGAACGCATCTCTAAAACAGGTCTTGCCGAAGCTGAGAAAATTATGGCTGTGGGTAAATCTACCGCAGAGGCCTACCAATTGCAGGTATCGGCAATGGGTGGTGATAACTTTACCAAATATAAAATTACCGAGGAGATAGGCAGAGGCAACATTAAGGTTATACCGGATGTACTGATTACCGGTACAGGCGGTTCTGACGGGCCTATAAGTGGCTTGCTGGGCATGAAGCTTATGGACATGATGGATACCGAAAGTAAGAAAAACTAAGTTGATCAAGCAGTCTATTTTGAGCTCCGGAAAGGGTATGGTATATAAATTATGCCGCTCCTCCGGAGCTCTTGTTTTTTACCCTGTAATCTATGCTATAAACATGCCGTTCCTCCGGAACTATTCCTTTATCCGATATATTTTTGTATTACGGCAAAATTGATATCCGTTTTGCGAAGGCAGGGCAGATATTTTTGTTTCTTTTTACTAAGAAAGATGTGGCAAGTAAATAGTAAATGTAGCACCACAATTAGGCGAACTGCTTGCCGTAATAATACCTTTGTGGTTCTCTACTATTTTTTTTACTATGGTTAACCCAATACCCGTACCCAGCTGAACATCGGTAGTTTGCAGCCGCTGAAAAAGCTCGAATATCTTTTCGCTGTATTTATTATCAAAGCCTATCCCGTTATCGCAAATGGTAATGCAATAGTAATGGCAGTTGGCATCCAGTTTATCGTTATCAAAATGGCTTCCGGTATTATAGCTGCTTGTAACATCAATGTGGGGCGCGGTATCTTCTTTTAAAAATTTTAGCGAGTTAGAAAATAAGTTATACAACAACTGCCTAAACTGAAAGGGGATAACATTTATTTCGTGGTTTCCTGAATAAACAATTTGGGCATTTTTATTTTCTATCTCGTCCTGTAAATCATACTTTACATCATTTATAAGATCGCTAAGAGCAATCTTTTCGAGCACTTTGCCTTCTGCCGAAACCTGCGAGTACGACAGCAGGTCTTTTATAAGGGCGCTCATTCGCGAAGCTGAATTGTTAATCTTGCCAATATAAAGCTTCGCCTGTGCGGTCAGCGTTTCAGACTCTTTCTCCACAATTAGCGATGAGAATATCTGTATCTTTCGCAGGGGTTCCTGCAAATCATGACTTGAAATGTAATTAAAAGCTTTAAGCTCTTCGTTTACTTTTTCGAGTTCTGTATTTTGTATCTCTACCTCTTTTAGCCTGTTTGCAATATGGCTGCTTAGCGATAGTTCGAGTTGCTCTTTTGTTTTATTAAGGTCGTTGTTTGCCTTGCGCAATTGCAGCAGGTTCATGGTTTGGGCAGAGAGTATTTTTAAAGCTTCTATTTGCTGGTCGGTTAAAACGCGGGGCTTAACATCGAGCACACAAACAGTACCCAAGCCCTGCCCGTTTGGGGTAACTAATGGTACACCGGCATAAAAAACTATGTGGGGCTCTCCCGCTACAAAAGGGTTATCTTTAAAGCGGTCGTCTTTTCTAAAATCTTCTATGGTAAAGGCTTCACCGGGTGTTTGTATGGCATAACTGCAAAAGGCATATTCGAGTGGGCTGCCCTGCACATCGGTTCCCCGGTGCGATTTAAACCACTGCCTGTCTTTATCTATAAATGTTATAAGGGCTACAGGGGCTTCGCAAATTATAGATGCCATTAAGGTAATGTCGTCATAATCTTTTTCAGAAAAAGTATCTAAAATATCATAGCTGTAAAGGTCTTGTAAGCGTTTACTTTCATCTTTTGCAATGCCTGCCTGTATCATTTTTTATAAAAATTATAATCAGCTAAAAATAAACAAATCAATGGTATAATAAATACCACTTACGTTTTATTTAATAATTAGGTTTAAAATCACTAAATGTGTTTATGATGTATTACAATAAGGCAATAGGATAATTTAGTAACTTAGCATACCCTATTAACAATCCATAAACTAAAAACAAATGTCTTACTGTAGCGTAATAGAAACAATGTCGTCCGAAAAAAAGGCACTTCACAAAGCGTACCACGACCATCATTATGGTTTCCCTATAGAAGATGATAACGAACTTTTTTGCCGCCTTGTTATGGAAATTAACCAAGCCGGTCTTAGCTGGGAAATTATCCTGAAAAAAGAGAACTCGTTCAGGCTGGCATTTGATAATTTTGATATTGCTAAAGTGGCGGCATACACTGAAACCGACAGGGAGCGATTACTCTCTGACCCCGGAATAATAAGGAACAGGCTTAAAGTTAATGCGGCGATAGAGAATGCAAAAACTATACTGGTACTGCAAAAAGAACATGGCTCGTTTAAAAAATGGCTCGAAATGCAGCATCCTAAAACTAAAGACGAGTGGGTTAAAATATTTAAAAATACGTTCAAGTTTACCGGTGGAGAGATTGTAAACGAGTTTTTTATGAGCATAGGCATGCTACCCGGTGCACATGCACAAAACTGTCCTGTTTATAAGCAAGCACGAGATGCCGGTGCATTGTGGTTTACGGTATAGGTATTAAAAAACCTCTAAGGTTTAACGTTGTATTAGCACTTGCCCTAAGGGTTTAAGAGTACCTTTAGGCAATTATTTTTAACACGTATAATCCCGCAAGCACAGGATGAGTTTATTTATCGCAACACTATCAATACTGCTTATTATTTTCACTATCCTTTCCCTAATAAAAAATGATTACTGGGTATTCAGGATATTTGATTACCCAAGGCTGCAAAAGTTTGTGCTCTCCTTAATATGCCTTGCTTTTTTGGTTTATTTCTTTAAAAGTTCGGCGCTTATGTACTGGGGACTGACGGGAGCCATGAGCCTTAACGTTATTTATCTTTTCAGCCTGATAATGCCATTTACTGTACTGGGAAAAAAGCAGGTACTGCGGGCTACAAAACATATAGAAGACCAGAGCCTGAGCATTATGATAGCTAATGTTTTTCAGGACAATACTAATACAAAAGGCTGCCTTAACGAGGTTTATAAAAACAACCCGGATATTGTACTGCTGCTCGAAACCAACGCCCGTTGGGAGAAAGAAACTGCCGAACTTGCCTCTAAATATCCGTTTAGTGTAAAAGCAGCTTTAGAGAATACCTATGGCATGCTGTTATATTCTAAACTGGAATTAACTGATGCCAAAGTAGATCATATTGTAGAGGATGATATTCCGTCTATCCACGGTATCATAGTATTAAAAAACGGACAGAAAGTACAGTTGTATTGCGTGCACCCTACCCCGCCCGTACCACAGGAAAACCCACGATCTACAGAGCGCGATAAAGAACTGCTCCTTGTAGCTGATAAAGCCAAAGAAAGCAAACTGCCGGTGATTGTTATTGGCGACCTTAACGATGTGGCATGGAGTTATACAACAGAGCTGTTTTTAAAAATGAGTGGACTCCTGGACCCGCGACGTGGCCGTGGTTTCTTTAATTCGTTTCATGCTCACTATCCGGTAATGCGCTTTCCGCTGGATCATGCTTTTATCTCTACCGATTTTAAGCTGAAGGGCATAAAACGGCTGTCTAATTTTGATTCAGATCATTTTCCTATTTTTATAAGCCTGCAATATGAAGCCGCCGCAGTACACCAGCAGGAGGGACTGGAAGCTGATGCCGATGATGTAGAACTTGCCGAGGAGAAAAAGGCGAAGGAGTAGGAATGGTTATTCTTGCGGCAGTAATTAATTTATCGATTTTAAAAAAAAGACTATGGACACAATTGCTAAAAATATTATTATTATCCAATCATTGACAGTGCGAAATTTAATATCGGGTTTAAAAAATATAACATTATCTCTAACATGATTAAGCCATTTCTTATGTAAAAAATAGTAAAGATATGCACCTATACCAACTAAAATGCTAGTTATTAAATATCTATAATTCATCAATTATGGTTTTGTGTAGTTTTCAATTACTTTTCCCACGGTATTTCCCACTATGGTCTCAATAGTTTTTCTGCTAGCTCCAGCAGATTCGCGAAGTTCAGCTGATATAATTGGATTTTCGATACTTATTGCTTTTAATATTCGGGATATTCTGTTTAGGTCGTAAGCAATCATATCTTCAGAATTATGAAGCCTGCGTATTCCTGCATATCATCACTCAACTGACCTAAAGTAAAGTTTTCAGGTTCTTTATAAGGATCATAAATTTCATCGGGAGAGATCTCCCAGTAATAATCATTGCTAATCATAATTTCATCTCCTATGTTCTCTTTTAATTTTGTAAGCAAAAGCGTTATAGCAGACTCAAGTTCACTTTATTTTAATTTTCATGCGTCGGTTTAATATAATTATTAAAATAAATAAAGTGAATTAGATTTATGAATTAACGTATATTATATGCACATTCTCAAAACGAATATAAAAAAACTCCTCCTTAGGTTTTATTGTGCCATTCCGACACAAGTGCTAAAAGAATAATCATTCTAAATCTAATTCAGAAAATCCTGTCTTAAAATATCTCTTCAATGTCGGTAATTTCTCTTTGAGAAATCCACTTCAATTTTGTCAACATAATATTTGGAATCACTTGCTGTTGTTTTGGAAATTTTTGGCAATAGAAGTATTTACATATTGTCGAACCTTTATGATTGATTATCCTGGGGATAATTATAACCTTCAATAAATAAAACGACTAATCCTTAAAAAGAATAACTATAAAATTATTTTAAATATTCGATTTACCCATATTTGAATTTGAATTATATACTATTTGTGATATAATGGGATATAAAATAATACCTGCCCCAACTTTTTTATACAACTTCTCAGATCATTGTTATTTGTTTAATCCCACTTTTTTTAAGCTCTTCTGCTATCTCATCTAAAACATCCGCGGGCCAACCATCGAATGCCCTTCCGATACCTTGCACCAACAATTGATTTTTATAATGTATTCTAATTTCTTTCGCTTTTATACCTTTTCCTACATTATGATATTCAAAAGAATATTCTAATCTAAAATTATCAAATTTTTGTATATTAACCCTAAAGAATCTATAATAGGAGATCTTTAAATGCTCTTCAGTTATTTCTATCTTATAAAGACTTTTAAGAATAAAGATAGATAAAACATTATAATAGAAAACTGTTATAAACCATACTATGAAAACAGGAAAGAACTTATTCCCTATATGCAAATACACTACAAGAGGAAACAGATGAGTTAATGCAATTCTAAAAATAAGATATGAATTATTTCTTTTATAAGTCATTTTAATGTGCTAATTCTTTAATAATTTTAACTGTAATCATATCATATCTTCCATTTTTTCCACAAACTAATATAAAACAAAAAAGCTCCCGGTTGGGAGCTTTCTGTTTATTAATTCGTGTATCGCTTAGTTAAGAGATGCTACGTGTCTTGTAAGTTTAGATTTAAGGTTTGAAGCCTTATTAGCGTGGATAATGTTTTTCTTAGCTAATTTATCGATCATAGAAACAACAGATGGAAGTTTACCTGTAGCTTCAGTTTTGTCAGTAGCTAAACGTATTGCTTTTATAGCATTACGGGTAGTTTTGTGCTGATATTTGTTCAACACCCTTTTCTTTTCGCTTGTCCTTATTCTTTTTAAAGCTGACTTATGATTTGCCATTGTTTCTTAACTTAATGTCTTTGTTATTTTTTATTGTAGTCCGTAGGGGAATCGAACCCCTGTTACCAGGATGAAAACCTGGCGTCCTAACC
>Ga0247806_10000621_pt1 | contig 21157 bp, 20 predicted proteins | sample UWRJL059202B1_FD_179935 | JGI IMG/M metagenome (GOLD analysis project Ga0247806, IMG submission 179935) | Plant litter microbial communities from Arlington Agricultural Research Station in Wisconsin, United States - UWRJ-L059-202B-1 | ecosystem: Environmental > Terrestrial > Plant litter >... | reverse complement strand
GACCAGGCGGCCCCCAGCGCGCGGTGCGCGGCGTTCAGGGGCGTGGTCTTCAGGGCTTGGTCGGTCATGGTTCAGACTCCCGCGGTCGCGTGTTTTGGCGGAAGCTCCGCCGTCCTCGCGCCCCCGCTGTCCTGAAGCCTGAGAGATTCCGGCCCCGAAAGACCTTGCTCCGTCGGCGCGGTCCGAAGACCGACTTTCCAGCGTCCGTATGTTCTCGCGGTCCGTTTGCCTGAGCGTTTCCGGGGCGGTTGCGCCTTCGGCTCCGGGCCTGTGGTGACAGTCCCGATCTCTCCCGCGAGAGCCCCGCTCCAAGACCCCGACTCCGGGGTGAAGTCAAGCTGAACCAAACGGAACAACCCGATGGACTTCCGGGTTTGCCTGTCCAGAACCCCCTAAAACCAAACAGGAAAACGCCTCATGTCGATCCTCGACAAGATTTTCGGCAACGACGATCAGCCGCGCACCAGCCCGGCCAAGCCGGACATGATGATGGGCAAGGTGCTGGACACCCTCGCCGAGCTGGGCGGCAAACCGATCGAGACCCTGTCGCCGGAAGAGGCGCGCCGCCAGCCGACCCCGACCGACGCGGTGAAGAAGATCCTGCGCGAGACCATCCGGGACGAGGACCCGACCCTCGGCATCCAGACCCGTGACATCACCATCGATGGCGCCGCCGGTCCGCTGCAGGCTCGGGTGTACGGCCCCGATCTCGACAGCAACGACCTGAAGCCACTGGTGGTCTATTTCCATGGCGGCGGCTTCGTGATCGCAGACCTGGATGTCTATGACGGCGGCCCGCGCGGCGTGTCGCGCTTCGCCGACGTCGTGGTGCTGTCGGTTCACTACCGCCAGGCGCCGGAGAACAAGTTCCCGGCTGCCCATGATGATGCGGTGGCGGCGTACAAATGGGCGTTGGACAATGCCCAGAGCATCGGGGGCGATCCGCGCAGGGTCGCTGTGATGGGCGAGAGCGCCGGCGGCAATCTGGCCATCAACGTCTCCATCGCCGCCCGCGATCAGGGCCTGCAGGCCCCGGCGCATCAGGTGCTGGTGTACCCGCTGGTCGGCAACGACCTGAACAACGAGAGCTACGTCGAGAACGCCACGGCCAAGCCGCTGAACAAGCCGATGATCGAATGGTTCGTGAAGCACACCTTCGCCGACCAGAGCGAAACCGCTGACCCGCGCGTGAACGTGGTGGGCGCTGCCGATCTGAAGGGCCTGCCGTCCTCGACCGTCATCCTGGCCGAGATCGATCCGTTACGGACCGAGGGCGAAAAGCTGGCCGAAAAGTTGGAAGCCGCGGGCAACGACGTTCGATCGAAGACCTTCAACGGCTCGACGCACGAGTTCTTCGGCATGGGACTGGTGGTGCCCGACGCCGCCGTGGCCCAGCAGCTCGCGGCCCACGACCTGAAGAAGGCTTTCGGGACGGCGATCCTGCCGATCTAGGCGGCGTAGGCCTTCACCTCGGCGATGCGGGCAGCCTTGTCCGCGTCGTCGAGGAAGCTGCCTTCGAAGCTGTTGATCGCGATCTGCGTCACCTGCTCGCGGGTCAGGCCCACCGCTTCGGCGAGCCTGGCGTAGTTGGCGTTTACATAGCCGCCGAAATACGCGGGATCGTCCGAGTTCAGGGTCACGTGCAGGCCGCGGCGCAGCATCTCGGGGACCGGATGATCCTTCAGGTCCTTAACGACGCAGAGCTTCAGGTTCGACAGCGGGCAGACCGTCAGGGTCATCTGCTCGGCGGCGAGGCGCTGGATCAGGCTCTCGTCTTCCATCGAGCGGTTGCCGTGATCCATGCGGTCGATGTGCAGCAGGTCCAGTGCCTCGTGCACATAGGCCGGCGGACCTTCCTCGCCCGCGTGGGCGCAAAGTTTCAGACCCAGCTCCCGGGCGGCGGCGAAGACGCGCACGAATTTCGACGGCGGATGGCCGACCTCGGACGAATCCAGCCCGACCCCGATGAAGTGGTGCAGGTAGGGCCTGGCCATCTCAAGCGTGGCGAAGGCTTCCTCCTCCGTCAGGTGACGCAGGAAGCTGAGGATCAGTCCGGACGACACGCCCAGTTCCGTCTTCGCCCGCTCCATCCCCGCGATCAGGCCCTCCACCACGACCCCGAACTCCACGCCCCGGTCGGTGTGGGTCTGGGGATCGAAGAAGATTTCGGCATGACGCACGTTGTCGGCGGCGGCGCGCTGGAAATAGGCGAAAGCCAGATCCTCGAAATCCTTGCGCGTCAGCAGGACGTTCGCCCCGGCGTAATAGATGTCGAGGAAGTCCTGCAGGTTCGAAAAGTCGTAGGCCGCGCGCACGGCCTCGACGCTGTCGAACGGAATGGCCACGCCGTTCCGCTGCGCCAGCTCGAACATCAGCTCAGGCTCCAGCGAGCCCTCGATGTGCAGGTGCAGTTCGGCCTTGGGCAGACCGGCGATATAGGCGTCCAGCGACATGAAGCGTCTCCTCAGGGAGCGAGCTTAACCTACATCCGCTCCGGCGTGTCGATCCCCAGCAGCGACAGGGCGATCACCAGTTGATCAAGCGCCGCCTTCGACAGCGCCAGACGCGAGGCCTTGGTCGCCGCGTCCGGCGCGATCAGCACCGGGCAGGCCGCGTAGAATTTCGAGAACGCCTGAGCCAGCCGGTAGGCGTGCTCTGCGATCACGTGCGGCATGCGTTTGTCGTAGGCTTCCGCCACGGCCTGCGAGAAGGCGTCCAGCGTCAGGGCCAGGTCGCGTTCCGCCGGTTCGCCGATCACGATGGCACCGGGGGCCAGACCCTGGTCGGCGGCCTTGCGCAGCAGGGAGCGGATGCGGACCGCCTGATACAGCAAATAGGGGCCGGTCTTGCCCTCGAAGCTCATGAAGCGGTCGAGGTCGAAGACGTAGCTGGTGGTCCGGGCGTTCGACAGATCGGCGAACTTCAGGGCCGCGATGGCGACCTTGTGCGCGATGTCCTCGAACTCGGCCTCGGGCAGGTCGTCACCCAGCTTCGCGTCCTTCAGGCGCTCGCGCGCTTTGTCGGTGGCCTGATCAATCAGGTCGCGCAGCTTCAGCACGCCGCCTGCACGGGTCTTGAAGGGCTTGCCGTCCTGGCCGTTCATCGTGCCGAAGCCGAGATGTTCCAGTGCCCCTTCGGCCGCGTAGCCCGCCAGATAGGCGGCGCGGAACACCTGTTCGAAATGCTCGGCCTGACGTTCGTCGACGACGTACAGGGCCAGGTCCGGCGCCAGCGCCTTCTTGCGGTCCAGGATCGTGGCCAGGTCGGTCGTTCCGTACATGGCCGAGCCTTCCGAGCTGATGACCAGCAGGGGCGGCGGGGACGGAGCCTCGATCACCGAGCCGTCGGCCAGCTTCTTCTTGCGGGTCTCGCCGGGCCGGGCGACGTGCACCACCTGCGCCCCGTCGTCGGGAACCAGCAAACCGGTCGCCTTCAGATGCTCCAGCATTTCCGGCATCAACGGATCGGCGTCGCTCTCGCCGTTCCACAGGTCGAAGTCGACCGACAGATCGCCATACTCCCGCTTCAGCGCCTCGCGGCTCACGGCCACGAAATGCTGCCAAAGCGCGCGATAGCCCGGACGACCGTTCTGAAGTTCGGCCGTCGCCTTGCGAGCGCGGTCACGGAAGGTGGGGTCCTCCTTGGCCTTGCCGGCGGCCAGCGGATACAGTCGGTCCAGATCGGCCAGCGTGACCGGACTCTCGGTCGGGAAGGGGCCGTCGCCTTCGGCCATGAAGGCGTCCGCCAAGGCTTCGTCGCCACAGGCGACGATCAGCAAACCCATCTGGAAGCCCCAGTCGCCGAAGTGGGCGTCGCCGGTGACGTGATCGCCGCGGAAACGGAACAGCCGCTTCAGGCTCTCGCCGATGATGGCGCTGCGCAGGTGGCCGACGTGCATCGGCTTGGCCACGTTCGGACCGCCGTAGTCGATGACCACCCTGCGGCGCTCTGCAACCGTGGCGGCGCCGGCGTGCCTGGCGTCCGTGGCGACCTCGGCCGCACGGGCCGCCAGCGCCGCGTCAGCGACCTTCAGATTGATGAAGCCGGGACCGGCGATCTCGACCGAAGCCAGACGCGGATCGCCCTCCAGACGTGCGGCGACCTTCGCGGCCAGTTCACGCGGATTGGCCTTCAGCGCCTTGGCGGCGGCCAGCGCCCCGTTCGACTGGAAGTCCGCAAGGTCGGGGCGGTCAGAGGCGGTGACCCGGGCCAGCGCCGCGTCCACGCCTTCGGCGGCGAAGGCGGCCCCGACCGCTTCGCCCAGTTCCGTTCTGAGATCGGTCATTACTGGGCCGGGGGCTGGGTCGCGGGAGCGGCGCCCGCGTTGACGCGGAAACGGCTGCCCGAGCGGTTGAACTCGGCCATCTCCGGCGTGACGTCGAAGCCGACCAGGATTTCGAAGTGGTCGCCGCTGGTCGTCGCCGTCGCGCGCGGGATCAGGATGGTGTTGTCCTGGGTCACCGTCGTGGTCGTGGCCCCGTTCGAGAATGTGACCGGCAGGTCGAAATAGGTCTTCTCCAGCACCGCGCTGTTCCGCTCGGTGACGGCGATCCAGTAGCGGTAGGTGCGGCCGGCGCCCTGGGCTTGCGGTCCGCGCCCCAGGTTGAACAGCAGACGGGTCTGAACCTCGATCGGCTGGTCGCTCTCATAGGCGCAATCCGACACCAGGCCTTCGATCTCGCCGGTGTAGCCGACATTGGCGGCCGCGACCCGGTCGCCGGTCAGTTCGACGTAGCGGGCGGCGTCGTAGAGAATCTTCACATAGGGGCAGGGACCGGCGGCGGTGCGGCGGCGCAGCGGCGCGATCCGGGCCCGGCGGGCGCCCGGGTCGCGCTGTTCGCCGGCTTCCGGCCGGTCGCGGCTGCCCTGCTGTTGCGGGCTGCCCTGGCGCGACTGCGCGACAGCGGCGGGCACGACGGCCGAGAGGGTGGCGGCGACAAGAGCCGAGGCCAGGGAAACCTTCAGGACGCGACGCATCAAATGCTCTTCCAGATCACGAGGAGGCGGCGACAGCCCGACGCCATCCGCACGCTTGCCGCTGATAGCGGCTAAACCGAGGCGCGGCAAACCCGCCGCGCGTGGAAACGACGGTGGCGGCGAACGGCCCGAGCCATTAGGTTCCGCACCATGACCGTGCACCAGCCGATCCGACCGGCCAACAAGCGTCCCCTGACCGTGCGTCTGGCGACCCCCCGCGGATTCTGCGCCGGGGTGGATCGGGCCATCCAGATCGTCGAGCGCGCCATCGAGAAATATGGCGCGCCGGTCTATGTGCGCCACGAGATCGTCCACAACCGCCATGTGGTCGAGCGGCTGCGCTCCATGGGCGCGGTCTTCGTCAAGGAACTGGACGACTGCCCCGACGATCGTCCGGTGGTTTTCTCGGCCCACGGCGTGCCCAAGTCGGTGCCCGCCACGGCGCGCTCGCGTGAGATGCTGTTCCTCGACGCCACCTGCCCGCTGGTGTCCAAGGTCCATGTCGAGGCCGAGCGGCACCACGCCGCCGGACGCCACATCATTCTGATCGGCCACGCGGGCCATCCCGAAGTGGTCGGCACCATGGGGCAACTCCCGGCGGGGGCGATCAGCCTGGTCGAGACCGTCGAGGACGCCGAGGCGTTCGAACGTCCGGGCGACGCCCCGCTGGCCTATGCGACCCAGACCACCCTGTCCGTTGACGACACCGCCGAGATTCTGGGCGCGCTGAAGCGGCGCTTCCCGGAACTGCCGGATCCGCACAAGGAGGACATCTGCTACGCCACCACCAACCGTCAGGAGGCCGTGAAGCGGCTGGGCGACGGTTGCGATCTGGTTCTGGTGGTGGGGTCAAAGAACTCGTCCAACTCGGTGCGGCTGGTCGAGGTGGCGATCAAGGCGGGGGCGAAGGACGCCCGGCTGGTGGATGACGCCGGTCATGTCGACTGGACCTGGCTGGACGGGGTCGAGACCCTGGGCATCACCGCGGGGGCCTCCGCGCCCGAACAACTGATCGAGGATCTGGTCCAGGCCGTCCGCGACCGCTTCGACGCCCGTGTGGTGGAAGACGACGGCGAGCGCGAAACGGTGACGTTCAAACTTCCCCGCGTTCTGACGGCCTGAGCCCGGCCGCTTGCGCAAGCGGAGCCTTTGCCGTTCGGTGGCGTTAACGCTGCGACCGGGAAAGGGACCTTCTCCATGCGCCTGACTGCCGCCTGCACCACCGCCGTGTCTGTTCTGGCCCTCGCCCTGGCGGCCTGCTCGCCCGAGGCCGAGCAGCCGCCCGCGCCGCTTCCGCCGTCCCCCGCCCCGACCGCGCCCGCCGCGCCGCCGGTCAGCTATGCCTGCGAAAGCGGCCAGTCGATCACCGTCGCCTACCCGGACGCCTCGACCGCCCAGCTGTCCTACAAGGGCCAGACCTACGCCCTGCGCACGGCCCAGTCGGCCTCCGGCGCGCGCTATATCGGATCGGGCATCGACTGGTGGACGGCCACCCGCGACGGAACCGAAAGCGCGACCCTGAGCCGTCTCGGTCCCAACGAGGAGGTCGGCACGGTCGTGCTGGAGCGTTGCAGCCGTCCGTCTTCCGGTCCGGTCGCGCCGGGTCCTGTGCCGACGCCGACGCCCGCGCCGGGCGGGGTCCTGCCCGCCGCCGCGCCCTGTCGCGGCCCGCAGCTGAAACTGTCCACCGAGGGCGGCGACGCCGGAGCGGGCAATCGCGTCACCAATGTCGGCATCCAGAACATCTCGGCCACGGCCTGCTCCCTGACCGGCTACCCGGGCGTGGTCCTTCAGGATCGCCAGGGCCGCAATCTGACCGCCATCAGCAGCGAGCAGAGCCTGGGCAGCTACTTCACCCAGAGCCAGCCCCCGACCCCGGTGTTGCTGGCGCCCCAGGCCAAGGCCGCCTTCGAACTGGCCTGGAACGTCGTGCCGAACGAGGCGCAGGGCCAGACGGCCTGCCCGAACGTCGCGCGCATCCGCGTCACCGCGCCGGGCGATACCTCGGCGGTGTCCATGGACATGGCCTTCAGCCCATGCAGCAGCCGTGTGCGCGTCAGCCCGATCCGTTCGCTCGTTCCGCAGGGGACGCCCGCGCCGGAGCCGACGGTTTAGGGGGTTCAATCCGTCACGGATTCGGCGTAGCGGAGCGCGCATGACAGCGACCTTCTACGACCGCGTCTCCGCGGAACTCGCCGACATCGACGCCCAGGGGCTGACCAAGCCCGAGCGCGTGATCGCCTCCCGACAGGGACCGGTCATCAAGGTGGGCGGGCGCGAGGTCCTGAACTTCTGCGCCAACAACTACCTCGGCCTCGCCGGCGACGAGCGGGTGACGCAGGCGGGCATCCGCGCGCAGGAGAAGTGGGGCGCGGGCACCGCGTCCGTCCGCTTCATCTGTGGCACGCTGGAAATCCACAAGGAGCTGGAGCGGGCCATCGCCGACTACCTCGGCTTCGAGGACACGATCCTGTTCGCCGCCGCCTTCGACGCCAACGGCGGCATCTTCGAGCCCCTGTTCGGAGCCGAAGACGCCATCATCTCCGACAGCCTGAACCACGCTTCGATCATCGACGGCGTGCGCCTGTGCAAGGCCAAGCGCTACCGCTTCGCCACCTCGGACATGGCCGATCTGGAAGCCCAGCTGAAGCAGGCCCGGGCGGACGGCGCCAAGGAAATCATCATCGCCACCGACGGCGCTTTCTCGATGGACGGCTATATCGCCAGGCTGAAGGACATCCGGGCGCTGGCCGACCAGTACAACGCCCTGATCATGGTCGACGACTGCCACGCCACCGGCTTCCTCGGCCCGCAGGGGCGTGGCTCCTACGCCTGGAACGGGGTCGAGGTCGACTTCGTCACCGGCACCTTCGGCAAGGCGCTGGGCGGGGCCATGGGCGGCTTCATCTGCGCCAAAGCCAATGTCGTGGCCCTGCTGAAGCAGCGGGCCCGGCCGTACCTCTTCTCCAACGCGCTGAGCCCCGCTGTCTGCGGCTCGTCGCTCGAGGCTATCCGCATCGCGGCCGGCGAAGAGGGCGACAAGCTGCGCGAACAGCTGTTCGCCAACGCCGCCCGCTACCGCGCCGCCATGACCGAGGCCGGCTTCACCCTGCAGCCCGGGGAACACCCGATCATCCCGGTGATGCTCGGCGACGCCAGGCTGGCGCAGGACATGGCCGCCCGCCTGCTGGAGCTGGGCGTCTACGTCATCGGCTTCAGCTTCCCGGTGGTCCCGCGCGGCCAGGCCCGCATCCGCACCCAGATGTCGGCGGCGCATACCTTCGAACAGATTGATCAAGTGGTCGCGGCGTTCACGACGGCCGGCAAGGAATTGGGAGTGATCTGATGACCGACACCATGAAGGCCCTGGCCAAGACCCGTCCCGAAGTCGGCCTTGAGCTGATCGACGCGCCGATTCCGACGCCGGGCGACGAGGATGTGCTGATCAAGGTCAAGCGCACCGCCGTCTGCGGCACCGACATCCACATCTGGAATTGGGATGAGTGGTCGCAGAAGAACGTCCCGGTCCCGATGATCACGGGCCACGAGTTCTCGGGCGAGATCGTCGCCATCGGCAAGGACGTTGATCGTCGTCTCAAGGTCGGCCAGCGCGTCTCGGCCGAGGGCCACGTCATCGACCTCAACTCCGAAGCGGCCCGCGCCGGTCACTTCCACCTCGACCCCGACACTCGCGGTATCGGCGTGAACCGTCAGGGCGCCTTCGCCGAGTTCGTGGTGGCCCCGGCCTTCAACGTGATCGAGCTGCCCGATGACGTGCCCTATGAGATCGGCTCGATCCTCGATCCGTTCGGCAACGCCGTGCACACGGCGCAGCAGTTCGACCTGCTGGGCGAGGATGTGCTGGTCACCGGGGCCGGCCCCATCGGCATGATGGCCGCCGCCGTCGCCCGCCATGCGGGGGCTCGCACCGTCGTCCTGACGGACATCAACGACTTTCGTCTGGAGCTGGCCCAGAAGGTCGCTCCGGGCGTCCGCACGGTGAACACCACCCGGGAAGACCTGAAGGACGTCATGCACGAGCTGGGCCTCAAGGTCGGCTTCGACGTGGCGCTGGAGATGTCGGGCTCGCCCATCGCCTTCAAACAGTGCGTCGACACCCTGATCATGGGCGGCGGCATGGCGCTGCTGGGCATTCCGGCCAGACCGATGGAAACCGACTGGGGCCAGATCATCCTCAAGGCCCTGACCATCAAGGGCGTCTACGGGCGTGAGATGTTCACCACCTGGCGCAAGATGCTGGGCCTGCTGAAGGCCGGTCTGGACCTGCAGCCGCTGATCACCCACCAGATGTCCTACGAGAACTACCGCGAAGGCTTCGAGGCCATGCGCTCCGGCCAGTCCGGCAAGGTGGTCCTGAACTGGGACAAGACGGCCTGAGGAGGCGACGCTGAACGGCTCGCCGTCTCCCGTCCTCGCCTTTCTCGAAGGGGCGGGCCCCGACGCGCGCGGGCGGACGATCTTCGACGTCCTGTCGTTCGACGATGCGGCTCTGGAGCGGCATCACGACTACATCCAGTGGCTGTTCCCGCTGACCGAGCCCTCTTCCGCTGTGCCCGACGCGCCGGTGCTGACGGACGAGGAGGCCACGGCCATTTCGGGGTCCGGGATGGCGCAATGCACCCTGGCGGCGGCCACCGACCGGATGGCCGCCTTCTACCGGGACACGGATCACTGGCTGAAGGCCAGCGACCACAACCACCTGCGCATCACCCGCATCATCCGCGCTCTTCGCAGGCTGCGGGGGGACGCGGCGGCCGAAGCGTTCAAGGCCTGGGTGCTGGCGCGGGTGGACGCGGCCGGAGCGCCGGTCAGCGCCCGCAGTCGCGGCTACTGGGCGACGGCCTGACCCCCTATTTGAGCGATCGGATCAGGGCGGGTTCGAACCCCTTGGCGTCGGGTCCCGGCAAGTCGCGCAGCGCGCCGGACTCGAACATCTCGAACACGCGTGGGTGGACATAGGACGACCGGCAAACCGTCGGCGTATTGCCCAGCAAGCCCGCCACCGCCTTCACGCAGACGGTGATCTTGCGCTTCGCGTCGATGGGTGAGGTCGGGACCTCGGCGTCCCTCAGCGCCCGCGCCGCCGAAACCGTCCCGGCCCAGGTGCGGAAATCCTTGGCCGAGAAGGCCTCACCCATGGCTGCACGGATGTAGGCGTTCACGTCGTCCGAGGTGATCGGGCACAGGTTGCCGTCCGGGCTCCGGTATTTGAACAGTTGTTGGCCCGGCAGTTCGCGCAGCGAGCGGACCATGGTCGCCAGCCGCCGGTCGCGCAGCTTCACCTCGTGCTCCACCCCGCTCTTGCCCTTGAAGGCAAAAGTCAGGGCCGCGCCTTCCAGCTCCAGATGCCGCTTGTGCAGGGTGGTCAGGCCATAGGAGCGGTTCTGTTTCGCATACTCCGCATTCCCCACCCGGATCAGGGTGAGTTCCAGCAGCCGCACGGCAGTGGCCAGCACCTTGTCCCGGCACATGCCCCGCTTCGCCAGATCGGCCTCGACCCGCGCGCGCAGCTTCGGCAGGCCCTTGGCGAAGGCGGGCAGGCGGTCGAACTTGCTGTCCGAGGCGTGGCGGCTCCAGTCAGGGTGATAACGGTACTGCTTGCGGCCCTTGACGTCCCAGCCGATGGCCTGGATGTGGCCGTTCGCGCGAGGGCAAATCCAGACGTCTGTCCAGGCGGGCGGGATGGCCAGCATGCGGATGCGGTCGAGCACCTTCGCGTCGGTGATCCGCTTCCCCTCACGATCCAGGTAGCGGAAGCCGGTTCCTGACCTTCGGCGCGACAGGCCGGCGCTCTCGTCGCTGCACCAGGTCAGCCCCTCGGGGACGTCGATGTGGCTCACGCGCCGACCTCAAACAGGTCTTTGCGCGGGATGTTGATCCGGCCGTGCGGGGCAGACGTGTGGTCGGATGGAGCGGGGTGATCGATCATGGCGAACTGCAACGGCGCACGGATTGCGACGGTTCCTCTTGACCGGGGGAGTGCGGAAGAGGAGGCAGGGGGATGAACTACCGCCACAGCTTCCACGCCGGGAATTTCGCCGATCTGGTCAAGCACGCCCTCGTGCTCTGGCTGCTCGACCGCCGCCGCGCCACGGGACCCGTGACGGTGATCGACACCCACGCGGGCGCCGGGGTCTACGATCTCGGCGGCGACGGCGCGCGATCAAAAGAGGCCGAAGCGGGCATCGCGCGGCTGATGGCGGCCGACAATCGACCGCCGCTGATCGAGGCGCTGGCCAAGGCGGTGGGTGAGCTGAACCCCCATGGCGGCGCCCGCCTGTATCCTGGTTCGCCCCTGCTGGTGGCCCGGCGTCTGGGCCCGGAAGACCGCTACCTCGGGTTCGAACTCAATCCGCCGGTGCTGGAACTGCTGACCGACGCGCTGGAGCCCTTCCCGCACGCCTCGGCCCGCGGCGGCGACGGCTATGACCAGGCGCGTGCCGAGGCGACGCGGACGCCCGCCGCACTCGTCCTGATCGACCCGCCGTTCGAGCGGCCCGACGACTATATCCGCGCGGCCGACACCGCCGCCGCCATTGTGCGCGCCGACCCGCGCGCCATGGTCGCGGTCTGGACGCCGCTGAAGGATCTGGAGACCTTCGACGGCTTCCTGCGCCGCCTCGACGAAGCCGGGGCCAAGCGGGTGCTGGTCGCCGAGGCGCGCCTGCGTCCGCTGACCAATCCGATGAAGATGAACGGCTGCGCCATGGTCGTGCTCAACGCCCCCGCGGGAGCGGAGGAGGCGGCGCGCCAGATCTGCGACTGGGTGGCGGGCACGCTGGGCGACGCCGGGGCGAAGGCCGAAGTCTGGACCGCCTGAGGGGTCAGTCGATGATTTCGCAGGGCTCGTACAGGTGCGGTTCGAAGGTGGCGATGGCCATGATCGGCTCCATCGCCCGGGCCACCTCGGGCGTCCGCGCCATCACCTTCCAGTCGTCGCGCGAGCGCCAGACGGCATAGACGGCCGCCGTCTTGCCGTTCAGCCCCCGATGCAGGGTCGCCGAAACGAAGCCTTCGGCTTTGCGCTGGGCGGCGAGCATGACTTCCAGATGCTCCATCAAAACCGGCTGCCGCTCGGGCTCGCAGCGGTAGACATTGATCAGGACAACGGGATCGGCGTCGGACATGGCGCGCCCTCTAGCCGATCACGGCTTGCCTGTCTTGTCGGCGGCGCCATATCGGGTGCCCATGGAGCGCCGCATGACCCGCATCGCCATTCTCCAGACCGGCGCCCCGCCCCCCGCGCTCGCTGAGGCCCATGGAGACTATCCCGCCATGTTCGGGACCCTGCTGGGCGACGCCTTCCGGACCACGGTGTTCGACGTGCAGCAGGGAGAGTGGCCTGATCCCACCCATTTCGACGGCGCGGTGATCACCGGTTCCGCCGCGGGGGTCTATGAAGACCATGCCTGGATCGACGCCCTTCTGGACTGGATCCGTCTGGCCAAGGGCGAGCTCAAACTGGTCGGCGTCTGCTTCGGTCATCAGGCCATGGCGCAGGCCCTCGGTGGCCGGGTCGAGAAGTCGGACAAGGGCTGGGGCGTCGGCCTGCACCGCTATGAGGTCGTTACCGATGCGCCGTGGATGAACCCGGCGGCGGCCACCGTCGCCATCCCGGTCTCGCACCAGGATCAAGTCGTTGCGGTCCCGGCGTCGGCCCGCGTGACCCTGCGCAGCGACTTCACTCCCTATGCCGGACTGGCTTGGGGCGAGGACGCCATCAGCTTCCAGGGCCACCCCGAGTTCACGCCCGCCTATGCCGCCGACCTGACCGCGGGACGACGGGGCCGGATCGCCGGGCCGGTGGTCGATCACGCGCTGGCGACCCTGGGCGAACCGAACGACCGGTCGGTGGTAACCGACTGGATTCGCGGTTTTCTCGCGCCGTAAACCTTACTCAACGAATGCTGTGCGATGGAGGATGGGCATGTCGCCTTTCCGTTTCGCGCTTACGATCGCCGTGGTGTTCGCCGTCCTGGGCGTCGCACCCGCGTCCGCGCAGCCCGCGACGCCGGGGCAGGACGACGGCATGCAACTGGCCGCCTTCGTCGAGGCCCGGGCTTCGACGACCACCTTTGCGGCGCTGGAAACCTTCGGTCGCGAGGCCATGACGCGGAATGACCGCGAAGGTCTGAACCGGCTCTACCATGTTACCTGGACCATCCTGAACCAGGGCGAGTTCGACCGGGCGCGGGTCTGGAACGACCGGCTGATCGCCGCCGCGCGACGCCAGAACGACGCCCGCTACCTCGACATCGCGCACCTGAACATTCTGACCATCCGCTATGATCAGGGCGACAGCGCCGTGGCTCAGGAGATGAACCGGATAGCGGTCTCGGGCCGCGACTGGTTCGTGCGCGCGCACGCCGCCCGATTGACGGCGCTCTGGCTGATCGACAACGCCCGCGTGGGTGAGGGGCTGCAACTGCTGAGCCGCGCCGAGGCCGACATCCCTGCCACCGATCCGTTCGCCCGCACCGCCCATGCCGGGATCTGGGAGGTCGCGGGCATGGGGTTGAAGGACCTGAACGACGTCGAAGGGGCGGCGGACGCCTTCCGCAAGTTCGAGATCGACTACTCCAACCCGGCCTATCCGCGCCCGGACTTCGACAGCCTCTATAATCTGACCATGATGGCCGTGCGGATTGGCGAGACGGATCGCGCCGCCCGCTTCTATGCGGCTCACAACCGGTTGGCCCTGCGGTCTGACCTGCCGACGCTCAAAATCTACGACGCCAGCCTGTGCGCGACCGTCGCCAACGCCCGCCAGATGCCGAACGCCGTGCTGGCCTGTCTGGCCCCCTACGGCGAGGACCTCGGCGAGGCCGCCTTCCTGGCGCGAGACGCCCTGCCGCTGCGGGCCATCGCCCGCGCCCACACCGGCCAGGTCGCCGCCGCCCGAAGGGATCTCGTCGCTCTCAGGCGGCTTGAGACCGGCGTCGGCGAACAGTCCGAGGTCGATCACGTCGAGGCCGAGGTTCTGTTCGCGGAGGGCCGAACCGCCGAGGCCTATCGCGTGCTTCGCGCCCATATGCTGGTCGGCGAGACCAATGCGGCCAGGAGCTTCAGCGCCGGCATCCATCAGGTCACCGGCAACATGCAGCAGCAGTTGGTCGAGCGCCGCCACCAGCTGGAGACCGCCCGCGCCAACACCCGGCTGCAACTGACCGTGACGGTTATCGTGGTCCTGTTCCTGCTCTGCGCCGCCGCGGCCCTCGCCTGGCAATGGCGACTGACCCGCTATCTGCGTGACGCCCGCCGCCGGGCCGAGGAGGCCAACCGCGCCAAGAGCGAGTTTCTGGCCAATATGAGCCACGAGATTCGCACGCCCCTGAACGGCGTGGTCTCGATGGCCGATTCCCTCGCGCGGCGCGATCTGGACGCGCAGGAACACGAGATGGTCGAGCTGATCCGCTCGTCCGGCGCGACGCTGGAACGGCTGCTGTCGGATATCCTCGACAGCGCCAAGATCGAGTCCGGTCAGGTCACGCTTGAGCCCGTCGCCTTCAACCTGGAGCAGGCCGTCAGCGACGTCGCCGCCCTGTGGCGGGTCAAGGCCGAGGACAAGGGCGTGGCCCTGAACGTCGATTTCGACCCGGCCCTGTCCGGCTTCGTCGAGGGCGACGCGGTTCGCCTGCGGCAGGTGCTGAACAACCTGGTCTCCAATGCCCTGAAGTTCACCGCCGACGGCGTGGTCTCGATCTCGGTGCAGGCCTCGGAAGGCGGCCGCGCCGTCTTCCGGGTCAGCGACACCGGCGTCGGCTTCGACGCGGAGCAGAAGGGCCGCATCTTCACCCGCTTCCAGCAGGCCGACGGTTCGATCACCCGGCGCTATGGCGGCACCGGCCTGGGACTCGCCATTTCCACGGCTTTGGTCGATCTGATGGGCGGCGGGCTGGATTGCGAAAGCACCCCCGGCGAGGGGTCCGCCTTCTGGTTCGAGATCGCCCTTCCCGCGGCCGATCCCGTTGTCGCCGAGCCGGCGGCGGGCAACGACATGGTCGATGTGGCCTCGGCCCCGCTACGCATCCTGCTGGCCGACGACCACCCCGCCAACCGCAAGGTGGTCGAGATCATGCTGTCGGCCACCGCCATGGAGATGGTCGCGGTCGAGGACGGCCGGCAGGCGTTGGACGCCTTCGCGGACGGCGGCTTCGATCTGGTGCTGATGGATATGCAGATGCCGGTCATGGACGGCCTGACCGCCACCCGCTCGATCCGCGAGTTCGAGACCGACCGGGGGCTGCCCCGCACCCCGGTGATCATGCTGACCGCCAACGCCATGGCCGAGCATGTGGAGGCGGGGCGCGCCGCGGGGGCCGACGGCCACCTGACCAAGCCGGTCACCTTGGCCAGCCTGTTCGAGGCGATCAGCGCCGCGATGGACCCGGACCGCGCCGCGGCCGCCTGACCGTCAGGGCCACTTCACCACGGGCGGCATCGAGCTCAGGATCGAGTCGACGTTGCCGCCGGTCTTCAGACCGAAGGTCGTGCCGCGGTCGTACAGCAGGTTGAACTCGACATAGCGCCCGCGCCGGATCAGCTGCTCCTCGCGCTCCTCCGGCGTCCAGGCCTCGGTCATGCGATCCGAGACGATCCGGGAATAGACGTCCAGGAAGGCCTCGCCGACGTCGCGGGTGAAGGCGAAATCGCGGTCCCAGTCGCCGCTGTCGTGGTGGTCGTAGAAGATGCCGCCGGTGCCGCGCGGCTCATTGCGGTGGGGCAGGAAGAAATACTCGTCGCACCACGCCTTGTACTTCGCGTGCCAGTCCGGGTCGTGGGCGTCGCAGGCAGCCTTCATGGCGGCGTGGAAGGCGACGGTGTCCGGTGAGTCCTGATGGCGATCCACGTCCAGCACCGGCGTCAGATCACCGCCGCCGCCGAACCAGCTCTTCGTCGTGGCGATGAAGCGGGTGTTCATATGCACCGCCGGCACGCGCGGGCTGACCGGGTGGCAGATCAGGCTGATGCCCGTGGCGAAGAAGCGCGGATCCTCGGCCGCGCCGGGCACCGTCTTCGCGTAGTCGGCGGGGAAGGTCCCATGCACGGTCGAGCAATGGACGCCGACCTTCTCGAACAGGCGGCCGTGCATCATGCCCATCACGCCGCCGCCGCCGTCCTTGCGCTCCCACGGCGTGCGGACGAACCGGCCCGGTTCGCCGGGGAACAGGTCGGCGGGCGCCGCGTCCTCCAGTGCCTCGAGCCCGGCGTGGATGCGGTCGCGCAGGGTCTCGAACCAGGCCCGGGCCTCGGACTTCTTCTGGGCGAGCGGATCGGCGATGTCGGTCATGGCGGCTTCCTAGGCTCCTGCGGGGAGCGGCGAAAGTGTCGGCTTTGATGCTTCCGCTCCGTCTGCCACTGTCACGTCGTCGCACTCGGGGAGATCGTCATGTTCCGCACCGCCCTTCTGGCCGCCGCCGCGCTCTCGGCGCTCGCCGGTCCCGCCCTGTCTCAGGACGCCGCCCGCGAGGCGCAGGCGCGCCGCATCCTGGAGCGTACGCCCCTGATCGACGGGCACAATGACCTGCCGTGGGCTCTGCGCGAGGGGCACGGCAATGACCCCTGGGCGGTCGATCTGACGCAAGACCTCGCCGCCACGACCAAGCTGCACACCGACATCCCGCGCCTGCGCGCGGGCGGGGTCGGCGGTCAGTTCTGGTCCGTCTATGTCCCCGCCGATCTCACTCCGACCGTGGCCGCGCGCGAAACCTGGGAGCAGATCGACACCGTCCGCCGCCTCGTCGCGGCCCACCCGGACGTGTTCGAGCTGGCGACGACGGCCGACGACATCGTTCGCATCCACCGCGAGGGCCGGATCGCCAGCCTGATCGGCATCGAGGGAGGCTATTCGATCGACGACTCCCTGGGTCTGCTGCGTGAGTTCCACGAGGCCGGGGTCCGCTACATGACCCTGACTCACTCGAAGACCACGACCTGGGCCGACAGCGCCACCGACGCGCCCAAATGGGGCGGCTTGTCGCCCTTCGGCGAGCAGGTCGTGAAGGAGATGAACCGTCTTGGCATGATGGTCGATCTCAGCCACGTCTCGGAGGAGACCATGCTGGACGCCATGCGGGTATCCGAGGCGCCGGTGATCTTCTCCCACTCTTCGGCGCGGGCGGTGACCGACCGCACCCGCAACGTGCCCGACAATGTCCTGCGCCTGATGCCCGAGGACGGCGGCGTGGTGATGGTCACCTTCGTCCCGGGGTTCGTCAGCGCCGCCCAGATGGCCTGGAATCAGGAGCTGGCCGCGGAAGCCGACCGTCTGGGCGTCGATCCGGGCGCCGGGACGCCCGACCCCCGCCTGACGGCCTGGGCTGAGGCTCACCCCCGACCGCACGCGACCATCGCCGACGTCGTCGCCCATATTCAGCACGTCCGCGACGTGGCGGGCATCGACCACGTCGGGCTGGGCGGCGACTTCGACGGCGTCGACTCCCTGCCGGACGGCATCAGCGGCGTGGACGCCTATCCGCGCATTCTCGCCGCCCTGATGGCCGATGGCTGGACCGAGGCGGACATCCGCAAGCTGGCGGGCGAGAATGTCCTGCGTACCATGCGCGCCGTCGAGGCCGTGGCGGCGAGCAAACGCGACGAACGCCCCAGCCTCGCCGCGCCGCTGGCCGGCGCCGCGCCGGAGTAGGTCAGCCCCGCCGGGCCGCCTCCAGCCGATCATAGGCCGGTCGCATCCACCGGTCGGCCAGCGCCCGGTGTTCGTCCGGGGCGGCGGCGCGCTTGGCCGCCGCGTCGCCCTCGAAGGGGCGGTCGCCCTGTTTCGGATTGCGGCTAGACGCGGCTGTCAGCCGCTCGACCTCTTGCGCCGTCGGCGTGATCCCGAAATGGGCGGCGACCGCCTCCCAGGCCGCGCCGGGCAGTTGGCTGTAGTCGACCAGCAGCCCGGGCGCCCGTCCGTGCGCCTCCAATCCCGCCCCATAGATCGCACCCAGCACCCTGGCGGCGTAATCGTCCGGCGGGGTTTGCTCGTCGATCCCGAAAAGGGCGGCGGGCAGCAGGCCGGGCACGGTATGCACCCCGCGCTGGCCCAGGGCGCTGACCAGAACCTCGACAGGCTCCCGGTACAGGAAGACCCGGGGCGTCGTCGGAAAGGTCTCGCGGATCAGGTCGTGCTGCAGGGTGTTCCAGGCGTCGAACTTGACGAACAGGCGGTCCTGCTCCGGCGTCCGCGCCTGACCCAGCGCCCCGACCATGGCGCGCAGCAGGGCGATCTGCCGCTCCCGCCCCAGCCGCTCGCCAGCGCGGATGACGCTGTCCACCGGCCCCGGCTCGGACAGGACCAGCGCGCCATCCAGCCGCCCCAGCAGATGCGCCAGCAGGGTCGAGCCGCAGCGTGAGACATGGAAGATGAAGCCGGTCGGCGGAATGCCCGGGCTGCGGTCCACCCAGGCCTCCAGCTGCGCCAGCGTGGTCCGCCGCCGGAACAGGACATTGGCCGGATGCCGCATCAGCCGGGTAAAGGTGTCGTCCAGAAAGGCCTCGGTGAACCGGGGCGTGTCGCACCAGATCCATTCGACGACCGACGCCTCGACGTCGGCGTCGTTCCAGAAGATGCGGCCGGGCAGCCAGCCGTCCAGCCCGCCTACTTCATCCATTGCGCGTTCCAGCGATGGCGTTCTGCGGCCATGGCGTCGTGGACGGCCGTGGCGGTGAACGGCAGCCCGTGTTTCAGCCCCAGCCGCACCGTCTCCTCGACGAACAGATCGCGGTCGGTGGTGTCGCGCAGGGCGGCGTGAAGGGCGGACTGGTCCGCGACCAAGGCTCGGAAGCGCTCCAGATTGGCGGCGGCCATGTTGGGCTCCACCTCGGGCGGTTTCGACCGGAAAGGATCGTCGGCCTCGAACGGGATCAGGTCGCGCAGCCAGTCGTTCACGCCCACGTCGATCACCAGATGGATGCGGTCGGTCGCGCCGCCGTTCACCACCCGGTGCGGCTGGCTGAGGTCCAGATACCAGGTCTCGCCCGGCGCCATGACCACGGGCCGGTTCCGGAGATGGAAGGCGACGTCCGGATTGGTCGTGACCGGCACGTGCAGTCGCGCCTCGCCCCGGTCGTAGCCGAGGTCGTAGTCGCGGTGTTCCTTGATCACCCCGCCGGGGCCCAGCCGCAACAGTCGGACGGACCGCAGCGGACAGTCGAGGGCCGCCAGCACCTCCCGGACGGCGGCGCACAGCGCCAGCAAAGGCGTGTCTGCGAAGGCGTCGGCGGTGGCGATCAGGCTGTCCGCGCCGTCCGCCGCCGCCCTCAACGCCACGCCGCTCCAGTCACCGTCATAGAAGCCGCGGTTGAAATGCGGGATCCACCCCTCGGCCGACAGGGCCTCGAGGTCGGCCCGCAGCGCCGCGGGGTCAAAGGTCAGGGGCAGCCGGAACCGATCAATCATGCCCGCAGATTGTATTGGCTGTTCCGGCTCTCGCGTCCAGACGCCTTCGGCCCGAGATGTCAGGGAAGCCCGTCGGTCTGCCGCAACGCCTCGAACAGGGCGATACCCGCCGACACGGAGAGATTCAGCGAGCGGGCTTCCGGCTTCAATGGAATGACCACCCGCTCGTCCGCCGCCGCATGCACATAATCCGGCGCGCCCGTCGGCTCGCTGCCGAACAGCAACACATCGTCGGGCCGGAAGCTGAAGCCGGGCAGGGGCGTCGCGCCTTTCGTCGTGAACAGGACCAGCCGTCCTGGGCCGCGATCCCGCTGGAACCCGGCCCATCCCGCGTGCCGCGTCATGTGGCCGAGGGGGCCGTAGTCCAGCGCGGCGCGCTTCATCGCCCGGTCGTCCAGACGGAAACCGGTGGGCTCAATGATGTGCAGTTCCACCCCGAAACAGGCGCTCAGCCTGATGCAGGCGCCGACGTTCTGCGGAATGGCCGGTTGAAAAAGGGCGAGACGCATTCTAGAGCCCTCATACGCGTGGCCCGGGGGCTTGTCGCGGCCTGTTTTGCGACCGTTTCGCAAGAAGCGTCAGCAACTTGCGGCGAACCGCCGCGATGACGGGCCGGGCGAGAGTTCCGGGTTTCCGCTAATGCATCCATGCCGTAACTGCCGCGCTCCGTATCGGGCGTGGAATGCGGCGTACGAGGAGTGAGACGTGGCCGAATCGGTCGTTGAAGGCGAAGGCGGCGACGCCACCCGCCGGGACTTCATCCACATCGCCGCCGGCGCGGCCGCGGTCGGTGCGACCGCCATGGTCGTCTGGCCGTTGATCAACCAGATGAACCCCGCGGCCGACACCCTGGCCCTGGCGTCGATCGAATTCGACATGACCAAGGTCCAGGAAGGCCAGCAGGTCGTGATCAAGTGGCAGGGCAAGCCGGTCTTCGTGCGCTATCGCAGCCCGGCCGAGCTGCAGCGCGTGATCGCCGATGACCATGCCGGCGACCTGAAGCAACCGCAGACTGACGCCGAGCGCACCAAGCCGGGCCACGAGAAGTATCTCGTCGTGCTGGGCAACTGCACCCATCTGGGCTGCGTCCCGACCTTCGGGACCGGCGATTACGGCGGCTGGTTCTGCCCGTGCCACGGTTCGCACTACGACGCCTCGGGGCGCATCCGTAAGGGTCCGGCTCCGGCCAACTTGGTGGTGCCGGACTACGAGTTCCTGTCCGACACGCGCGTGAAGATCGGCTGAGGACGGATAAGAGAACGATGAGCGATCACGAATCCACCTACGTCCCGAAGACCGCCGTCGAGAAATGGCTCGACACCCGTCTTCCGATCGTCCGCTTCGGCGCGGACTACATGTCGCTGCCGACTCCGAAGAACCTGAACTACTGGTGGACCTTCGGCGGCATTCTGGCCCTCTGCCTCGCGACCCAGATCGCGACCGGCATCGTGCTGGCCATGCACTATGTGCCGAACACTGAACTGGCCTTCGCCTCGGTCGAGCGCATCATGCGCGACGTCAACGGCGGCGACCTGATCCGCTACACCCACGCCAACGGCGCCTCGATGTTCTTCGTGGCCGTCTACCTGCACATGCTGCGGGGCCTCTACTACGGGTCCTACAAGGCGCCGCGTGAGATGATCTGGATCGTCGGCTGCGTGATCTTCTTCCTGATGATCGCCACCGCCTTCCTCGGCTACGTGCTGCCGTGGGGCCAGATGTCCTACTGGGGCGCCGAGGTCATCACCAACCTGATCG
>Ga0247806_10000620_pt1 | contig 21169 bp, 23 predicted proteins | sample UWRJL059202B1_FD_179935 | JGI IMG/M metagenome (GOLD analysis project Ga0247806, IMG submission 179935) | Plant litter microbial communities from Arlington Agricultural Research Station in Wisconsin, United States - UWRJ-L059-202B-1 | ecosystem: Environmental > Terrestrial > Plant litter >... | reverse complement strand
CGCGAGGAAGGAGGCCAGTCGTGGCAGGAAGATCGGTTGATCGTGGTGTGCAGCCCGTGCAGTTTGCGAGTGGGAAGCCTCTGTGGCGGGCCAAGAGGGACACGAGCCGCACGCAACGATCAACTTAGCAGGTCTTGAAAATCGGGAACCCGGCGGCGGCGAACCGCCACCGGGAAATTCAGGCCTAGTTGTTGTAGGCGCGCTCGCCGTGGCTCGACAGGTCGAGGCCATCGCTTTCGCTCGATTCGGCGACGCGGGCGCCGCCAAAGATCGCCTTGACGATCATCATGGCGATGAAGGCCACGACGCCGGACCAGACGACGGCAATACCCACTGCAGTCAGCTGGATGATGAACTGGCCGCCGATGGAATAGGCAGCAGCATCACCCAGCGGATAACCGCCAAGACCAGGGGCTGCGACGATGGCGGTACCGAGCGCACCGACGATGCCGCCGACGCCGTGGATGCCGAACACATCGAGGCTGTCGTCATACTTGAGCATGGGCTTGAGGTTGACCACGGCCCACAGGCAGATCAGGCTGGCGACGGCACCAAGGATGATGGCGCCACCGACACCGGCAAAACCGGCAGCGGGGGTGATGGCAACAAGACCGGCAACCGCACCGGACGCTGCACCCAGGGTCGAGGAATGACCACGGGTGATTTTTTCGCCGATGGCCCAGGCGAGGGCACCGGCAGCCGGCGCCAGGATCGTATTGATCAGGGCAACGGCGGTCAGCGCATTGGCTTCGAGATTGGAGCCGGCGTTAAAGCCGAACCAGCCGAACCACAACAGGCCGGTACCGACATAGGTCCAGACCAGATTGTGCGGTGCGATTGGCTCCTTCATGTAGCCGATGCGTGGCCCAAGGATGATGGCCGCAACAAGGGCTGCAACGCCCGAGTTGATGTGAACCACGGTGCCGCCGGCAAAGTCGTAGGCGCCGAGACCGAACAGCAGGCCAGGGCCGGCCCAGACCATGTGTGCCATCGGGATGTAGGAGAAGGTGAACCAGATGGCGAGGAAGGCCATCAGTGCGCCGAACTTCATGCGTTCGGCAATGCCGCCCACGATCAGCGTCGAGGTGATGCAAGCGAAGGTCAGCTGGAACACCACGAACACCATCTCGGGCAGTTCGAACCCGGCCGAGAAAGTGGCCGCGCGCGAATCAAGGGTAACGCCCGAGAGGAAGAATTTGGAGAAATCGCCCACGAAAGCCGACAGACCGCCTTCGGTTGGGCCGGCGAAAGCCAGCGAATAGCCATAGGCCACCCACAGGATCGAGATCATGCAGAAGCCGAGGAAGACCTGGGTCAGCACCGACAGGATGTTCTTGGCGCGCACGAGGCCGCCATAGAACAGGGCGAGGCCCGGCACGGTCATGACGATGACGACCATGGTGGAGACCAGCATCCAGGCGACGTCGCCCTTGTCGACCACGGCGGTGGCGGCTTCTGCGGCAGGTGCCGCTGCGTCCTGTGCGAAGGCTGGCAGGGCCAGCAGAAGGGAGGCGAGAGCCGCGCTTCCCAGAAGTTTTGTTGTCTTCATTATGGTTTCTCCCGAGGACGCTTAGAGGGCAGCCGCGCCGGTTTCACCGGTGCGAATACGGGTGACGGCGAGCAGGTCGAGCACGAAAATCTTGCCATCGCCGATCCGGCCGGTCTGTGCACTGTCCCGGATGGCGGTGGAGACCGCATCGGCCAGGGCGTCATCGACGGCGATCTCGACCTTGAGCTTGGGCAGGAAGTGCACGGCGTATTCGGTGCCGCGGTAAATCTCCGAGTGCCCCTTTTGGCGGCCGTAGCCCTTCACCTCGGTCACGGTCATGCCGTGAACGTCGAGCGAATTGAGAGCCTGGCGAACCTCTTCGAGGCGTGATGGCTTGATAATTGCAATCACCAGTTTCATGTGTGCCCCTTTGCGACTTGGCGCTGGTCTGGAATGGCTAACTAGACTCAAGCGCCGTGCCAACTTGCCGCGGCTCCGAAAGTGCATTATTTTCAATATGTTAGCTTGTTGGTCAGTTTGACGGCACAGTCCAGTAGCGATTTTTGGCTAATTTTTAGGCATGCGTGTGCGAATATGGGCAGAATTGGGGCAGGCTGTGACGTTGCGTGCTCTTGCGCTCATGCTGCGGTCGCGCACAATGGCCACAACGGAGATCGGGCATGAACCGGGCTGAACAATTCGACGTCGTCATCGTGGGTGCAGGTCAGGTCGGGCTGACGCTGGCCCTGGCGGTGAGCCAGTCGGCGCGCGGCATTCGCATCGCCATGCTGGATCGCCGCCCGCTCGGGTCGGGCCAGGACAATCGCGCTTCGGCAATCGCGGCTGGCGTGCGACGGGTGTTCGAGGCGCTGGGCGTCTGGCCCGCCATGCTGGAGCAGGCGCAGGCCATCACCGCCATGACGATCACCGATTCCGGGTCGGGCGATCTGGCGCGGCCCAGTTTTTTGAGTTTTGCCGGCGACGTCGTGCCGGGCGAGGCATTCGCGCACATGGTGCCAAATGCAGCCAGCATGGTCGCGCTGCTGAGCGCTCTGGGCGACCGACTCACGGTGTTTGCCCCGGTTGCCATCACCAGTTTTACAACCGACGCGCGCGCCGCTCACATCGAGTTGGACGACGGTCGGGCGTTGACGGCGCCATTGGTGGTTGCCGCCGACGGAGCGCAGTCAGCCTTGCGCAGCATGGCGGGCATCGGCGTCACCGGCCATGATTACCAGCAGATGGGACTGGTCACCACCATCGCGCATGATTTGCCGCACGATGGGGTGGCCTACGAGCATTTCCGGCCCGCAGGTCCGTTTGCCAGTCTCCCCCTGCCCGGCAATCGCTCCTCGCTGGTGTGGACCGAAACGCTGGACGAAGCGCAACGCCTGTTGCGGCTCGATAACGATGCGCTGGCGGTCGAAATCGAGACTGCGATGGGCTCGACGCTCGGAGCCGTGACAGTGGAAACGCCGCTGCGCGGCTTTCCGCTAAAGCTGCAACTGGCGCGCTCGTTCATTGGCCAGCGCCTGGCGCTGGTCGGCGATGCCGCCCATGTGGTGCATCCGATTGCCGGACAGGGCCTGAACCTGGGGCTCAAGGACGTCGCGGCGCTGGCCGAAGTCGTCGTCGAGGCAATCCGGCTCGGGCTCGATCATGGCGGAGACGGTGTGCTGGAGCGCTATCAGGCCTGGCGCCGCTTCGACACGGCCAGCATGGCGGCCATGACGCATGGGCTGAATGGCCTGTTTTCCAACGATATCGCGCCGGTGCGCGCCATCCGCGATCTGGGGCTGGGCCTCGTCGACCGGGCCGAGCCGGTCAAGTCGGCGCTGATTCGCACCGCGTCGGGCGTCTCATCCGGCGGCCCGCGGCTGCTCAGCGGGCTGCCGATCTGAGGCTAAAGCCTTTCACCGTGTCGCTGCCGCGATGAAATTCTCTAAGGTCTTGTTTGGTCGCGCTTTCGAACCACAAAAGTGGTGGCCACTTTTGTTGAAAACGCTTTAGTGACGGCCTGGCTTGAGTTCGGGCAGTTGGCGCAGGGTTTCGGGCTCGACGTTGCGCGCTTCGTCGAGACTGAGCAGCGGCACGCCCTTGACGATGGGAAAGGCCAGGCGCGCCGCGACGGAGATCAATTCCTTCTTGTCCGCCGACAGCGAAAGCCGCGTCTTGGTCAGCGGACAGACCAGCATTTCAAGCGTCTTGATATCGAACTGGTAGCGCGGATCGATAGAGGGGGTCTGCATCAGTTGAGCGGGCTCGCCTTGTCGCCACCGCGGGCGATTTCATATTCGGTCATGGCGATCAGGGTTTCGGCGCGCTGCTCCAGCGTCAGCGCCTCGAGCAGCACCTGCTTTTCGGCGGGACCATAGGGGCCGACCATGCAGCAGAAATTGACCAGATCTGCAGTTCCGGTGCGATCGATCTCGTCCCAGTTGAGTTCGATATCGGCGAACTCGGCGTAGTCGCGCATCATCTTGACGAAACGCTGCCGATCGACGCCCTCTTCGCCGAAGTTGCGGTTGAAATCGGTGGCAAATTCCTCGGCGGCGATCATGCCCTGGCGATAGGGCGTCATCACCGTCAACTCATGGGCTAGCCGGAAGCGGGTAATGCCCTCGAGAATGATGAAATAGCGCCCATCGCCGCTTTCCTCGAAATGCGTCAGCCGCCCCAGACAGCCGATGGTCTGGAGCGGACTGCGGCCGCGCGGGCTTTCCTCGGTGGTATCCTCGGGCTGGATCAGCCCGATCATGCGATCACCGCGCAGCGCTGCGTCCACCATTTCGACATAGCGCGGCTCGAACACATTGAGCGGGCGATGGGAAAACGGCAGCAACAGCGCCCCCGTCAACGGGAAGATCGGCACGGACTTGGGCAGGTCGGCGGGCGATTGCGGGCGCTTGGGCATGATGGCCTCCGATCAGGAGAACAGGGCCGCCGACAGCAGGCGCCGGCCCTTGAGGGTTGCGGGGTCTTTGACACCCCAGGCATCGAAAAATTCGAGCAGCTTCTTGCGCGCGCCGTCGTCGTTCCAGGTGCGGTCGCGCTTGAACACGGCAATCAGGCACTCGGCAGCTTCGAGGCGCTTGCCCTCGGCATTGAGAGCCAGCGCCAGATCGTAACGCGCCTGATGATCGTTCGGATCAGCGGCGACGGCGGCCTCGAGCGCTGCGGTCTCCGACAAATCTGCGGCTTCGGCCAACAGGCGCAGCGAATTGCTCAGCGCGGTATAGGCTTCGCCCTTGCGCTCGGCTTCGGGCACCAGATCGATCGTTGCCTGGGCCTGCTCAGTTTCGCCAGCGGCAAAATACACCCGGGCCAAGCCGATCAGCGCCACGGCGTTTTCCGGCTGGTGCTGCGCGACCATGCCAAAGATCTGCGCGGCCCGCCCCAGATCGCCTTCGCTCAGGGCCAGTTCGGCTGCGCTCAGCGCTTCGGCGATCTGTGATTCGATGGACCCGGCGGGCGCTACGGGCGCTGGCGCTGCGGCGATGACCTTTTCGGCAAAGCGGCGCACTTCGCCTTCAGGCATGGCGCCCATGAAGCCATCGACCGGACGGCCGCCGGCAAAGGCGAATACGGCGGGAATCGACTGAACGCCCAACTGGCCGGCAATCTGGGGGTGCTCGTCGATATTGATCTTGATTAGCCGGATGGCGCCGGCCTTTTCGTTGACCACTTTTTCAAGCGTCGGGGTCAATGCCCGGCATGGGCCGCACCATGGGGCCCAGAAGTCGACCAGGACGGGGGCTTCGAGCGAAGCGTCGATAACGTCGACCTTGAAGGCCTGATCGGAGGATTCCTTGATCAGCGCGCCAGGGGGCACTGAAGCGGGAGAAGCTGTAGGGACGCTGGTGAACGGGGTGGACATAACTGCAAAAGCCCTTGCGGATCGGCAAAAACAAACAAGTTTCCGGCGCTGTTTTGCGCTTCCGATGGTGAAGTGACAAGACCCGCCAAACACATCATGACACCAGAATGACGCAAAGACGAATTTGAGGGTTGCCAACCGGCATGTGTTTGGGCATATAGGCCCGCGTCGACCCGGTGCCAAGGCACAGCGGCTGACAAACGGAGCGCGGGTGTAGCTCAGGGGTAGAGCATAACCTTGCCAAGGTTAGGGTCGAGGGTTCGAATCCCTTCGCCCGCTCCAAACTTTCCGCATGCGGAAAGAGGCATCAAAAGGCCGGGCCACAAGCCCGGCCTTTGGTTTTTCCAGGGCCTGTTTGCAACCATCCCGCGATGCACATGGCTCCTGCAGGCCGGTTCTACCCATTTTCCTAGGCTTTTGCCGGAATATGGGATAAGAAGAATGATGAACATTCCAGACCCCCAAACCTTTACCGACCCCGAGAAACTGCGCAAGCTGATGGCCAACGCCGTTCGCCTTGGTTATCCAGACCTGGCATTCGGCTGCCAGTTGCGTATTGCCGAGATTGCCGGCTCCGCTCACAAGGACGCCATCGAGCGCGCCTTCTGGACCGGGCTCGTTGCCGCCGAAGAATTCCGCACCGCTGACAATGGCCGCTCGACGCGCCTGCTCAAGGTCCGCGCCAAGCACAAGCGCGTCGGCGCCCAGAAGGTGCTGGCCGACATGATGATGGACGAAACCCTGTCCGACGGCTTCGAAAAGCTCGTCGCCCACGGCCGCAGCGATCTGACTGCCGAAGCCATCGTGCTGCAGCACGAAGACGAATTCAGCGTCGATGCCGTCAATGCAGCCCGCAAGAAGCTGCTCGACCAGGGCGTCGCCATGGCAGATGCAATGGTCTAGGCCATCCGGTCCTATCAAGTCTGATGCAGGCCCTGGAGTGATCCGGGGCTTTTGCTTTTTTACAGGCCTCTTGAGGCGGGCCCCAAGCTGCAGGGCTAATCTGCCCATCTCCAATATTGCCCCTCGCGCCTGCACTTGTTATGAGCACGCCCATGGTTTTGCCTGTTAAAGCGGGCGTTGCGACCCCAGGCCCCTTGCGGGCCGTGGGGTCTGTTGCCATCTAGGGGCTAGATTTTGGGCTGGGCGCGCGCGCCGCGACCGGCAACGCATGGAGACGGATTTTTGTCCAAACGCGATTTTTACGACGTGCTCGGGGTTCAAAAGGGCGCCGATGACGCCACGCTCAAGAGCGCCTATCGCAAGCTCGCCATGCAGCATCACCCCGATCGCAATCCGGGCAATGCCGAGGCCGAAGCCAAGTTCAAGGAACTGAGCGAAGCCTACGACACGCTCAAGGACGGCCAGAAACGCGCTGCCTACGACCGGTTCGGCCATGCCGCCTTCGAGAACGGCGGCGGACGCGCCGGCGCCGGCTTCGGACCCGAATTCACCTCCTCGATGTCCGATATCTTCGACGATATCTTCGGCGACTTCATGGGTGGCGGCCAGCGTCGTGGCGGCGGCGGTGGCGCGTCCAAGCTGCGCGGCAGCGATCTGCGCTATAATCTCGAGATCGACCTCGAGGAAAGTTTTGAGGGCCGCACCGTCGAAATCGACGTGCCGACGCTGGTCGGCTGCACCACTTGCGATGGCTCGGGCGCCAAGCCCGGCACCGGCACCCACACCTGCCGGCAGTGCGCCGGCCATGGCAAGGTGCGCGCCGCCCAGGGCTTTTTCACCATCGAGCGCACCTGCCCGGTGTGTCAGGGCCGCGGCCAGATGATGGACCAGCCGTGCACCGATTGTAATGGTCAGGGCCGGCGCCAGGAAAATCGCAAGCTCTCGGTCGATATTCCAAAGGGTATCGAGGACGGCACCCGCATTCGCCTCGCCAACGAAGGCGAAGCCGGGGTCCGGGGTGGCCCGCCCGGCGATCTCTATATTTTCATCTCGCTGCGGCCGCACGATCTGTTCCAGCGCGACGGCGCCGATCTATATGCCCGCGTCCCGATCGCCATGACCACGGCGGCGCTGGGCGGCGAGTTCGAGGTGCCGACGCTTGATAATGCCCGCGCCAAGGTCAAGGTGCCGGCGGGTACCCAGCCCGGCCAGCGCGTTCGCCTCAAGGGCAAGGGCATGCCGGTGTTGCGAAGCAAGGACGTCGGCGATCTCTACGTGCAGCTCGATATCGAGACGCCGCAGGCTCTCAGCAAGCGCCAGCGCGAACTGCTCGAGGAATTTGCCAAGCTCGAAACCCAGGAAACCAACCCAACATCGGGTGGCTTCTTCGACAAGCTGAAGAAGATGTTCGAGGTCTAGAGCCTTTTATCGCGTCGCTGACGCGATGAAAGTCTTAAGGTCTTGTTTGGTCGCGCTTTAGAACCACAAAAGTAGTGGCCACTTTTTGTTGAAAACGCTCTGGTGCGCAGCCGCGTCAGGCGGCTGCGGCAATCTTGAGCTGCCCCACCAGCGAATTGGTACTGGTGCCGACAATCTCGACCTGATGGATCGAGCCGATCAATTCGGGCCCGCCATTCAGGTGCACCGCCTGCAGATACGGCGAGCGTCCACCGACCTGTCCCGGCATCCGGCCGGGCCGCTCGATCAGCACCGGCAGCGTCTTGCCGACGCATGAGGCGTGGAACGCCGTGGTCTGGCTATTGACCAGATCCTGCAGCCGATACAGCCGCTCGGATTTCACCGCCTCGTCGACCTGGTCGGTGAGGTTCGCGCCTGGCGTGCCGGGGCGCGTCGAATATTTGAATGAATAGGCCGACGCATAGCCGACATCGGCGATAATTCTAAGCGTGTCCTCGAAATCCTGATCGGTCTCGCCGGGAAATCCGACGATGAAATCGCCCGACAACGCCATGTCTGGCCGCGCCGTCTTGATGCGCTCGATGGTGCGCAGATACTCAGCCGCCGTATGGCGCCGGTTCATGGCTTTCAAAATCGTATCCGACCCCGACTGCACCGGCAGGTGCAGATACGGCATCAAAATATCGAGATCGCGATGCGCCTCGATCAGCGCGTCGTCCATGTCGCGCGGATGGCTGGTGGTGTAGCGCAGCCGCTCCAGCCCCGGAATTTCTGCCAGCAGATGCGCCAGCGCCCCGAGCCCCACCACGCGACCTGCGCTATCGAGCCCGTGATAGGCATTGACGTTCTGGCCCAGCAGGGTGATTTCCTTGACGCCCGCATCGACCAGCCCGCGTGCTTCGGCGAGCACCTGGCTCACTGGGCGCGATACTTCCGCACCGCGCGTATAGGGCACGACGCAGAAGCTGCAGAACTTGTCGCAGCCCTCCTGCACCGTCAAAAACGCCGTCAGCCCGCGCTTGATGGTCACTTCCTTCTTGGCCGCCGGCAAATGGGCGAACTTGTCCTCTTCGGGGAAATCGGTGTCGATCACCGCCTTCTTCATCGTTGGATGAACCAGCCGTTGTTCCTGCGCTTTACGCAGCATGTCCGGCAGTTTGTGATAGGCCTGCGGGCCGAACACCATGTCGACCACTGGCGCCCGCCGGGCAATCTCCTCGCCCTCGGCCTGCGCCACGCAGCCGGCGACCCCGATCATCAGATCGGCACCCATGGCCCGCCGCTCGGTCTGCAATTCCTTGAGCCGGCCCAGCTCGGAAAACACCTTCTCCGATGCCTTCTCGCGGATGTGGCAGGTGTTGAGCAGCACCAGATCGGCCTGCGCCATGTCGAGCGTCGGCTCATAGCCGTGCGGTGCCAAAGCATCGCTCATGCGGTCGCTGTCATAAACGTTCATCTGGCAACCATAGGTCTTGATGAACAGCTTCTTGGTGGTGGTCTGCGTCTCGGTCATGGCGTGTCTTTAGCAGAGCCTGCGGCAAAGCTCAAAGCCGCTGCAACCATGACCTGCTGGCGGGGTTTCTGTTGCAACAATCAGGAGACCGACGATGACCGAGATCAAGAAGACCGACGACGCAGCCGCCATGAAGGATGGCAAGAAGCCTGGCCCCAAGGACGCCCCAGTGCAGGTCCGCAATGCCGGCGAAGAGGCCCAGGCCGACAAGCCTAAGGATTGGGACAAGCAGGACGACGCCGTCGACGAGAGCTTCCCAGCCAGCGATTCCAGCGCAAAATACTGACCGCGCGGCGACAGGCCGTTCACCTTTGTTATTGCCTGACCAAGCGATCAGCCCCTAAGCTCGACCCAAAATGACGGGTCGGGCTTTTTCTTTGCCCATGCAATTGCGGGTAGCATGGTACAGCAAGTTTCTAGACCGACAGCCAGACCGGGCGGACGACGCTCCATCGTGTATTACCTGGCGGCTTTGTCGCTGGTCAGCGTCGTACCGAGTTTTCTGTTTGCCGGCATCCTGATCCAGCGCAACCAGGCAGCGCAGGAAGCGACGCTGGAAACGCTGATCGTCTCCACTTCACGCTCCATCGTCCAGGCCGTCGAGCGCGAAATCGCCGCCAATGTCACCACGCTGCGGGTTCTCGCGGCCTCGCCCTCGCTGCGGGAAGGCGATTATCGCGGCTTTTATGACCGCACCAAAGTCGCGCTCGAACAGACGCAGGCCAATCTGTTCATCGTCAATCCCGACTATTCGACGTTTGCCACCACACGGCTGCCGTTCGATAGTCCGCCGGCGGTGACCAACGACAAGGCTGCGGCCGAAAAAGCCTTCGCCAGCAATGAAATCGTCGTCACCGATCTGGTGTTCGGCGCCGTGTCGAAGCGCTGGGTGTATAATATCCTGTTGCCGGTCGACCTTGGGCCCAATGGGCGCAAGCTGATTGCGCTCAACCAGCAGGCGACCAATTTTGCATCGGCGCTGACCACCAATGGCCTTCCCGAAGGATGGAGTGCGGCGCTAATCGACAACAAGGGACAAATTCTGGCAGCAAGTCCGGGCGCCGGCGACATTGGCGCGGAATTTGCCCCGTTTAAGGTGCTGGACCAACCCTTCGGGCCGAACTGGCAGACCATCGACACCACCAGCGGCAAGGCGCTTGGCGTCGTGCGCCGGTCGATCGCCACCGGCTGGCGCTTCGTCGCCTGGGCGCCGCTCCAGACCATTACCCAGCCGCTGACCAATGCCTTGCTGTCGCTGATTGCCGGCGGGGTGATGCTATTAGGACTGATCATTGCCGCGCTGTATTGGGTCAGCCGGCTGATCGTCGGCTCGGTGCGCGGTCTGGCGCGCGATGCAAGGCGCCTGGGGGCGGGCGAACTGATCATTGCCAAGCGCTATCCGGTGTCAGAGATCGCCGAGGTTTCGGACGCCCTGGCGCAGGCCTCGCTCGACCGGCAGGCGGCCGAAAACGACGTGCTGTTCTTGATGCGCGAAGTGGCTCACCGCTCGAAAAACCAGATGACGGTGATTGCCGCCATGGCCAAGCAGACGGCGCGCGGCGTCGACAACGTCGCGGAATATGTCGAAAATTTCGAACGCCGGATCATGGGCCTCGCCCGGTCCACCGACCTGCTGTTGACCCATGGCCGGGCCGGCGTGTCGCTGGGCGAATTGGTGCATAGCCAGATCGCGCCGTTCTGCCCGCCGGACCCAAGCCGCATTACCATCGATGGGCCCGAGGTCAGGCTCAATACCCAGTCGGCGCAAATCCTCGGGATGGCAATCCATGAACTGTCGACCAACGCCGTCAAATACGGGGCGTTCGACGGCGACGATGGCAAGCTGGCCGTCCGCTGGACCCAGGATGTCGAGACGCTCGAGCTGGTCTGGCGCGAGACCGTGACGCACGCCTTGACGAGCAGCGATCGCGTCGGCTTTGGCACCAGCGTGCTCAAGACCATGGTCGCCCGTGCGCTCAACGCCAAGGTCGAGCGCATCTGCCATGAGGACGGCATCGAGTGGCGGTTTGCCATTCCCCTCGAAGCGATCGATCCGGTTCAGCCGCTCGAGAGCGAGGCCGATCTGGCGGCGCAATAAATTCTGGCAATAGGGGCTGGTTTGCCGTATATCGGCCCTGTCCAAGGCCCTTCCGGGGGCTTTTGGCGTTTCATGGCCCCTCCTGGACGACATCCCGGCCGGGGCGACCCAATCCTCTTTTACAAAGGATCTATCCGATGTCGATTACACCAGAACGCAAGAGCGAACTGATCCAGGAATACGCAATCAAGCCAAACGACACCGGCTCGCCCGAAGTCCAGATTGCGATCCTGTCCGAACGCATTGCCAATCTCACCGAGCACTTCAAGGGTCACGGCAAGGACAACCATTCCCGCCGCGGTCTGCTCAAGCTCGTTTCGACGCGCCGCTCGCTGCTTGACTACGTCAAGAAGGTCGATGATGCCCGCTACAAGAGCCTCCTCGAACGCCTCGGCCTGCGCCGCTAAGCGATTTTTTTGAACTCTGGATGCGGAGGAAACTCCGCATCTGCTGCCGGCTTCAAAGCCGCGCACGACTGCGTAGGCCGGCGACTGCCGGAGCATGGCAGGATTATTGGCGGCTTCCATGCCGGAGCCGCAAATTGTCTTGCCCATGTTCTGTCATCGCCAGACAGGAACAGCGCCTGATTTTGAGCCTGGACTGCACATGGGGTGCAGTGTTCCAGGTGCGGGCGCACCGGTTGAGTTCGTGGGGAATGCTACGCCCCCGCGTTCCCGCTCATCCGGCAGAATGGAAAGACGATACACATGTCGACGATCAACTTTGATCACCACAAGGTCGAGCTCAACTGGGGCGGTCAGCCCCTCACGCTCGAGACCGGTAAAATGGCCCGCCAGGCCGATGGCGCAGTGCTCGCCACCCTGGGCGAAACCGTGCTGCTGGCCACCGTTGTCAGCGCCAAGACTGCCAAGCCTGGCATCGACTTCTTCCCGCTGACCGTGAACTATCAGGAAAAGTATTTTGCCGCCGGCAAGATCCCCGGTGGCTACTTCAAGCGTGAAGGCCGCCCGACCGAAAACGAGACCCTGACATCTCGCCTGATCGATCGTCCGATCCGCCCGCTGTTCCCCGAAGGCTACAAGCACGAGACCCAGGTGGTCATCACCGTCTTGCAGCACGACATGGAAAACAATCCTGACGTGCTCGCCATGGTCGCTGCCTCCGCAGCCCTGACCATTTCGGGCGTGCCCTTCATGGGCCCGATCGGTGCTGCACGCGTCGGTTATGTCGATGGCCAGTATGTCCTGAACCTGCCCGTCGATCGTCGCTCCGAGTCCAAGCTCGATCTCGTCATGGCCGGCACCGAAGACGCCGTCCTGATGGTTGAATCCGAAGCCAAGGAACTCAGCGAAGAAATCATGCTGGGCGCCGTGATGTTCGGCCATGCCGAAAGCCGCAAGGTGATCCAGGCGATCATCAAGCTGGCTGAACTCGCTGCCAAGGACGCCCGCGAATTCGAGCCCGAGGATCACTCGGCTCTCGAAGCCGAAATGCTCGCCTTCATCGAAACCGAACTGCGCGACGCCTACAAGAACACCGCCAAGGAAGCCCGCTACGACGCGGTCGATGCTGCCAAGGCCAAGGTCAAGGCCCAGTTCGCTGCCCAGGTCGAAGCCGGCACCTATTCCAACGAAGACGTCGGCGCGGTGTTCAAGCACCTCCAGGCCAAGGTCGTGCGCTGGAACGTGCTCGACACCGGCCTGCGTATCGATGGTCGCGATCTCTCGACCGTTCGCCCGATCGTTTCGGAAGTCGGCATTCTGCCCCGTACCCACGGTTCAGCGCTGTTTACGCGCGGCGAAACCCAGGCGCTGGTCGTTGCCACGCTCGGCACCGGCGACGACGAGCAGTACATCGACAGCCTCGAAGGCACCTACAAGCAGAACTTCCTGCTGCACTACAACTTCCCTCCATACTCGGTTGGTGAAGCTGGCCGCATGGGTTCGCCCGGCCGTCGCGAAATCGGCCACGGCAAGCTCGCCTGGCGCGCTATCAACCCGATCCGTCCTTCGGTTGAAGAATTCCCCTACACGATCCGTATCGTGTCCGAGATTACCGAATCCAACGGTTCCTCCTCGATGGCAACCGTCTGCGGCACCTCGCTCGCACTGATGGACGCCGGTGTGCCGCTGGCACGCCCCGTCGCCGGTATCGCCATGGGCCTGATCCTCGAAGGCGAGAAGTTTGCTGTTCTCAGCGACATTCTCGGCGACGAAGATCACCTTGGCGACATGGACTTCAAGGTGGCCGGTACTGAAGTGGGTATCACCTCGCTGCAGATGGACATCAAGATCGCCGGCATCACCGAGGAGATCATGAAGATCGCCCTCGAGCAGGCCAAGGGCGGCCGTATCCACATCCTGGGCGAAATGGCCAATGCCATTACCGCGTCCCGCTCGCAGGTGGGCGAGTTCGCTCCCCGCATCGAGACCATGAAGATCCCGACCGAGAAGATCCGTGAAGTGATCGGCACCGGCGGCAAGGTGATCCGCGAGATCGTCGAAAAGACCGGCGCCAAGATCAACATCGAAGACGATGGTACCATCAAGATCTCGTCCTCGGACGGCTCGGAAATCGAAGCCGCGATCAAGTGGATCCGCTCGATCACCGACGAAGCCGAAGTGGGCGCCGTCTATCAGGGCACCGTCGTGAAGACCGCCGATTTCGGCGCCTTCGTGAACTTCTTCGGCGCCAAGGATGGCCTCGTGCACATCAGCCAGCTGGCCGAAGCCCGCGTTGCCAAGACCACCGACGTGGTCAAGGAAGGCGACAAGGTCTGGGTCAAGCTTTTGGGCTTCGACGAGCGCGGCAAAGTCCGCCTGTCCATGAAGGTTGTCGATCAGGCAACCGGCAAGGAACTCGCCAAGGACGCCGAAGCGCCCGCCGCCGAATAAGCAAGCCGGCAAAATCTGCCAGCATGCTTTGCGGTATGCTGGCACGAAGGCCCGGAGCGATCCGGGCCTTTTTATGTCGCTAAACGCCGCCGAATATTATGTATTAACAGATGGTTAATGTGTATGTTGCGGTTCGGCAACAGTCCAAAATCATCACATTGACGCGAGGAACCGGCAGCATTGCGGCCCGTTTCGGCAGTGAGGCTTTCCTGCACTAGCGTCGCGTGTCTTCGCAGCTTACCGGTGAGCCACAGATTTTAGCGTCACCGCGTTTTTCAGGGATTTCCTGTGCTTTCTCGTCGTCTTTTCATGATCGGCCTGCCCGCCGTCGCCCTTGCCGCCTGCTCCTCTACCCGCACTCCGGTGATTGAAGAGCCGCGCATCGATCCTTACTACCAAGCCATGTACGGCCCGATCCTGAACGACAAGTTCCCGATCGACGCCATGGATCTGCGTCGCGTCGATCCTCAGTACTGGCGTCAGGAAGTGGCCTATGTCACGACCGAACGTCCCGGCACGCTGGTCGTGGACACCCCGAACCGCTTCTTGTTCCTCGTGCTCGAAAACGGTCGCGCGCTGCGCTACGGCATCGGCGTCGGCAAGACCGAAGCCCTGGTGTTCCGCGGCACGGCAACCATCGGCCGCAAGGCTGAATGGCCACGCTGGACCCCGACCCGCTCGATGATCGAGCGCGAGCCGGACCGTTACGGCCCTTACGCCGGCGGCCTCGAGGGTGGTCCGACCAACCCACTCGGCCCGCGCGCTTTGTACCTCTACAAAAACGGTGCAGACACGCTTTTCCGCCTGCACGGCACCACCGAACCCTATACTATTGGCACCAATGTCTCCTCGGGCTGCATTCGCCTGATGAACCAGGACATCATCGATCTCTATGCACGCGTGCCGGTCGGCGCCAGCGTCGTCGTGATCAACTAAGACCTCTAGCCGGGTCAATGCCGCGGCAGCGGGGGTCCTTGCTTCGGATTCCGTAGTCACCGAAGTGAAGTTCACTGCTGTCGCGACACTGACCCGGCTCTGAAATTACCAACGGCCCGGCTCACCAGAGCCGGGCCGTTTGCTTTGTCCGCCAAGCTTGGCTATCCAGCCGGTGACGCCAAGGAGCCCGATGACCATGACCAGCAAGCCTGTTATGTCGATCACCTATTGCACCCAGTGCAACTGGCTGCTGCGCTCGGCCTGGATGGCGTCCGAAGTGCTGTCGACGTTTTCGCTTGAAATGGGCGCAGTCACGCTGATCCCCGGCACCGGTGGGGTTTTCGAAATCCATCTCGATGGTGAACTGGTGTGGGAGCGCAAGCGCGATGGCGGCTTCCCCGACAGCAAGCAGATCAAGCAACTGGTGCGCGACCTGATAGATCCGGAGCGCAGTCTCGGTCATATCGACGGTCACAAGCGCGAGCCGGTGGCCGACTAGCCTTCACGGCTTCGGCATGCTGCCGGGAACTTCCCGCTGTTGCCGCAATTGTTTCTTACGCCTAATGCAACACACTTTCAGCCACGGGACGCCTATTCATGATTCGCCGCGATGCCTTGATGCTCGGCCTTTCCGCCGCCTTTGCCCTCAGCGTCCCAGCTCTGGCGCTCGACCGCGCGCTGACTCCCGAAGAGCAGCAATTGATCAGCGAGATCGGCGCTTATAATTCGGCGATCCGCACCATGGTTGGGCGCTTCCTGCAGATCGATACCAACGGTGGGCGCACGGAAGGCACGTTTTTCCTCGAACGTCCCGACAAGATCGCGTTCCGTTATGCGCCACCCAGCCGGGAAGAGATCGTTTCGGTCGGCCGTGGCTTTTACGTGCTGAACCGGCGCGACGAGACTTATTACGCCTACCCCCAGGATACCATTCCGCTGCGCCAGTTCCTCGGCGAGCAGATCGATCTGATGAATGCCAACGTGGTCGACGTGACCAATGCCGATGGCTACATGACGATCACGGTGATCGACGAGACGGTTGCCGGGACGGTGCAGGTATCGCTGATTTTCGATACCGACACCAAGGATCTGGCGCAGTGGAGCTTGGTCGAGCCCAGCGGCGCCGAGCTGACCTTTTCGCTGTATGACGTTGAAAAAGGCGTCGAGATTCCCCGCGCCTTTTTCTCCATCCCCGCGACCTTCAAGGCGATCGAGCAGTAATTCAGTGCATCACGAGCAGGGCAATCAGCCCTGCTCCGCCGACGGCGATGCGCCAATAGGCGAACGGCGCAAAGCCGTATTTGCTGACGAAGCTCAGTAGATACCGCACCACGATGGCACCCACCACGAAGGCCGCGGCAAAGCCGATGGCCACGTTGAGCGCAATCGAGCCATCGATCAGATCGCGGCTTTTGTAGAGGTCATAGCTGAAAGCGCCGACCATGATCGGCAAGGCGATGAAGAAGGTGAATTCGGCAGCAGCGCGCTTGCTGGCACCAAACAGCATGCCGCCGACGACGGTCGAGCCTGAACGCGACACGCCGGGCACCAGCGACAGCATCTGGAACAGCCCGATGATCAGCGCCAGATGCCAGGGAAACTGGTAAATATCGTCATATTTGGGTTCGAGCTTCATGCGGTCGACGATCAGCAGGATGATGCCGCCGATCAGCAGCGTCAGGCAGATCAGCAGCGCCGACTCCCACAGATCGCCCTGAATGAAGTCGCGCAGCAGTACACCCGCAACCACGGCCGGAACGCAGGCGAGGATGACGGCGACGGCGAAGCGCCAGGCATAGGCCTTGCCGGTCAGGGCATCGCGGATCAACAGCCCCAGCTTGGCAAAATAGACGGTGACGACCGCCAGGATCGCGCCCAGTTGGATCAGCACGATAAACGTCGTGGGCTGGGTGAGGCCGAAGAAATGGCCGGCCAGCAGCAGGTGGCCGGTGGAGCTGACGGGCAGGAATTCGGTTAGCCCTTCCAGCACTCCCAGCACCAGTGGCACAAAAAGACCTTGATCGGCGTTCATTTGATCCCCTAATTCAATGTTTCAGGCGCATGCCTGTCGGCGAGCACTAGCCTTGTTCGGTATAGGCGCCAAGCCGCAGCACTTTTGGCCCAAGAAAAAGAAACGAGCGTCAACATGCCGAGCTTGCTGCACCACCCCCTTGATCCGTCCTCGCGCCTGATCCGGCTGATGTGTGCCGAGTATGGCGTGCCGCTCGACATGGAAGAAATCAAGCCCTGGCTGCGCACAGCTGAATTGCTCGAAATCAATCCCGCCGCGACGCTGCCCATTCTATTGGGGGATGGCGACCAGCCGGTGATCGGGATTTTGGCCAATATTCACACCATCGAGGATCTTTATACCCCGAGCGTCGTGATGGGCCTGATCCCGGCCGATCCAGCGCAACGCGCCGAGATGTGGCGGATGATCGAATGGGTGATCTTCAAGCTCAATGACGAGGTCACCCGCTACGTGCTGGAAGAAAAAATCGTCAAGCGTGACCAGCGCGGCGCGACACCCGACCCGGCGGTACTGCGCGTTGCGAAAGCCAATCTGAATGAGCACATGCTGTATTTCAACTGGCTGTTCGCCAACCATTCCTGGCTGGCCGGGCACAACATGACACTGGCCGATTTTGCCCTCGCGGCACATCTGTCGACGCTGGATTACCTCGGTGACATCGATTGGGAAAAGGCCGGCGAAACCCGCGACTGGTACTCCCGCATCAAGTCGCGCCCGGCGTTCAGAACTTTGCTCAACGACCGCGTCGTCGCCATGCCGCCCCAGCGCGGATATGCCGATCTGGATTTTTAGCCACTTGCGGGTAGGTATATGCAGTCGTATATACAAAACGTCGGTGCGGCAGGATTTGAGTGGGACGACGGCAATACGCTGAAGTGCCAGAAACACGGCTTAGACCAAACCGATATCGAGCATGTGTTCGCAGATATAATCCAAGTGGCCATGGACGAGGCGCATTCTATCACCGAGCCCCGCCAGTTTGCCATTGGTAGGACTGGGCATGGGCGGCCCGCATTTGTGGTCTTCACTCTGCGTCAGGTGGCCGGGACACTCATGATCCGCCCACTCAGCGCGCGGTACATGCACACCAAGGAGTTCAAGCGTTATGAACCTTAGAAAAGTACCTCATTTTAGAACGGACGAAGAGGCGGAGGCATTTCTGGAGCAGGATCTTTCCGATCTGGATTTTAGCCAGTTCAAGCCGGTCAAGTTCGAGTTCAGTCCGAAGGCCGCCCAGTTGAACATGCGTTTGCCGGTGTCACTGCTCGATGCGTTGAAAACCAAGGCCAAGGAGCAGGGCGTTCCCTATACTCGGTATATCCGCCATTTGCTCGAGCAGGACATTTCAGGCCGTTGAGCCTGAACACCACCAGCCTCGTTGCCGAGTTGCGCAGCCGCGCCTTGAGCCTGGGCTTTGACAGTTTCGGGATTGCCTCGGCTGAGGCGCGACCGGATTTGCCGGGCAAGCTGCAGCATGCGCTCGACGCTGGCTGGCACGGGGACATGGACTGGATGGCCGAGACCGCCGAGCGGCGCGGCAGTCCGACGGCACTCTGGGCCGAGGCAAAATCGGTGATCCTGCTCGGCTATAACTATGGCCCGGAGAGCGATCCGCTGGCCATTCTCAACCAAAAGTCACTCGGCTCGATTTCGGTTTACGCGCGTAATCGCGATTATCACGAGATCATCAAGGGCAAGCTTAAGGAGCTGGCGGGGCTGTTGGCGCGGCGATCGGGCGCCGAGGTCAAAGTGTTTGTCGATACGGCGCCGCTGATGGAGAAGCCGCTGGCCGAAGCCGCCGGATTGGGCTGGCAGGGCAAGCATAGCGTGCTGGTCAGCCGGGAATTTGGCTCGTGGCTGTTCCTTGGTGCCATCATGACATCGGCGGAGCTGCCGCCAGACCAGCCGCACGCTGAAAGCTGCGGATCGTGTACGCGCTGCCTCGATATCTGTCCGACCCAGGCCTTCCCGGCGCCGTTCCAGCTCGATGCGCGGCGGTGCCTCGCTTACCTGACGGTCGAACACAAGACGCAGATTCCCCTGGAATTTCGCGCGCCGATGGGCAATCGCATCTATGGGTGCGACGATTGCCTGGCGGTATGCCCCTGGAACAAATTTGCCTCAGTTAGCCGCGAGGCCAAGCTGCGGGCGCGCGACGATCTGGGACGACCGGCGCTCGCCGACCTAGTGCAGTTGGACGACGAGGCGTTTCGTAACCTGTTTGCCGGCTCTCCGATCAAACGCATCGGGGTCGGACGCTTCTTGCGCAACGTTCTGATCGGGATTGGCAATTCGGCTGACGCTAGCCTGGTCCCGCTGGTCGAGGCGCGCCTGGGTCATGGCGATCCGGTGGTGCGGGGCGCCGCCATCTGGGCCCTGCGGCGGCTGGCACCAGAGCGCGCGGACGTCCTGCGGCTTGCCTATGAGCCTTTGGAAGGCGATATGTCGGTGGCGAGTGAATGGAGCGTCTAACACGCATGAATGCCTTGTTTTTCGGCCTTGGGTTTTCGTCCACCGCAGCGGCGATGCGGATGCTCGCCTCGGGCCAATATGACCGCATTGGCGGCACTGTCAGAACCCCTGAAAAAGCCGAGCGGCTGATCGGGCGGGGTATTGCGGCCCATGTCTTCGACGGAACGGCGCCGGGTGCAACGCTGCCCCCCGATCTGCGGGCCGCCAGTCATGTTATCCTGTCCATCGCGCCGGGAGCGGAGGGCGATCCGGCCCTGGTTCAGCATCGCGCCGATCTCGATGCCGCTAAGAACCTCGAATGGCTCTGTTATTATTCGACGGTCGGCGTCTATGGCGATTTTGGCGGGGCATGGATCGACGAAACGGCGCCCTTGGTGCCACGTAACGAACGCTCAGACCGACGCGTGCTGGCGGAGCAGGCCTGGCGCGAATATGCCGATGAGCGCGGCCTGCCGTTGACGATCCTGCGCCTCGCCGGCATCTATGGGCCGGGGCGGTCGACCTTCGACAAGCTCGCTGACGGCAGCGCCAAGCGGGTCATCAAGCCGGGCCAGGTGTTCAACCGCATCCATGTGGAAGACATCGCACGGGTTACCGAGCTTGCGGCGCTGGCGCGGCTCGATGGCACCTATAATCTGGCAGACGACGAGCCGGCGCCACCGCAGGATCTGGTGACCCACGCGGCGGCAATGATGGGTGTGATGCCGCCCCCGGAGATCGATTTCGCCACGGCGGAGCTCAACCCGATGCAACGCAGCTTTTATGCGGACAACAAGCGCGTCTCGAACGCTGCCATCAAACAGGCGCTGGGGATCGAACTGCTGTATCCCAATTATCGCGACGGACTGGCGGCGATTTATGCGGAGCGAACACCATGAATGCGCCCCAGCCCGCTCAGTCTGCACCGCAAGCCATTGTGCTGGAGGGACGCTATGTGCGGCTTGAGCCATTGGCGCTCAAGCATGCCGCCGATCTGTTCGCAGTTTCGACCATGCCGGGCGGGGCCGAACGCTATCGCTGGCTGTTCAATGACGCCCCCACAACACAGGCCGAGATGCAACAGCGCATTGCCGGAGCGGCAGACGATCCCAACCGTTATGTCGCGGTTGTGGAGCAAGCCAGCGGCAAGGCGCTGGGCCAGCAGGCCTGGATGCGGATCAATCCCCAGCATGCCTCCATCGAAATCGGCGGGGTCTACTGGGGCCTGCCGATGGCACGGACGCCCATGGCGACAGAAGCGCTGTATCTCTTCGCCCGGCACGCCTTTGACGATTTGGGTTACCGGCGCTTCGAGTGGAAATGCAACGATCGCAACGAGCCGTCCAAAGCGGCGGCAAGACGATTTGGTTTTACCTTCGAAGGCGTGTTCCGGCAGGACATGATCATCAAGGGGGAAAGCCGGGATACCGCCTGGTTTTCCATCATCGACAGCGAATGGCCCATGCTGCGCCAGCGCTTCGAAGCTTGGCTGGACCCGGGCAATTTCGACGCGCACGGCCAGCAAAAGCGTCGGCTCGGTGAGCTCTAGCGCAGCCCCCAGGCCGTGGCCTGAGAGCGCGTTGCGATATTCTAGAT
>Ga0247806_10000619_pt1 | contig 21169 bp, 17 predicted proteins | sample UWRJL059202B1_FD_179935 | JGI IMG/M metagenome (GOLD analysis project Ga0247806, IMG submission 179935) | Plant litter microbial communities from Arlington Agricultural Research Station in Wisconsin, United States - UWRJ-L059-202B-1 | ecosystem: Environmental > Terrestrial > Plant litter >... | reverse complement strand
GGTTAATGAAGTTGTGCCCATAGGCGAAGCCGGAATCTCTGTTCAGGGTGAGGTGCAAATAGTTGTAACCATTAACGGAAAGTACTTAGACATGTATTCTATTTATCTGGCAACATATAAAAATGAAAACGGCGTTTGGAAATTCCTTGCACACCAAACTGCATTAAAAAAAGAAAACTGATAGCACTGTTAGTTTCTCTTTCTTGCCACAATTAAAATTTATAAAAAACTATACCTATTGGTAGAGAAAACAGGCAGATGTAGGATTTAATAACCTCTATATCCTTAGGGAATATTTTAGATAGTAACTTCTTTTAAAATATTTTAATGTCTAAATTTAAGGTTAGGAAATGGAGATAAAAAATTAACGGTTAAGGTAAAAATCTGCTTGTGTAATCAGAAAAGGTTACTATATTTGCACCGCAATCAGGCAATGATTTACTAACCGGAGAAATGGCAGAGTGGTCGATTGCGGCAGTCTTGAAAACTGTTGACTGTAACAGGTCCGGGGGTTCGAATCCCTCTTTCTCCGCCAGGCGGAAAAAGATAACAAGCAATTGTTATCTTTTTTTCATTAAAATATCTTTAAAAGCTTATAAAACCTGCAAATATCGTGTTTGCAGGTTTTTTCGTTTTGATGCCAAACCATCAAAATTTGCAAAGCCGCTCAAAGTTTTTGTGGCACATACGTGGCACATTTGAGTTTAAAAAAAATGTGCCACAGAAATCAATTTAACTAATTGATTTACAACATGTAAAGCACGTTAACGACTTGATTTTTAACCGTTATAGTTCGACCTTTATTAATTTATTTAAAACGTTGAATTATGTTAGAAAACAGTTTTGGACTAACCTTCTTTTTGAAGACTCCGCGAAAAAAGACAAACATCAGGTTACTGTACCTTAGAATAACGGTTGACGGCATTCCAAAAGAAACGTCCGTAAAGAGAAAATGGGATGTAACAAGATGGGATCAGAAAGCCGAGCGTGCCACAGGTAATAAAGAAGATGCAAGGGCACTAAATTTCTTCCTTGATGCATTGGTTATGAAAATCAATCAGTGTAAGACCGACCTTATGTATGGAGACCGCACGGTAACAGCCAAAAAGATCATGGATTATATACTGGGCAGGCTGGTACAAAAAGCTAAAGTGCTTGAAGAATTTGAAACACATAACAAAGAGATGTATGCATTGGTTCCAAAAGAATATGCCCCTGGCACACACGAGCGATATGTTACTGCAAGATCGCATGTTCAGGAATTTATAAAGTTCAAATATGATTTGGACGATATAGAATTCAGGGAATTGAATTATGAGTTTGTAAAGGACTACGAGTTTTATCTTAAAACAGTAAGAAATTGTAGTAACAATACAACGCTGAAATATATTGCCAACTTTAAAAAGATTGTTTTACGTGCAATAGATTTGGGGATAATTGAAATTGATCCATTTAAAAGGTTTAAAAGTAAAAAGACCAAGATTATTAAAAAGCCTATTTCAAGCGAAGAGCTCGCCATTCTTGAAAACCACCAATTCTCAACTCCCAGGTTATCCGTTGTCAGGGACATTTTTGTCTTTCAATGCTACACCGGACTTTCCTATATTGACGTTTACCAATTGAAAAAAATAGATATTAAAATAGGTGTTGATGGGGAGAGCTGGATAATGTCTGCAAGGCAGAAAACGAGGTCTACTACTAATATTCCTTTATTGCCAAAAGCGATAGAAATTATGGAGAAGTATAGTGAAAATTCCATCTGCCTACAGAGAGGTTCTGTGCTTCCAGTTTCATCAAACCAGAAAATGAATGCATACCTTAAAGAAATTGCGGATCTGTGTGGCTTTCAATTTACGCTTAATACGCACAAAGCCAGGCGTACATTTGGAAGTACTGTGACCCTGAGCAATGACGTACCCATCCATATTGTAAAGGAAATGCTTGGGCACCAGTCGGTAAAGCAAACTGAAGAATATGCTATAACCGAGCAGCAATCCATTGGCCGCCAGATGAAAGAATTGCGAAACAGGCTACGTAAGAAAGAAGCCGCCGATACAGAAAGCGGGCTTGCCGCACTCGAAAGGTTAGAGAATGAGATTAGGCAAATGCGGCAGTATCTTATACAACAAAACGCATTTTAGATTGCAATTAAAATAAATAGCCTTAAGGTATAACGCATATACTTTAAGGCTTTATTAATATTTGTCGTCGGAAATCGAACCTAATTTCGAAAACACCTATAACACACTAAGTTTTTATTGAAGTCATCTTGACTTTTTAGTTTTATTAAATTTCTTAAGAGCAATAGTTATAAGAGCAAGGAAATTAAATCCTATCCAGCTTGTTAGTGTAGTATAGAACCGATTAAGAACTGATCGATAGCTATCCATCCAGGCATTAGTCCTTTCGATTGAATAGCATTCTTTGTAAAGCTCTTCATCTAATAAGCGATCCGAATCTTCGCTGCTATTCCTTTTATTACACGCAATGTTAGCAATTATCTCTTTCCGCTCGCAAACCAAAAGCAAATTTTCGGAATCAAATCCTGCATCCGCGTTAATAAATAGACCTTTTACTGAAATTTCTGCTGATTCAAGTGTTGCTGTTATGTCTTCAAAATGAACCTCAATATCATATAGGTCATTATGATTCCCTGATGTGGGTGTGGACATCGCCAGAGGAATGCCTTGCCTGTCTGTCAAATACAGAGCATTAGTTGTTTTTCTCTTTTTCCTTCCCTGATAAGCAACACCTTCACCGCCACGTAAAGCAGTCGTATGGCTACCGTCTAAATCGGCACTTGACAAATCTACTGAAGACTTGTATTTTCTTTAGTAATCGTATCCAACATTTTTTCCAAGCTCCCTGCTTGCACCAGTTCCTATAGTGTCCAAAGACCGTTTTGTAGCTAAGAACCTGTTTGCTAAATAAACTTTCAACCGGTAAAAGATGCCATTGTGTATCTGTTTTTAATTTATAAAGAATACAGTTCACTATCTCTGAAAGAGGAGCAGTGGGTTTATAGCCACGTTTTGCCTGTGGCAAATTTGGAATTATTTCCTGTTCTATTGTATCTTGCTAAGTACATAGTACATAATTGGGTTGTCTTTGATATAGTTCGCAAAACAAATATCGATAACCCTTTTTTATTTCTCTACATCTTATAAAAAGTCAAGACGACTTCATTATATTAAAATAAGCCTGCCCCGATTTTGCCAAAATATTTTTATACACAAATTTATGGTATAATTATGTATTGTGAAGCTCCTGCACGAAGCTAAATAATTTTAAGAACGTTATAATCCTATTTCCTATTGGACATATACAGCAGATATACTATAGATATTAAATTATCATGTAAGAAAAGTATTTTATCGTTACAGTTCAATTGGATTAAATATTTTCTTACTGATAAAAATCAATAAAATGATTTTCTGGAGATTAGAAATAATGACATTAAACTGAACTGTTAACAACAAATGCTTCACTCAATCTAGCGTAGTAACTTCAAATAAATAACTTTATCAAAACTATTCATTTTAATATATTATAGTTGATTTATAATTTCAATATATGCATCTTTCGGTAAAATATTTACAGTACCTACGTTAGGATTTACATTTAAACGCTTCAACGCAGCATGGTCAACTTCACTCGGATTGCCAAGCAAATTGAGATTAGATTTTTCTAGTCTAATTTCATTTGTTTAGGGTCTTCATCAAAAACAATTCAATTGTAAATTAATTAATTTTGATTCTCCAATTCTTTTAATTTACTATCAGAAATTTCTTTAAATCTTTTGACAGAGATTAATTTTGAGGTAGGAAATTGAATAGATTGTCTCTTCTTGGTCTTATCTAATACAACTTTGTAACATACTATAATGTTAGATGCGTCACTTAACTCTAAAATTAATCCAGGTAAACCACCGTATTCAAAAGGCCCATTCATTATGGGAATATCTGTTGTATACCAAGCAATAACTTTCTTGGGAGTTGGCTCTTTTAAAGTAAAAAATTGAGTACTTTTATTGTTATAGCGCGTTTTTTCTAATAGATATTCTTCCATTTGTTTAGCACTGACAGGAAATTCCACAATAGCTTTTTTGCAAGTAAATGTACCAATCATTTTCGATTCATTTAATAATTGCCATTTCAGAATTGGCAAGGAATCTTGTACACAAAATATTTTTCCCATTAAGTCTTTTTCTATTATAAATGAATGAGATGCTAAATTTTTGTAAAATGCAATATCAATCCCATATGGAGACCATGACATGTCAGTCCCATCATTTTCAATAAGTAGCTTTTGCTGTTCGACAAATTTTGAAGCATGGTTATCAAATGTTAAGGTGTAATTCTTAGTTAATGTATTCTCCATTTTTGACTCTATGAATTTACGCATATTAGGATCCATTGTAGGATCATTTATTATATCATTAAGTTCATCAGAACTTTCACGAATTGTATATTCCGCTAACCCCGATAATTCCTGTGATAATGCCGTGCTAATACAGAATAATAATATGAATATCAAAAAATAGTTTCTCATTTCTTAAGTTAAATTTTAATTTCAATTTCCATTGCCAGAACATTCGCTTGCAACCCTTTGATAGATTTAGTTAAAACATTTTTAAATTCCCAACCTTCATTTCGATACCTTATCCATGAAATGGGTTCATTATCAGCTTTATGTTTAGTAAATCCTAATGCAGGTCCTATAAACGCAAACGTAGTTTTAGGGTTTTTATATTTAGTATTAATTAACTCCACACCAATGCATACACCATCTTTTGGAAATATAATTTTAAGGGAGTCTAGATCAATCGTGAATTTGTAGCTTTTATTATTAGGATGAACTATTATATCGCTTCTAGATAGTAATTTTCCAGGCTTTTTTAAATGAAAATCATATTCATAAATACTAACTTTAAAAGACGCAACATAGTCTACTTTACATTCCTTACAATCTTTGTCCCAACCTAAAGTCCTGTCTACAAAATTCATATTTCTCAGTTTACTTAAAAATAAAGAAATACTGTTTATTACACCTTGTTTATGATATGTATTGCTAATATATGTACAGTGTTCAGTACCAAACTGAAATCCAAAATATTCCTCTGCTCTAGCAGTTTTTATCTTTTTTTTGTTAATATAGTTTACTTTTTCTGATTCAATAATAAGTTCTGATAAATCATTTACATCTGGCTGGAGCATTACATTTTTAATACCCCTGTCGAGACGTACAATTTTACTTTTGTAACCTATATAAGTTATTTCCGCTTGCAACTCATTGCCAACCGATGTATTAAAGTTTCCAATACTATCTGTAAAAGTAATATAATTACTTTTTAAAAATCTTACAGTGGCTAATTCCAAAGGGTATTTAGCCATAGAATCACAAACCTTTATTGTAGTAGTTTGGGCGAATGAAGTAATTGTATAAGTAAAAAAAACGTAAAATATAAAACATTTCATAGTTCGAAAATAGGTAAATTTAAAATGACACGGAAATTCCGTGTCATTAAAAAGTTTTCTCTCCCAGATATTAAGGGTGGTATTCTCCCATATCAAGATACTTGCCTTTATACCAAACGAACAAGTGTCCATTTTCAATATAATTGTTTCCTCTGGGAGGTTTTTTTTCCAGACCCAATTCGTTAGAATCCAGTCCCGCAAGTAGAAACTCTACTAAGGAGCAATCCTCCTTGATAGAAGTTACGCCCTCACTCGCAATTCCATGTGCTGCGATGAAAAGGCATAAAATCGAAAAGATTAAAGTTTTTTTCATAATGTTAAATTGTATATGTTAATATACTGCTAATGTAATAACATTGCTATTTGTCAAGGTGTGTATGACAACGTGTTTAACAAATGATGATGTTATTTTATATGATATGTTAAATGTTCGGAATAACAATTTCAATGTGAGTACCCATGTTTCTTTCTGAATTAATTTTAAGCGTACCTCCCATATATTTAGTACGTTCTGAAATATTTTGAAATCCTATCCCTTCCTTTACGCCTTGTATGTTGAAACCTAATCCATTATCCCAAAAACGTAAAGTGATTGAATTCGCCGTTTTAAATAGGGCAACATTGCAATGTGTCGCGAAAGCATATTTATTTACATTATTAATTAATTCCTGGATGATTCGATAAATATTAATCATTACCTCATTGTTATATAGTTCCCATTCAATAAAATTATCTATATGCAAATCGAAAATTGTATTGTGTTCATTTTTTTGGGTAGTAACTAGTTCTGTCAATATCGAAGTGTAACCACTTTCTACGATTGAACTTTGTTTAAGATTATGCGAGATGATCCTAATTTCTTCTTCGGCTAGTGATAATTCGTTAATAAGTTTTTCTTTAGACTGTATCTCTTCAGACTCTAATTGCATTAGATTGAAGCGCGCTGTAAAGATTCGGTTAACAATACCATCGTGTAAATCTCTCGCAATTCTATTTCTCTCTATTTTGCGAGCTTCTTGAGCTTTGGATTGGTGAGTAAGTAATAAATTATATATTTGTTCTTTTGCGTATTGTTGCTCACTAACATGAACCAGCTCCTTATTCCTTACTTTTAAACGGTAAATTATGAATAGTCCTATAATTAAAATTATGGTTGCTAAAGAGACTAAGATAACATTATTGTAGCGTTTTGTTAATACTCTATTTTCCACTTCTATTTTATCAGTTTCATAAGCTATTCGGGCAAATTTATTTTTAACTGCCTTTTCTGTCATCCTTATACTATCATTAACTCCAATATATGTGTCTGAAAAAAACTTTTGATTTTGTTTATCATACTTAACGATTAATTCTAAAGAGTATAAAATATCATACGTACTTTTAATTTTTTTAGCCAGAAAGTATCCTTGTTTCAAGTAACTTAAAGCTTTTAATGTATCATTTTGTAAAATATAATATTCACCTATTCTAATCTTACTTGATACAATCCCGGATTCTAATTTAAGGCTATCTCTTATATATAATGCTTTAAATAACAATTCATTGGCTGTTCTTAAATTCCCTACTTTCATTTCAGCGCTTCCAAGATTATTCAATAGCATAGCATACAGCTGTGGGCGCTCTCTTTTTAGATTGGGTGTTCTCAGTCCTTTGTGATATAATTTAATAGCATCTTTAAATTTTTCAGATTTTTCTAATACGCCTCCGATGTTATTATAACTGGATGCTCTTGAATTTAATATTTTCTGTCGCGGATAATTTTCTTTGTCGAGCTCCAACAACTGATTTAGCGCAAGATTATAATATTCTAATGATTTTTTATAGTTATTTTGTTCATCCAGAGATAGGGCTATAATTGTATAGCATTCATATTTAAGTCTTGTATTTTTGGTGTCGATAAGTAATCTTAATGCAGATATCGCTTCAATTTCGCATTCGTTATAATTGCCAATATCATATAATATACCAGCTTTATATAAACCGGTTTGTCCCATGTGTAAAGTGTCATTAATGAGTTTGAAGTAATTGGAAGATTTCGAATAATAATAATATGCGCTATCGGTATTTTCATTGTCATCGTAATATTCACCAATGTAATATAATGCCTTACCCATATGTAAGGTATCTTTATCCTGTAATGCTAGATCATAAATTTTATTGCTAGTAGATAGATATTTTTCAATTTTGCCCAAATCATAATATCCTGTCGAAACTTTAAATAATAAATTTCGGCTTATTGAATCATTTTTACTTTTAAGTAAATATTTGTAAATTGTATCCAAATACAGATCCTTATACTTGCCCTTATTATTTACATACTTGCCATATAACAAATCTTTAGCCTTGTCTTTATAAGATACAGCCGTATTATCGCCATTACATGAGATCATGATTATCGAGAGTGCGATTGTCGCTATAATGTAGAAATTAAATTTCACAAAAAAAAAGTATTGGACAAAATTATACTTTTTCGGTAAATACATACCTATGTAACAACCAAATGATGTTACATAGGTATATTAAATTTATCCTTTGGATTTGTCCTTATCCCGGTCGCCATGATCCGAATTTATGATCGGAGGAGATATAGGAATAGTTGTAGTCAATTCATCATTAGACAAAGATTTTTCATCAATACTATCTGTTGAGCATGATGAGAGGGTTGTACCTAAAATACAGCTTAAAGCAATCACTACTTTTCTCATAAAATTATTTAATTAATTTGTATAGTTAATTATGCCTTAATCCTCTACGGATTTGACAATTATTAAGAAGGCTAAGGGGAGTATCAGTCTTCGACATTGAAATGACATTAATATGTAATGTTCCCTCATTTCAATGATTAATTTTGGTGATCACCGGGGCAAATTAAAGGCAAAAAAAATATTGATTTTCAATCTATAATAGCCGTATTGTATACTATAGGGTTTTGATGGTCAAAAGGGTGAGTAAAAGGGTGAAACTGGCGATCTGGAAAAATTAAGTATATAATGAATTTATATAATATTAGTTTTCCTGATTATTGCGTCTATATTATCTTTATAACTATTTGAGAAAGGCAGTGCAATATTGTAATCTACATAACACTTTGATTTGCTGAAGTGAATACGTGAAACATGGTTTATGTTAACAATATAGCTTTTGTGTATTCTAAAAAAGTAAAAAGGAAGAGTACCTTCGAAATATTTCAAAGACTTGTATGCGATAACTTGTTTATTGTTGCAAAGAATTATATCGGTAGTGTTATTGTCAGCTTTTAAATATATAATGTTCTGCAACGAGATAAAATTATAGTCGCTATATGATTTCACGCATATTATCGATGCAGGCTCTTCCTTATTCCTAACTGAAAACTTGAAAAGACTTTTTCCCAAGTTATGTATTGATATTGGAGAGATTAGATAATCGGAGACTCCAGATTGTAGTGCCTCTAAAGCCCTGTCTGGCAGATCTGAAATTACTATTATATATGGCATAGGATTGATATATTGATGCATTTCCTGTACATCACTAAGAGATAAACCACTATCCTTGTGCGTTCCAACTATTACAAGTTGAGGTTTTAATTCACATATTTGTTCAATTGCATTGTCACCAGAAGTAACTCCCACACAGAAATAGTCTGGAAAATGGTGGAAAAGTTGCAAAGTCTGGTCAAGATAATTAAATTCACCACCAACAATAAGAAATGAATATTTCATCAAAGATTTGTTAGGTATGCAATCTAACAAGTCACTATATTTACTTATTGCAAAAAAACTATCTACTTTGTTAATTTTTATAGATGAATATACTACTTGTTGACGATCATCCTATGATAATTGAAGCATATCAAAATGCTATCATGAAGATTCTAATTAGCGAAGAATCATTGCACTTTACTATCGCATATAATTGTGAAGAAGCATATAAAATCATTATAAAAAATTCACGTGAAAATATTTTTTTTTCCTTAGCTATAGTTGATCAGGGGCTTCCGCCTTATCTGGCTGGAAATATAGACAACGGTACTGACTTATCGCTCTTGGTAAAAAAAAATATGTTGTCTTGTAAAATTATAATGGTTACCGCGCATACTGAAGTTGTTATAATTTATGATATTATCAGAAAGTTGAATCCTGAAGGATTAATCATAAAAAAAGATATAAATCCAAGTAATATCACGGATATATTTAAATCTGTGCTTGATGGTGATATATTTAAGAGTCCGTCTGTAAAATTGTGTATTTCTGAGATATGGTGCAAACAGCTTATGGTTGAAGATTTTAATCGCCAAATTCTATTTTATTTGTCTAAGGGATATAAGGCTAAAGAAATAGAACAGATTGTACCTTTGGGTATAAGTGCAATACAAAAAAGAATTATATTAATGAAGTCTGCATTTAACGCTACAGATAATGGAAGTTTGGTAAAAGAAGCAATTATCCAAGGGTTTATTTAAATTATATTCAATAGCTATTTTCCCTTTTAAATATGTATAAAGCGCCAGTCATATACCCTAAAGATTAATTATGAAAATTATTTTGTTAAGGAATACAAATTGAGTTAGAAATGAGGTACTGTACTTAAAAGATTCAAAACAATTTTAACTTTAACATTGTTTGATTAAAAATATGATGCTTTGTTAATTTCAAACATGACATTGTAAACTATATATATATATTAGTATTTTCGATTCAACTAAAATGCTAACATATAAAAGGTGTCAGATATTATTACTTTAATTAAAACTTTTCTTAACGAAAATAAATACGAATTAGAATATCATAATTTAGAATTACAATTGCTTTCTCATCCAGAGTTCCCCAATTTTAAATCTATAAGTGATACTTTTGATTATTTTAAAATTGAAAATATTGTTGCGTCAGTTCCACCTGATCAATTAGAGGAATTGCCTGAAATCTTTCTTTCAATCGTACGCCTTGGCGATAGCGACGTAATAGTTAAAATAAAAAAGAAGAAATTTGAGATTATAGTATACGGGAAGGCGGGAAAATTTATTTTTAGTTATCATGAATTTATTAAAATCTGGAGTGGTGATATAATTGCTGTTGAAAAAAACATAATTATAAAAAGTACAAAGAGATTTATAACTTTTTTCCCTTTAGCTTTCGCTGTTTTCCTATTATTACTTGTATTAGGTATCCAATTCCACAGGTTTAATTTTTCATCACTGATTATATTAATAGTTACATTACTAGGTATTGCAATAAGTTTTTTGCTTATTATGGAAGATGTAGGCTACAAGAATACTATTGCTAGTAAAGTTTGTAGTATGACAAATAGTAATGGAAGCTGTAAAAATGTTATATCTTCAAAAAACAGTAAACTGTTTGGTGTTTTTTCACTGACGGATCTTGCAGCATCTTTTTATATTGCACAATTTATTACAATTAATACTTTAGGAATAAATTTTGGTTTCATATATATATTATCCGTACTATCTATCCCAATATTAGGATATTCTATTTTTATACAACTAAGAATAATAAAAAACTGGTGCATTTTATGCATTGGAATAATTGTTATATGTCTTGTTCAATTTGTTTTTTTATCAATCAGTGTTTCAGTAAATCAACTGAAATTTGATACTACATACTATTTTAAGGCCATTTTTATTATTACACTTGTATATTCGTTTGTCTATTACACTACCAATAACATTAAGGCAAAATTAGAGCTTAAGCAATCTCAAATTAAATTTTTAAAATTCAAGAGAAATGCTGAGCTGTTTAATATATTATTAAATGAAAGTAGAGAAGTAAATATTAATGCTATTAACTCTTTAAACAAAATTTCGTTTGGTGAAAACAATGCATTACTTGAAATTAGTGCTATTACAAACCCTCTTTGTGGTCATTGTGCGGATTCGTTCCAGGTGTATAAGCGACTTTTGAAAAAGTATGAAAACAGATTGAAAATAAATTTTATTTTTTTGGTCCCATATCAGTACACTGATAACCTTTCTACCCAGATAGCGTCAAATATTGTTCAATATTATCTTGATGGAAATAGTGGAGGGGCATGGAAAGCCTTAACTGAATGGTTTGATAGTCGTGATATCCAACAATGGAAACTTTCGAAACCTAATCTGAATCCAGATATGAGGGTTGGTCAGTTGTTGATGATGTACAACTCCTGGAGTAAGGAAAATCGTATAAATCACACCCCTATAACTATAATTGGTACTAAAATTTTTCCTGATATTTATAGTATAGATGATCTTGAATTTTTAATGGAAGATATTCTAATTGATAAAAGGGATAATATGAATCTCTTGGATAATATTGTTGCAACGATGGACACAAACCCAAGTGTCTTTAAGTGATTGGGTCAATTAATTTATAAATCAAATATTATGTTACAAAACATTGCAAATTTAAAAGGTGTCACTGTTCTAAGTAAAGAACAGCAAAAAAATGTTAATGGCGGAGGATATTTAACCGGTGCTGCATGTACAGGTGGATATGTTTACAGTGGTGGCCAGGCAGTTGGCTTCGCTTGCACTTATAAATACCAAAGAACGTTCTTAGGGTTTGATTATGGCTCACCTCAGGAATTGGCTCCTAGCAATAATACGTCAACATGTCCCGCCGGAATGATATGTTAGTTATTTATTAGTAAGAGGAGATGTTTCGGCATCTCCTCTAAAAAAAAATTAAATGAAACAATTAACACTTTACATTATTTTTTTTTTAGTTTATAATCTTAATGCTCAAAGTAATTCTGTTGTAATTTTAGATAGTTCAACACTCAAACCAATCCCTTTTGTATCTATTAATTTTTTGAATGGCTTTGGTATTTATACCGATGATAAGGGAAGAGCAGATGTTACTAATGATATTCTGAAAGTAGAAATATCTCATGTTGATTACTTGACGAGCACCATAATTTTAAATAATAACCCTACAACTATATATTTAAAAAAAAACGTAATAGAGCTAAGTGAAGTAGTCATTGAGGCTAAAAGCACTAAAAAAAGAATACAGCGATCAAAACCGAAAATAGGAGATAAAGATAACGAAAGAGCAGGATTAGGAAGTTATGGTTTTGAGGCTGCATTTTATATCAATAATAAAGACAGTAATAACAGCAATAGTTATTTGCATGCATTGTCAATTCCTATCTGTATTGATAATATGTTGATGGGGAATCAGCAAACAAAAAATGTTTCTAATGTATTAATTAAATTAACTTGTTACAGTACAATTTCCAATCTCCCAAGTGAACGCATTTATGATTTTGAGCAGTTCTTTACTTTAGGTCCAGACAAAATTAAGAGTGGTATTTTTAATTTAAAACTGGTTAACGATTTAAAGATCCCCGAAGAGGGTTTTTTTATTGTGATAACACTAATCGGTAAATTAGACAAAAGGGGCGACTTATTTGTCGAATATCCGTATGTTGAAAAGCAAATAGATTTTAATACAGTTAAAATATTAAAATCACAACCGTATGCAATTCCCTTACTATCATCTAATAATGGTGTACCTACATTTATTAGAAATTTCTTTAATAAAACTGGAGTTTGGTTTGCTATATCTCCTCCTGTTGTAAGGCCCAAAGAATTTTACTTTATGACTGAAAAGGAAAAAGAGGAATATGTTTTCGAAGAAAAGAATAAGCAAAAAGAATATACTGTTGGTATTGGTTATGAAATAATTATTTATCAATAAATATTATCCTACAATTCAGATCGTACATGCAAAATTTAAGAAAAGTGTTGAAAAGTTTTCTATGAAGAAATTACTGTTTTTAATAGTCATAACTACGTCATTAATAGGTTATGCCCAATATAGGTCAGTCGTGATACAGGATGCAAATTCTGGCGCCTTGCTTTCAAATGTATTCTTAGATTTTCTAGATGGAACAGGAGTGTACACAAGCAACAAGGGAATAGCTTTAATTAAAGACAATAATTGTTTGAAAATTAATCATTTAGGATATGAAATATTTACGGCGAATCGTTTGAATAATATGGATACTATACGACTTATTCCAAGTGCATTTATCCTGTCTGAAGTTTCTATAAGTAATATTAAAGATAAAAAAATCACTGTTTTTCCGAAAAGAGCATTACGAAATTTAGGATTTTCTAATATTGGTACCGGGGCTCCCTTAATGTATAATGAGATGAATGCCATCTTTATACCAAATGAAGCAGATTTAGTAGGGTTTATCACAGAAATTATAATGTATCCTACAGACTACGATATAATTACAGAGGGGAAATTTGCACGTGTAAAAAACGCACAATATTCTGCCTTTAAAGTTAATTTATATTCAGTTGATAGTATTATTGGAATTCCTTTGAAGCCATATTTTACGGAAGACTTTACCGCAATAATGAATAAGGGGGAAAATAGTGTAACAATAAAACTGCCCACCGATGATTATATTAAGTTTCCCAAAGAGGGAATATTTGTAGTTCTAAGTTCTTTTAATAAGGATTATTATAAAACGAATGGTCAAGGTATTTTAACTTCTCCTGCATTTCTAAGAATTGCAACTAACAAAAAAAGCAAATTTAAACAATATAAGAAGCTTATAATCAATGACCATGGTTTTTGGCAACGGGACGAATGGTATTGGAGTCATCATAGTGTCTACTTCTGTAAAATTGTTTTGAAAATTTAATTTCTTATATATAGATAAAGTATACAATTACATGTATTACTTAACAATAATCGATAATCAAAACTATACATGGTTACTTACACAGTTATATATAAATTGGATGATTCAAAAGGTAATATCGAGTAACCGTCCAAATTCAATTAAAAGCCGCCAAAATCATAAAAGTGTATCTGAAATTAACTTTATGCTGATAAACCATAACGTGATTAGTGCAAAAAATAACAATACTTAATATGACCGCTTTCCCCCACTACAGACAAGCCGATAGTAAAGATTGTGGCCCTACTTGTCTATTAATTGTATCAAAATATTTTCATAAATCCATCCCTATTCAGAAGTTGCGTGAATTATGTGAAACAACTAGAACTGGAAGTAATTTAATGTCCCTCAGTGATGCAGCAGAACAAATTGGATTTAGAACTCTTGGAGTACAATTGTCCTTAAAAAAACTTACTGACGTGCCACTTCCATGTATACTGTTTTGGGAAAATAACCATTATGTAGTATTATATGATGTTAAGAAAGGGAAATACTTTATCTCCGATCCCTCTTATGGCCTATTAACCTATGAAGAAGATGAGTTTTTGAAGAAATGGATAGGTAATAATGCCAGTTGTGATACGGAGGAAGGAATTGCTTTGCTACTTGAAACGACTCCAAAATTTTTTCAATCAGATTTTGAAAATGGAGATAACAAAACTTTAGGCATTAGTTTATTAAAGAATTATATTTTTAAATATAAAGCCTTTCTAATACAGCTCATTATTGGGTTATTGGCTGGTAGTGTATTACAACTTATTTTTCCATTTTTAACGCAAAGTGTTGTGGATGTCGGCATACGTAATCAAAATATCCATTTTATATACCTTATCCTTTTCGCTCAGTTATTATTATTTTTTGGAAAAACCGGATTAGAATTAATTAGAAGCTGGATATTGCTTCATCTTTCGACTCGGATAAATATTGCACTTATATCCGATTTTTTTATTAAACTCATGAATCTACCAATATCCTTTTTTGATGTGCGGATGACAGGTGATATAATGCAGCGAATAAATGACCATAGTAGGATTGAAAGAATATTGACATCTTCCTCCCTTAATGTCCTATTCTCTTTAGTAAATTTACTTATAATGGGTGGAGTTTTAGCCTATTACAACTTGACTATCTTCTTCGTTTTTTTTGTGGGAAGTCTTTTGTATTTTTTATGGGTGTTTTTATTTTTAAAACGCAGGGAGATATTAGATTATAAGCGATTTTCTGAAATAAGCCAGGAACAAAGTAAGGTTATAGAACTTATAAATGGTATGCAGGAAATAAAGTTACATAATGCTGAAAAGCAAAAGCGTTGGGGATGGGAATACATACAGGCCAGGCTATTTAAAATTTCTATTAAAGCCTTAATATTAGAGCAAACTCAAACAATTGGTTCAAATTTTATAAATGAATTTAAAAATATAATTATCATATTTCTTTCTGCAAAGCTAGTAATAGATGGAGAAATTACATTAGGGATGATGATGGCTATAAGCAGTATAGTAGGTAGTCTAAATGGTCCTATAATTCAGTTGATTAGTTTTGTACGAGAAGCACAAGATGCACGTATCTCACTTTCCAGGTTGTCAGAGATACATGAGAAGGAAGATGAAACGCAGGATGCTGAAAAAAAATCAAACAAAATTCCCCTCGATGCTTCGATTGTTATAAAAGATTTGTCATTTAAGTATGCTGGATCAGAGACATTAGTTTTAGAAAATTTAAACCTAACAATTCCTGCAAATAAAGTCACTGCTATTGTTGGTGTAAGTGGTAGTGGTAAAACTACACTTATGAAATTACTCCTGAAATTTTATATACCATATAATGGTACTATAAAGCTATTGGACAAGGCAGGCATCGAAAATAGATTAGAAGACATTGCTCAAAAAGCTTGGAGGGCGAATGTAGGCACGGTAATGCAGGAAGGATATATTTTTAATGATACAATAGCTAACAATATAGCGATCGGCCTAGACATAATCGATAAAGAACGCCTTAATTATGCTGCTGACATTGCCAATATTAAAAATTTTATTGATGAATTGCCTATGGCCTACAATACTAAAGTAGGTATGGAAGGTGTTGGCATTAGTACCGGTCAAAAACAGCGCCTTCTTATCGCAAGAGCAATCTATAAAAATCCGGAAATGCTTTTTCTTGATGAGGCTACATCGGCATTAGATACAAACAATGAAAGTGAAATAATGAAAAAGATGGATATTTTTTTTAAAAACAGGACAGTTGTTGTAATTGCACATAGATTAAGTACTGTAATGAATGCAGATCAAATTGTCGTATTAGATAAAGGTAGAATTACCGAAATAGGAAGCCACGATGATCTTGTTAAATTACAAGGTGGATATTTTAGACTTATAAAAAATCAACTTCAATTAGGAAATTAAGATGCCTGAAATTAAAGAAATAGAGTTAAGGAGTAATGAAGTTCAGGAAATTCTAACAAAAGTTCCTCATTGGACTTTACGTTGGGGCAATGTATTAATTTCTGCGCTATTATGTATGATTTTTTTATTGTCATGGGTAATCAAATATCCAGATGTAGTAAGCGCGGATATTACAATAACTACACAAATACCACCAGAAAAACTCATAGCAAAATCATCAGGACGATTAGAAAAAATTTTAATTAATAACAAAGAGATTATTCCTATGAATACTGCACTGGCAGTAATTGAAAATACTGCCTATTATAAGGATGTATTTAAATTAAAACAGTGTTTGGACACACTACGGATACAGAATAATTTTTTTAGCTTTCCATTTGAAAAATTGCAGGATTTGCATTTAGGAGATATTGAAAATGCTTTTGCTATTTTTGAAAAAGATTACTTGGCCTATAAGTTCAATCGCGAATTACATCCTTATAAAGTCGAAGGAAAAGCTCAGGGATATGAAGTAATTGAGTTAACAGAACGACTTTCATTATTAATGCAACAGAAAGAAATTACTTATGAAGAGATACAGTTAAAAAAGCGAGAACTTGAGCGATATAAGAAGTTATATGATAAGGGGGTAATTGCGACACAAGAATGGGATACCAAAAATTTAGATTACATGCAGGTTGAAAAAAACTTGCGAAGTCTAAATTCTTCAATTTCTCAAACTAAATCATTAATTAATGACCTTGATAAAAATAGTGAAACTACAAAAATTAACGAAACCAAAGATGACATTAGTCTATTTCGCAATGCGTTACAATCATTGAGCCAACTGAAAAAAGCTGTCCATGATTGGGAATTAAATTATGTTATACGATCATCAATTTCTGGAGAAGTATCTTATTTAGGAGTTTGGACAGAAAGTCAGACGATTAACACTGGAGATAATGTATTTACAATTATCCCTACCCATACTCAAAATTATATTGGTAAAATGAAAGCTGTTGCTCAAAATTCTGGTAAAATTAGGATTGGGCAAAAAGTGAATATACGTCTCGCAAATTACCCGGATTATGAATATGGCTTGATAGAAGGAGAAATAACTTATATTTCGCTTACTCCTGACAATGAAGGAAATTTTCTTATTGATGTTATGCTTCCAAAACATCTGATTACCTCTTACAATAAAAAAATTGAGTTCCAGCAAGAAATGACTGGGACTGCAGATATCATTACAGCTGATTTACGCCTGTGTGAGAAATTATTATATCAATTTAGAGAAATTTTCAATCGAAAAAAGATCAAAGAAAATTTAGGTGAAGATAATTCGCATTAATGATAGTAATAAATAATTATAGTATGCAACTCCTAACTGTCAAGGAATTTTTCATTATTATCCATGAATAAATTATTCTTTGGGCTTGCCCTCTTTTTCTCTATGGTAAGCCATGCGCAAAATGTGCGGCTGGAAGGAACCATTAAAGATTCTACCGGTACAGCATTAGAGATGGCTAACGTTATGGCGGTTAACAAAGCCACAAACGCAATGGAAGCCTACGCAATTACCGATGATGCCGGGCGCTACCAGTTATCTCTTAAAGCGAACACTAAATACACCCTTAAAGCAAGCTACATAGGCTACACGCCCATAGAGGAGCCGCTTACGATGGGTGTAAGCAATCTGGTAAAGAACATTACCCTTAAAACAGGGGTAGAGCTTAAAGAGCTGGAAATTGTGCACGAAATGCCGGTTACCATAAAAGGCGATACCATAGTGTATAACTCTGATTCGTTTACCAATGGTACGGAGCGTAAACTGGAAGATGTGCTTAAAAAACTGCCCGGAGTAGAGGTAGATGCCGATGGTGGTATTAAGGTGGAAGGCAAGACCGTTACCAAACTGATGGTAGAGGGCAAAGACTTTTTTGATGGCGATACCAAACTTGGCGCTAAAAATATTCCGGCTGATGCACTTGACAAAATAGAGGTGCTGCGCAACTACAATGAAGTTGGCCAGTTAAAAGGGCTCGAAAATAACGAAGAGAATGTAGCTATGAACATCCGGCTTAAGGAAGGGAAAAAGAATTTTTGGTTCGGCGATCTTTCGGCAGGCGGTAGCATTGGTGAAGGAGAACGCTATATTGTTAACCCTAAACTTTTTTATTACAACCCTAAATACAGTATAAATGTTATAGGTAACATAAATAACAATGGCGAGCTGCCGCTTACCGTTCAGGACTATTTTAAAATGACGGGCGGCTTTAGGAACATGATGAAAAAGGGAGGGACTAATTTTAACGTAGGCTCTAACGACCTTGGTATTGGCCTGTTGCGCAACAACAGGGCTAAGAATATTGAGACAAAATTTGGCGCTGCAAACTTTAGCTATAACCCTGTAGAGACATTAACGCTTAGTGGTTTTGCAATCATTAATTCCAGTCGTAACCAGTTAGAAACCCATACCCGCAACCAGGTGCTCGACCCTTTAACGGGCGACCCGCAAACCATTCAGGATACTGATGAAACGGCGTTACAAAAAAGTGACTTTGCCTTGTTTAAACTAAGCAGCACTTATAAGCCTGATAAAAACCTGCAGCTTGATTATGATGTGCTTTTAAAAACATCCAACCAAACAGAGGAAAACCAACTGTTCTCTACCGTATATCCTGAAACAGAACAAAGCCAGAATATTAATACCACCAAGAAGCAAAAGCCCTTTTCTGTAAACCAGAACCTCAATTTGTATTATACCATGAACGATAAAAATGTGTTTGCGGTAGAGATGCAGCATTTGTATCAGGAGGAAGATCCTTTTTACAGCGCCAGCCTTGCCAATAACCCGTTCCCGGATGCTGCTACGGGCAATACATCGCTTAACCTTGGGCTTCAGCCTGCAGCAGTTTACGATATTAACCAAAGGCGTTTTGTAACGACTAATAAATTCGACATTAAAGCCGATTATTACTACATGCTTACGCCAAAGAGCAACATTAACCTTACTGTAGGCAACACGTATTCCTACCAGGGATTTAATTCGTCTATTTTTCAGGTTTTGGATAATGGGGTAGAGGATGACCTTAATGCCAACACAAAGAACAACGTAAACTATAGTTTTAACGATGTGTTTATGGGGCTGCACTATAAGTTTATAACCGGTAAATTTACCGTAAACCCCGGTGTGAGCTTACACAGCTGCACATCGTATAACGAACAGCTGGGGAGCAAGGCCGACCAGAATTTTTATAGGGCACTGCCCGATGTATATGCCGTTTATCAATTAAAAAAATCGGAAAGGCTGCAATACACTTACAACATGACGACAGAGTTTACCGATGTTGCCAAGTTTGCACAAGGGCTGGTGCTTAACAATTACAACTCGCTTTTTAGGGGTAACCGTAATTTAGAAAATGCGCTGTACCAAAGCCATAACCTTAATTACTTTAAATATAACATGTTTAACTTTACCCAGATATTTGGTAATGTAAACTACAGCCACCGCATGGATGCTATAAAAAACCTTTCGGCATTTAGCGGTATCAATCAGGTGGGTACGGTAGAGAATTCTAATTTTGCCGATCAGGTTATATCGGGTTCAGCAGGGTATACCCGCAGTTTTGCCCGCTATTATAAAGCCGCCGCCAGCGCCAGCGTATCGTGGAGTAAATTCAACAACTTTAGGTTCGACCCCACAAATACAGGTGCTGCTGTAACAATTGCAAACTCTATACGGCAAATAAGCGAGCAGCTTACCCAGAGTTACACAGTAAGCTTTAGCACAAATTACAAAACGTTCCCTAATCTTGAGGTAGGATACTCGTTAACGGTAAATGATTATGCCGATAACAAATTTTATACCCACAGCCCGTTTGTGCGTATGGATTACCTGTTGCTAAAGAACATTACCCTTACGGCAGATTATACCTATAACCATTATTACAATGATGCAAAAACATCTGATAACGAGTATGATTTTTTAAACGCCAGTGTAATGTACCGCATACCCGAAAGTAAATGGGAATTTAAAGTGGGCGGGACCAACCTGCTAAACACCACATCGCTTAACGATGATAGTTTTAACCAGTTTACAACACGCACATCGCGCTACAATGTACAGCCAAGGTATTTATTGTTGATTTTACTATTTAATTTCTAATGAAATGCGATATAGTGTATAGTATGCCTTAAATGTAATTTAAATACCGATCATTCATATATTGTTCTAATTATAATATGTTTGTACATTTTTAAATGCTAAGTCATAAAATAGTTCGAAAAATTGTTCATCGGAACAAAATGCCGCTTTTGCAAAGACTTTACCTACTAATGTCGGAGTGGTTTCAGTTATCATATTCGCCAGTCTATTCTCCCGGGTATATATTTTTTATCTTTTATAGCTTTTGAAAGTGCGGCTAAACTAATAATTCTGCAGTAGTTTCGTCACTATCTAAATTATTTTACAAGATGTTATCTATTACTTTCTATATATTCGGAGCAAAACTATTGGCAGCGTAAGCCCTCGCCTTAATGAATTTTCCACTATTCTTCGTCGTTTCAATTCAATATCATTTTATTGAAAAGCATACATTTTAACTAATACTTGTATACTAGTGAAATATAAAT
>Ga0247806_10000618_pt1 | contig 21190 bp, 26 predicted proteins | sample UWRJL059202B1_FD_179935 | JGI IMG/M metagenome (GOLD analysis project Ga0247806, IMG submission 179935) | Plant litter microbial communities from Arlington Agricultural Research Station in Wisconsin, United States - UWRJ-L059-202B-1 | ecosystem: Environmental > Terrestrial > Plant litter >... | reverse complement strand
CGACTTGCCTCAGGAATCAAAGGAGATCTTGTGCTCACAGCCAACTACGTCGGCGACCAGACCATCGAGGTGCGGCAGGCCGACGCCCAGGCGCCACCGGCCGGCTCGGTGCAGATCAAGGTGGCCTACGCGGGCATCTGCGGCACCGACCTGCACATCCTGCACGGCCACATGGACAGCCGGGTCGCCACACCGGCCATCATCGGTCACGAGATGAGCGGCACCATCGCCTCGATCGGCGCCGGCGTCACCGGCTGGAGCGTCGGCGACGCCGTCACGGTGATGCCGCTGGATTGGGACGGCACCTGTCCGGCCTGCCTGGCGGGCAACCAACACATCTGCCAGAATCTCAACTTCATCGGCATCGACTCCCCTGGCGCTCTGCAGGGCTACTGGAACGTGCCGGCCTCGGTGCTGGTGGCCCTGCCGGCCGAGCTGCGGTTGGACCATGCCGCCCTGGTGGAGCCCGTCGCGGTCTCGGTGCACGACGTGCGCCGCTCCGGCCTGGTGCCGGGCGAGAAGGCGGTCGTGATCGGCGGCGGCCCGATCGGGGTGCTGATCGCCAGCACCGCGCGCGAGTTCGGGGCCGAGGTGGTGGTGATCGAACTGGATGCCGGCCGCCGACAGGCCATCACCGAGCTGGGCTTCGAGGTGCTCGACCCGCGCGCGGTGGACCAGGTGGCCTGGGTCACCGACTGGACCGGCGGGGCCGGCGCCGATGTGGTCTTCGAGGTGTCCGGCGCCGCGGCCGCGGTGCTCGGCGCCACCGATCTGGCCCGGGTGCGGGGCCGACTGGTGATCGTGGCCATCCACCCCGACCCACGACCGGTGAACCTGCAGCGGGTGTTCTGGCGGGAGCTGACCATCATCGGTGCCCGGGTGTACCAGCGGGCCGACTACGAGACCGCGGTGGACCTGCTCACCCGCGGGGTGATTCCCGCGGACCTGCTGATCACCCGGATCGAACCGATCGGCCGCACGATGGCCGCGTTCGAGGCGCTCGCCAGCGGCCAGGCCATGAAGATCCTGATCGACTGCCAGACGGAGGCCTGACCATGACCGGACTGTTCGACCTCACCGGCACCCTGGCCGTGGTCACCGGAGCCAAGCGGGGCATCGGGTTCGCGATGGCCGAGGCTCTCGCCGCCGCCGGCGCCGACGTCATCGGTGTCAGCGCCACTCTCGAAGAGGCCGGCAGCGCCATCGAGCGGCGGGTCACCGAGCTCGGCCGCTCCTTCACCGGCCGGGCGGTGGACTTCACCGACCGGGCCGCGGTGCTCGCCTTCGCCGACTGGCTCGACGGGCTCGAGCAATCGGTGGACATTCTGGTGAACAACGCCGGCACCATCCAGCGGGCGCCGGCCGCGGAGCATCCGCTCGACGCCTGGGACAGCGTGCTGGAGGTCAACCTGTCGAGCCCGTTCGCGCTCAGCCAGGCCGTCGGCCGGGGCATGCTGGCTCGGGGCCGGGGCAAGATCATCTTCACCGCGTCACTGCTCAGCTTTCAGGGCGGCATCAACGTGCCCGGCTACACGGCGTCGAAGTCGGCCATTGCCGGTCTCACCCACGCGCTGTCGAACGAGTGGGCCGGCCGCGGGGTGACGGTCAACGCGATCGCGCCCGGCTACATCGCCACCGACAACACCCAGGCGTTGCAGGACGACCCCGACCGGTCGCGCTCCATCCTGGAACGCATTCCGGCCGGCCGGTGGGGCCGGGCCGCCGACCTGGCCGGGGCCACGGTGTTCCTGGCGAGCGCCGCCTCGGACTATGTCACCGGTGTGGTGCTGCCCGTGGATGGCGGCTGGCTGGCCAGATGACACATCCAGGCTCGCGAGCCGTGACCAGAGCACCGAAAAGCCGCCCGGGTGCGTGCCCTGCTCACGGCTCGCGTACCGTTGTCGTCCCTCGAGGTCACGGCGCTGCACCACACCCTGGTGACCGCCATCCGCCCGTTCTCGCGGGTCAGTAAGTTGGGGGTATGGAGATTCGTCAGGCCCGGGAGGGCGACTGGGCAGGGATCTGGCCGTTCCTGCGGGACGTCGTGGCGGCGGGCGAGACCTACTGCTGGCCCCGGGACACCACGGAGGCCGACGCGCGCACCTGGTGGATGGGCAAGCCCGGCGGGCGCGTGTTCGTGGCCGTTGACGACGGCCGGGTACTCGGCACCGCCGAGCTGCATCCCAACCAGCCGGCCGCCGGCAGCCACGTCTGCAACGCCGGCTTCATGGTCGCGTCGCACGCCGCCGGTCGCGGCATCGGACGCGCCCTCGCCGGCCATGTACTGGAGCAGGCGACCGACGCCGGCTACCGGGCCATGCAGTTCAACGCCGTCGTGGAGACCAACACCAACGCCGTGCGCCTCTGGCAGTCGCTCGGGTTCAGCATCCTCGCCACGGTGCCCGGCGCGTTCCATCACCCCGTGCACGGCTATGTGGGCCTGCACCTGATGCACCGCTCCCTCGCGGTGGATGCCCCGCGGCTCTAGCCGGCGAGGGCCCACGCCGCGACTCGCACGGCTCCGTCGCGCATTGTTCACCGCACGGCCCTAGGGTGGCCTCATGACCGAGACACTCGACGGCAACGGGGCCGCCCACGCTCCCACCGAACACACCCCCACTCGGGCCGCCGTGATCGCCTGGAGCCTGTGGGACTGGGGCTCGGCCGCGTTCAACGCCGTGGTCACGACGTTCGTTTTCGCCGTGTACCTCACCGGCTCGTCGTTCGGCGATGAAGACGTCATCGCCGCCCAGTTGGGCTGGGCCCTGGCGATCGCCGGGTTCCTCATCGCCGTGCTCGCCCCGGTCACCGGCGCCCGCTCCGACTCCTCCGGGCGCCGCAAGTTCTGGCTCGGCGTGAACACCTTCGTGGTGGTGGCGCTGACCGCGGGCATGTTCTTCGTGCTGCCCAGCCCCGAGTACCTGCTGCTGGGCCTGGTGCTCCTGGCGGCCGGCAACGTCTTCTTCGAGCTGGCCGGGGTGAGCTACAACGCCATGCTCGCGCAGGTGTCGACGCCGCGCACCATCGGCAAGGTCAGCGGCTTCGGCTGGGGCATGGGTTACATCGGCGGCATCGTGCTGCTGCTCATCGTGTACTTCGGCTTCATCAGCCCTGAGGTGGGCCTGTTCGGTGTCACCGGCGACAACGGCCTCGATGTGCGGGTGACGATGCTCATCGCGGCGGCCTGGTTCGGCCTGTTCGCGCTGCCGCTGCTTCTGCGGGTGCCCGAGTACCGGGCGCCGGATGCCGCGGCGCGGCCCAAGGTCGGCTTCCTGCAGTCCTACGTGGAGCTCGGCCGCGACGTGGCGAGCCTCTGGCGCACCAGCCGGCAGACCGTGTACTTCCTCGTGGCGAGCGCCATCTTCCGTGACGGCCTGGCCGGCGTGTTCACCTTCGGCGGGGTGCTCGCGTCGTCGGCCTTCGGCTTCTCCCCCGGCGAGGTCATCATCTTCGCCATCGCCGCGAACGTGGTCGCCGGCATCGCCACCATCAGCGTCGGCGTGCTCGACGACCGACTCGGCGCCAAACCCGTGATCGTGACCGCCCTGATCGGCCTGATCGTCAGCGGCGGCCTGGTCTTCCTGCTGCACGACGGCGGCCAGATCGTGTTCTGGACCGCGGGCCTCGCGCTCTGCCTGTTCGTGGGGCCCGCCCAGTCGGCCAGCCGCACCTTCCTGGCCCGCCTCATCCCGGCCGGCCGCGAGGGCGAGGTCTTCGGCATGTACGCCACCACCGGCCGGGCCGCCAGCTTCCTCGCCCCCACCGCGTTCGCGCTCATGGTGACGATCTTCGGCGAGACCTACTGGGGCATCCTGGGCATCGTGCTCGTGCTGCTGGTGGGGCTCATCCTGCTGCTGCCGGTGAGAGCGCGGCAGAACCAGCTCGGCTGACCGGCCCGGCCTAGCCGATCACGCTGTTCTCGCCGATCGTCACGCGACGAGGTTGTCGCGCCGTCGCATCCGACAGACTGGGACAGGCGCCGCAACCGATGCGGCGACAACAGAGAGGGAAAGGTGGCGGAATGATCGAATTGCGCACCCCGGCGGAAATCACCCAGATGCAGGCGGCCGGCACATTCGTCGCGGAGACCCTGACGGCCCTGCGGGCCCGGGCCACGGTAGGCACGAACCTGCTGGAGCTCGACGCGTACGCGCACGAGCTGATCCGTAAGCGCGGCGCCGAGTCGTGCTACCTCGACTACGCCCCGTCATTCGGCAGCGGACCGTTCGGCTACGTGCTCTGCACCTCGGTGAACGACGCCGTGCTGCACGGCAAACCGCACGATTACACCATCGCCGACGGCGACCTGGTCAGCCTCGACTTCGCCGCATCCGTCGACGGCTGGGTGGCCGACTCGGCGATCAGCCTCGCGGCGGGCACCGCCCGCGCCGAGGACCTGGCGCTGATCCAGCTCACCGAAGACGCCCTCGCCGCCGGCATCGCCGCGGCCGTGGTCGGCAACAAGATCGGCGACATCTCGCACGCCATCGGCAGCCTGGCCGAAGCGAAGGGCCTGCGCGTCAACCTCGACTTCGGCGGTCACGGTGTGGGCCGCACCATGCACGGCGACCCGCACGTGGCCAACAACGGCCGGCCCGGCCGCGGCTACCCGCTGCGGCCTGGGCTGGTGATCGCCATCGAACCCTGGTTCCTCAGCGGCACCGACAGGCTCAAGACCGACCGGGATGGCTGGACCCTGCGCAGTGCCGACGGCAGCCGGGGCGCCCACTCCGAGCACACCATCGCCATCACCGAGACCGGCCCGATCGTGCTCACCCGGCCCCGGCCCGCGGCCTAACCGGCCCTCCCCGCGCAGCGGCGCCTGGCCCGCGCAACTCCCCCGGCCGGCGTTGCGCGGGTGCCGCGCCGCTTCGCAGGTGGCGTGCCACGCGCGCAACGGCGCCCGACCCGCGCGGCCCGTTAGCCCAGCGGCGTCGTGGCGAGCACGGCCGCCCACACCACCTGGTCCTCGCCCGCACCGCTGATGGCCACCGTCACTTCCGGCCCCACCACCGCGTACGGGCTGGTCTGGATCTCCTCGTCGCAGGGCGCGGTGAGCCGGGTGGATGCCCCGCCCGGGTTCGTGACGTCGATGGTGACAGAGCTGGCCGCGCCGCCCTGGCAGGCCACCTGCAGCTCGTAGGCGCCGGGCGGCGTCTCGTGGTTTGTGATGCTCGAGCCGCTCGCCTTGGCCTCCACGAGCTGGCCATCGGTATAGATGACGTACTGATCGGTGCCGGTGAGCGGGAAGGTCTCCGCCGCCCAAGTGGCGCTGGCCTCGGGATCCCACGGAGTGGGTGTCGGCGTCGGGGTGGCTGTCGGCGTGGCGCTGGCGCTCGGCTCCGGTGCGGCGCTGCCGGCGGCTTCCGATGGGCCCGTGCTGCAGGCGGCCAATCCGGCCACGAGAGCGACTCCCCCCACAGTGTGCAGAATGTTTCGATAGGTCTTCTGTGTGTTCCCCATCGATTCAGTCAACCGCAGGCCGCGCCAGGAAAGATAGGGCCGGCCGGACCCGGGCGTGTCACCTGGGCCTGATCGGAGTCGGTTTTCTGCGGGATTAGGGTGGTGCGATGAGCTTCCTTCCCGGCTACCAACCGGCGACCCGCGACTTCTTCGCCCGTGATTCGCTGGTCGTGGGTCCCGAGCTGCTCGGCGTGGTGCTGGCCCGCACGGATGCCGCCGGTACGGTCGCCATCCGGCTCACCGAGGTGGAGGCGTACGGCGGTGAGCGCGACCCGGGCGCGCACGCGTTCCGGGGCCGCACCGCCCGCACGGCGAGCATGTTCGGGGAGCCCGGGCACGTGTACTGCTACTTCACCTACGGCATGCACCACGCGGTCAACCTGGTCACCGGCTCGGTCGGTCAGCCCTACGGTTGCCTGGTGCGGGCCGGGGAGGTGGTGCTCGGCGCCGACCTGGCCCGGGCCCGGCGCGAGGCCAAGCCTCGGGTGAGCCCGTTGCCGGACTGGCAGTTGGCCCGCGGGCCGGCCTGCGTGGCCCAGTGTCTGGCTGCCACCCGGGAGATCGACGGTTCCGACCTGTTCGGCGGGCAGTGGAGCGTCTGGCTGCCGGAGGGGCACGTCGTGCTGCCGCATTCCACCGGCCCGCGAGTGGGCCTGAGCGGCCCGAGCGGCGACGAGGCCACCTTCCCGTGGCGGTACTGGCTGCCCGGTGAGCCGTCGGTCTCGGCCTACAAACCAGCCGCCAAGCCCGCCGCCAAGCCGCGAGCCTGAGTGCGCTCTGGCATTCTCCTGGGTATGAAGGTCATTGTCCGACATCCGCTGGCCAGGCCCGACGGGTGCCGGGCAGACTGAGGTCATGACGAACACACTGATTCAGAAGGCCGAACTCCTCAACTCGCTGCACGTGCCCGGAACCCCACTGATCGTGACCAACGTGTGGGACGCCATCACCGCGAAGATCGTCTCGGAGGCTCCCGGCGTCAAGGCGCTCGCCAGCGCCTCACACTCGGTCTCCAACGTGCGCGGCATCCAGGACGGCGAAGGCCTCAGCGTCGACGAAGCCATCCTCGCCGCCCGCATCATCACCGGCGCCACCGATCTGCCGGTCTCGATCGACTTCGAGAAGGGCTACGCGGCGGATGCCGCCGGTGTGGCCACCAACGTGCGCCGCCTCATCGAGGAGGCCGGTGCCGCCGGTATCAACATCGAAGACTCCATCGGCGCCGCCAAGGCCCCGACGTTCGACATCACAACCGCCGCCGCCCGTGTGGCCGCGGCGCGAGAGGGTGCCGAGGCCGCCGGGGTTCCCCTGGTGATCAACGCCCGTGTCGACACCCTCGCCGGTGGCGGCGAGTGGTCAGACGCGGTTGAGCGCGCCAACGCGTACCTCGACGCCGGTGCCGACGTGATCTTCTTCCTCGGGCTGTCGGACGAAGACAAGGTGAAGCGCGCCCTCGACGAGGTGAACGGTCGCATCTCCGTGATCGGCGCTCCCGGCCTGGTGCCGCTGAAGCGTCTGGCCGAGCTCGGCATCTCCCGGGTCAGCTTCGGCCCCGGCACCCTCGGCCTGGCCCTCGCGTCGCTGCAGCGCGCCGCCACCAGCCTCACCGCGCTCGGCGAGTACCCCGAGGACCTCGGCTTCAAATTCGAGCTCTAACTCCCCCGCAGTGGGCATAACTCCTGCAATATTTCTCGGCTGCACCGCGGATGCGCGTGATTCCGGGGTGCACCACCTCCCGGTCTGAGGAATTGCAGGAGTTGTGCTCCCCTGGGGACTGTTCCGCTCGTCGCCCTGCGGTGACAAGATGTCCGTGTTCGACTCCGGATGGGGGGACAGGGAGCATGACGACGTTTGGCATCGAGGAGGAATACTTCCTCGTCGATCCCGGCACCCTGCAGCCGGTGAGCCTGGCCGACACGGTTCTGAACGACCTGCCGCCGGAGACAAGCCGGGAGGTCACCCACGAGTTCCTCACCTCGGAGCTCGAACGGGCCACGGCGGTCTTCACGGAGCTTGGCCAGGCCGAGGCCGACCTGGTGCGGTGCCGGATCGAGATCGCGGCCGCCGCCCGGCGTCACGGGGCGATTCCGGTGGGCACCGGCACCCCCTTCGACGCCGCCGTGCCCACCGTCACCGACACGGCGCGGTACCAGAACCTCGGCTCGGAGGCGCGCGGCCTGCTGACCGACCACCAGATCTGTGCCACCCAGGTGCACGTGGGTGTGCCCAGCCGGGAGGCCGGCGTGCACGCCCTCAACCGGATCCGGGTCTGGCTGCCTACGCTGATGGCGCTCACCGGCAACGCACCGTTCTGGCGCGGCCGCGACACCGGGTTCACCTCGTGGCGGGCGGTGATCATGCGCCGCTGGGCCACCACCGGGTGCCCGCCGGTCTTCACCGACGCGGCCGATTACGACCGCCGGTTGGGGCGGCTGGTGGGCGTGGGCGGCACTGTGGACACCGCCACGGTGGCCTGGTACGCCCGACTGTCCGAGCGGTACCCCACCGTGGAGGTGCGGGTCTCCGACGCCCAGCTCGATCTGGCGCCCACGCTGCTGCTCGCGGCGCTGGCCCGTGCCCTCGTGGTGACCGAGCTGGCCGAGGCCGACCGGGGCACGGCTGTGCCCGAGCTGGAACCCGAGCTGTTGGATGCCGCGCTGTGGCACGCGTCGCGGGACGGCATCCGTGGTCGGCTCGTTGATCCGGGCAGCCGTGACCTGGCGCCGGCGTGGGTGGTGACCGATGCGCTGCTGCGCCACGTCAGCGATGCGCTGGATGACGCCGGCGACCGGCCCCGGGTGGTGGAGCTGCTCGACCGGCTGTGGCAGGACGGAACCGGGGCAGAAGCCCAGCAACGCGCGTTCCAGGCCGGCGGGCAGGCCGGGTTGCTCAAGCTGTACGAGAGTTCCTTCGCCTGACCGGCCCGACCACTGTCGGGATGGGGCGACGGCCGTTTATCAGGAAATAGTGAGTTTTACAGGACGAAAGGACGCGGGGAGTCCTTCCAAAGTCACTGTTCCCTTTTTTACGTGCGCCCCATTCGGCCGGCCGTGGGGAACAGCCGGGAGCACGAACTAGCCGGCGTTGAGCACCTCGGCGACGAACCCCGCCGAGCGCTGGCGGAGCATCTCGATGCGGTCGAGGCGCGCGGCGTCCACGTCGAAGCCGATGTAGGCCATGGACGGCAGCTTCCGCACGTTGGCCGAGCACTGGAACTCGTCGCAGACCCAGGTGGCGACGGTGTCGCCGTTTCGTCCCGCGGCGCCGGCGCGTTGGGCACTGTAGAGCACCACCTCGTTGGGCAGCTTCACGTCGCGGCACCAGGAGCACTGCGCGCGCTTCTGTGGCGACGCATCCGCCTGCCGCAGCACGATGCCGACGGGCTCACCGTCGACGGGAACCACGGCGTAGGCGCGGCGCTTCATTTTGGGGTCGTTCCAGCCGAGGTAGTCCAGTGCGGTCCAGTCGATCTCGTCAAAGCCGGGCGGCAGGGTGAGATCAGTGACGACCTTGCGGGAGGCGTTCACGAACGAGCTCGTGACGATGGTGCGGGTGAGGGGATACACGACGTCTCAATCGGTGGGGGGCGTGGGCGTGTGGACGGTGGGCCAGTGGCGCAGGGAAGTGTCGACGGCGTCGAGCACCCGGTGCCAGCTGTCGGCGGCGGCCGGCGCGGAGTGGTCGAAGCCCCCTCCGCTCTCGAGGGCGACAAAGCCGTTGACGGCGCTGCCGAGCAGCCGTACCGCGTGCACTTCGTCGTCGGGGGTGAGTCCGTAGCCGCTCATGATGGCGCGTGCCGCCCGGGCGATCCGGCCGCCGGCGCCCGCGGCGGCGGCGTCGGGGGCGACCCGGCGTTGCGCGGCCTGCCAGCGCCCGGGGTGCGCCCGGGCGTAGTCGCGGTGGGTGTCGGCGAAGGCGAACAGGGCGGCGCGGCCGGACTTGCCGGGCAGCGTCTCGGCGAGACTCTCGGCGAGTTCACGCAGAGCCAGGGCGGCGGTCTGGTCGAGGAGGGCGTCGAGGCCCTCGATGTGTGAGTAGATGCTCGCCGGCCGCACATCGAAACGCCGAGCGAGGGCGGAGACGGTGACGGCGGCCAGACCGGACTCGTCAGCGAGTTCGGCGGCGGCGACGACGAGCCGCGCTTCGGTCAGCCCAGCGCGTTTCATCGACTCTCCTAAGGTCAGTAGTTTTTAAACTATAGACCATAGGAAAACCTCGGGGAGATCAGCCGAGCAGGCCCTGCAGGCGCGCGCGGGTGGTCCGCAACACATCGGGGAGCCGCCGGTCGGCGCCGGCATCAAGCCATTCGGTGAGAGCGGCGTCGAACAGCACAACGCTGAATGGCGCGACCAGCGCGGCGACGTCGACCGCCACCCCGTCATCGACCAGCGCCCGCTCGATGGCCTCGGCAAGCCGAGCCGACTTGAGCAGCTCGCGCTCGCGGAGGCGTTCATCGGAGCGGATGATGGCCCGGCGCTCGATCATGCCCCGCCGCCAGCCGTCGAAGTTCTCGGCGGTCACGGTCTCGAGGCAGTGCATGACCAGGTCCATCGGGGCCAAGCCAGCCGGAGCCGCCGCCACGAGCGTGCTCACCACGGTGGGAAATTCCCGGTCGCGCAGGAACAGCACCTCGCGCTTATCGCCGAAGTGGCGGAAGAAGGTGCGCGTGGTGAGGCCGGCCCTGGCCGTGATCTGCGGCACCGTGGTGGCGGCGTACCCCTGCTCGGCAAAGAGTTCGAGGGCGGCGCTCTCCAACCGCAGTGCTGCATCCGGTGCCCAACGACTCATGACCCCACAGTAGCCGATGACACGAACTGTCATTAGAGTGATGACATCACGTGTCGTCACTGGCGGCCGAAACCCACATCGGAGGATCCCATGCCCACGAATACCGCTGCCTGGCTGGATGGGCGCTACGCCGACCTCACCGTGCGCCCGGCCCCGTACACGGCGCCGGGAGCCTCGGAGATCGTGATTCGCAACCGGGCGGTCGCGGTCAACCCGCTCGACACCATCAAACAGTCCAGCGGCGATTTTATGTACCGGTGGCTGCCCTACCCCGCCGTGCTCGGTGAAGACGTGGCCGGCGAAGTCGTCGAGATCGGCAGCGCCGTCACCCGGTTCCGGGTGGGCGACCGGGTGCTCGCCTACGCCGTCGGCATGGAGAAGGGTCGCAACCACTCGGCAGAGGGCGGTTTCCAGCACTACACGGTGGTGCGGGAGCAACTCACGGCGCCGCTGCCGGCGACCATGTCCGTCGAGGAGGCCGTGGTGCTGCCGCTGGCGATCTCGACGGCGGCGTCCGCGCTGTTTCAGCGGGACCAGCTGGGCCTGCGGCACCCGGTGAGCGCCCCCGAACCGGCGGGCCAGACCGTGGTGGTGTGGGGCGGTTCCACCAGCGTGGGCAGCAACGCCATCCAGCTCGCGGTGGCCGCCGGTTATGACGTGGTGGCCACCGCGTCTCCCCACAACCACGAGCTTCTGGCGCGGCTCGGAGCGAGCCGGGTCTTCGACTATGCCGCCGCCACGGTCGTGAACGACGTCATCGCCGCACTCCGGGGCAGCGTCGTGGCGGGAGTGCTCGCCGTGGGCACCGGCTCCGCCGAACCGAGTGTGGCCATCGCCGCCGCAACGGGTGCCAGGCGGGTGGCGATGGCGAGCCCCTCGGTCTCGTTCGCCACCCTCCGCGGCGTGAACCTGCATTTTGCCCAGGTGATGGCCCGGCTCGTGGCCGGCAACATCGCCCTGCAGCTGCGCTGCCTTCGGCACGGCGTGCGAGCCCGATTCGTGTGGGGCAGCTCGCTCATGACGAACGAGGTGGGTCCCATGCTGTGGGCGGATTTTCTGCCGGCCGCCCTCGCAGAGGGCCGGTACCTGCCCACTCCCGCCGCCGAGGTTGTGGGCACCGGCCTCGACCAGGTGCAGCCGGCCTTGACCGCGTTGCGCCGCGGGGTCTCGGCCCGAAAGCTGGTGGTGAGCCTCTAGGCGGGTTTGACCGCCTTGACGATGGCGCCGTGCATCTCGGGGGCGACCTCGTGCGTGTGGTCGACGCTGATGTCGATGAAGCCCGCCGCGGCCAGGAGCCCACGGTACTCAGCGCTGGACAGGGCGCCGGCGATGCAGCCCGAAAAGCTGCCACGTTGCAGTCGCTCCGGTTCGCTGAGGTGGTCTTCGGCGACCACGTCGGAGATCCCCAGCCGACCGCCCGGTTTGAGCACCCGGAACATCTCGGTGATGACGGCGTTCTTGTCGGCGGAGAGGTTGATCACGCAGTTCGAGATGATGACGTCGATGGTGCCGGCCGGCAGGGGGATGTCTTCGATCCGGCCCGTGATGAACTCGACGTTCGTTGCGCCGGCCCTGGTGGCGTTGGCGCGGGCAAGAGCCAGCATCTCGTCGGTCATGTCGAGGCCGTAGGCGAATCCGGTGGGGCCCACGCGTCGTGCGGAGAGCAGCACATCGATGCCACCGCCGGAGCCGAGGTCGAGCACGGTCTCGCCGGCGCGCAGGTCGGCTACGGCGGTGGGATTGCCGCAGCCCAGGCTGGCCAACAGGGCCTCCGCCGGAATCTCGGCATCCTCACCGTTCGTGTAGCGGACGGCGCCGAACACGTCGCTGTCGGCGAGGTCGGTGGGCACGCAGCACGAGTCACTCGGGGCGCTGGACACATCGGTGAGCTGGAGCGCCGCCGCGGCGTAGCGCTGCCGGACCTGCTCGGTGAGGTCGGATTTCTCGGACACGGTGTGCCTCTCTCTCGTGGACGTGCGGTCAGGGCTGGCGGTCAGGCCGGATGGTCAGGGCTGTGCGGGAAGCAGCTCGGCGAGCAGCGCGGTGATGCGGGCCTTGATGTCGTCGCGGATCGGCCGCACGGCGTCGATGTTCTGGCCCTTCGGGTCGGCCAGCTCCCAGTCTTCGTAACGCTTGCCGGGAAAGATCGGGCACACGTCGCCGCAGCCCATGGTGATGACCACGTCGGATGCCTGCACGGCCTCGGTGGTCATCAGCTGGGGCACACCCTGGCTGATGTCGATGCCCTCTTCGCGCATCGCCTGGATCGCGATGGGGTTGATCTCGGTGCCGGGTTCGGAGCCCCCGGAGCGGACCTCGACGGCGCCGTGGGAGAGGGCGGTCATGTAGCCGGCGGCCATTTGGGAACGGCCGGCGTTGTGGATGCAGACGAAGAGGACGGTGGGCTTGGTGGTCATGAGCGGGTTCCTTGGGTCAGTGGATCGGAAAGAGTCGGGACCGTGGTGTCGATCGGGGACGGGAAGAGTCGCGGGCGCAGCCACAGCGACACGTAGACCAGCGCGACCAGCGCCGGCACCTCGATCAGCGGCCCGACGATGCCGGCGAGGGCCTGCCCGCTGGTGGCGCCGAAGGTGCCGATGGCCACGGCGATGGCCAGTTCGAAGTTGTTGCCGGCGGCGGTGAACGCGAGGGTGGTGGTGCGCTCATAGGCGAGGCCGATGAGTCGGCCGGTGAGGAACGCGACCCCGAACATCACCGCGAAGTAGACCAACAACGGCAGGGCGATGCGCACGACGTCGAGGGGCCGGTCGATGACCTGTCGGCCCTGCAGGGCGAAGAGCATCACGATGGTGAACAGCAGCCCGTAGAGAGCGAACGGGCCCACCCTGGACAGGAACCGGGTCTCGTACCAGGCGCGCCCACGGGTGGCCTCGCCGATGCGGCGGGAGAGGTAGCCGGCGACGAGGGGTAAACCGAGGAACACGAGCACACTCGCCGTGATCGCCCAAAGCGAGAACGACGCGCTGGTGGTGGACAGACCCAGCCAGCCGGGCAGGATCTGCAGGTAGAACCAGCCCAGGGCGGAGAAGGCGAGAACCTGGAAGACGGAGTTCACGGCCACGAGGAACGCCGCGGCCTCCCGGTCGCCGCAGGCGAGGTCGTTCCAGATCAGCACCATGGCGATGCAGCGGGCGAGGCCCACAATGATCAACCCGGTGCGGTACTCCGGCAGGTCGGGCAGGAAGATCCAGGCCAGGGCGAACATCAGCGCCGGGCCCAGGAGCCAGTTCAGCACCAGCGACGACAGCAGCAGCCTCCGATCACCGGCCACCGTGCGGGCATCCGTGTACCGCACCCGTGCGAGCACCGGGTACATCATCACGAGCAGGCCCACCGCGATCGGCACCGATACCGAGCCGATCTGGAACGAGTGCAGCAGCTCCCCCACCGCCGGCGCGAAGACGGCGAGCATCAGCCCCAGGCCCATCGCGGCAAGGATCCACACCGGCAGGAACCGGTCGGTGGTGCCCAACCCGCCCGGCGCGACGGGGGAAGAGGGGGAGGTCATCTGGCTCCGAACGTTTCTCGGCGGCGAACATCGATCACCGTCGATACAAAGTACCCAGCTATATCGATGGCTGTCAATTTATCTGCGAGGATGTTTACATGTCGTTCACCGAGCTTCTCCCCCTCACCGACGTCACCGCCTGCTGCGCTCCGCTGACCCGGGAAGCCATCAGCGCCGAGAGCGCCGACAAGCTCGCGCGCACGCTCAAGGCCATCGCGGACCCGGCCCGGCTGCGCCTCATCTCCATGGTCGCCGCGCATGACGACGCCGAGGCCTGCGTCTGCGACCTCACCGAACCCCTCGGCCTCGGGCAGCCCACGGTGTCGCACCACCTCAAGATCCTCGTCGACGCCGGCATCTTCACCCGCGACAAGCGGGGCACCTGGGCCTACTACCGGCTCGTTCCCGGGGCGCTGGACTCGATCGCCCAGCTGCTGGTCACCGTCTGACCGGGCTACTCCGCGAGCAGCGTGAACTCGGTGCGGCCGGAGGCCACCCCGTTCACCTGCACCTCGAGCGCGTGCACACCCGGGTGGTAGCGCCGGGTGGTGATCGCCCGGAACGAGTGGGTGCGGCTCAGCTGCAGGTCTTCACCGGGGGCCAGGGTCACGGTGGTGAGCTTGAAGGTCTTGCCGGTGAGGGTGCCGTTGGCCTTCTGGTGGTGCATGACGTAGTCGATGGCCAGCCGGGTGGGCTCAGTCCCGGTGTTGCGGATGCCGACGGTGAAGCCGATCGTGCCGCCGAAGGGCACCGCCTGGGCGTCCAGAGCCGGCCCGGCCACCGTCACCTCCGCGGGGTGGAAGCCGAGCTGGGCCAGAGCCTCGGGGTTGCCCTTCTTGATGAGGGTGCGGAGAGCGTGCCGCACCAGCCGACCGGTGTTCTCGTCGGGATCCGCCAGCCAGGCGGCGGTGGTGGTGACGACCAGTTCGGGGTGCTGCCGGCTCAGGTCGTTGAGGTGGTTGGCCACCGAACGGCGCACCACCTCGTCCTCGTCCCGGTAGAGGGCGTGCAGCACGGGCAGCGTCGCGGCGGGGTCGGCCAGGATCGCCGGCACCCGGATCGCCCAGGGCAGGAACGGTCGGGTGCCCTCCGTGGCCAGCCGGCGCACATCCGCGTCGGTTGAGGCGGTCCAGCCGAGCACGATCGGCATCGCCCGGTCGAGGTCGTGCGCCAGCAGCAGCCGGATGGCGAACTCCGAGGTGAGCCGCGGGGTGAGTTCGGCGAGCATCCGCAGGCCGTCGTCGAAGGCGGCGTCGGTGCCGGCGTCAACGGCCTTCGCCGCGACGGCGGTGGTGACCGGCCAGATCAGCCAGCCGGTGAACGGCAGTGTGCCCGCGGCGGCGGCGCGGATGGTGCCGGCGAAGCTGTCGTAATCGCCCGGCAGGTCGGCCAGCAAAGCGTCCCGCAGCAGGTCGCTGCGCTCCCGCAGTGTCAACGGGGAGAGCACCTCGGCCGCGGCGTGCAGTGCGGCCAGTGGCGCCTGCGGGGCTGCGGCGTGGATCGCTGCGGCGAGCGCCCGGGCGGCGGGCACTCCGAGAAGTTCGTCGGCGAAGGGCATGGGACTCCTTGCGGTGGGGCGGCGGGGTGCTTCTCCAGCGTGGCACATGCGGGGTACCGGCAGAGCCTGTTGCGCACCTTCCGGCGTGGGTAGCGTCGACAGCAGACCCGCGCTGCGGCAAACCCCGACCCGAATGGAGCACCCCGAATGAGCGACTGGACCGCCGACGAACTCGCCCGGATCGGCTCCGCCGAAGAGCTGCAGGTGTCGTCCACCCGCGCCGACGGCACCCTGCGCCCGTACGTGACCATCTGGGTGGTGCGCGCCGGAGACGAGATCTACATCCGCTCCGCCTACGGCTCGGCCAATCCCTGGTTCGTGCGGGCCACGACCAGCGGCACCGGCCGCATCCGCGCGGGCGGCGTGGAAAAGGACGTGACCTTCGCGGATGCCGCGCCGGAGGCGCACGCCGCGATCGACGCCGCGTACCACGCCAAATACGACCGCTACGGCGCCAAGATCGTGGGCACCGTCACCGGGCCGGATGCCGAGGAGACGACGTTCCGGCTCCTGCCGCGGCCGTGATCCGGGTTCGGCTCGGCTAGACCTTCCCCCGAGGGGAAGGGGCAGGATGGTCCAGTGAGCACCTTGATGACCATCGGCGATTTCTCCCGCGCCACCCGGCTGAGCGCGAAGACGCTGCGGTTCTACCACCGGGTCGGCCTGCTCGAACCCGCTCGGGTGGATCCGGCCAACGACTACCGGCTCTACAGCGTGGAACAGATAGCCGACGCCCAGGTGATCCGGCACTTCCGCTCCCTTGACATGCCCGTGCAGGTGATCCAGGACGTACTCGCCGCTGGCGGCATCGACGCCCGCAACGACCTGATCGCCGGACATCTCGCCCACCTGCAGACCCAGCTGGAGCAGACCCGGGCGGCCGTGGCCGGCCTGCAGGGGCTGCTCACTCGGCCAGAGACCCCGCTCACGGTGACGCACCGGAGCGTACCGGCGCTGCCGGCCCTGGTCATCCGCGACACCATCGACCTGGCGGACTTGAGCGACTGGTACACCACGGCCGGCCGCGACCTCACCGGGCTGATGCAGTCCACGTCGCTGCGGGCAGCCGGACCGCGCGGCGGCAGCTGGGCCACCGAGCTCTTCCTCGACGAGCGCGGAGAGGCCGCACTCTTTGTGCCGATCGTGACCCTCGATGCCCCCGCGGAGTTGCTCGGCCGGGCCCGGCTGGAGCTGTTACCGCCGGTGGACCTGGCGGTGGCCACTCATCACGGAACCGACGACACCATCGGAGCGGTCTACGCCGGGCTGGGCGACTACGTCGCCCGGCACGAGCTGAGCGTGCCCGGTCCAATCCGCGAGACCTACCTCGCTGAACCGGCCGACGGTGTCGCACGCACCGAGATCGGCTGGCCGATTTTTCGCACCGGTCACTGAATCGCTTGACCTTCCCCCGAGGGGAAGGCCGAAGCTGGGTTCATGACACCCCACCCGCTCCCCGCAGCGGCGGTCCGCGAGGAGGGCGGCCTCGACATTCTGGTTCACGTGGCCGGCGGCTCCAGCTCCCCGGCCGGCGGTCACGCGGTGATGACCGACGAGCACTGGGACGCCGAGCTGGCCTGGAACTTCCTCGGCGCCGTGCGGGTCGACCGCGCCCTCACGCCGCTGTTGCGCGCACGCAGGGCGGGCGTCATCCTGCACGTCGGCTTGATTCAAGCCAGGATGCCGCTCGACGACGGCATGCGGGTGCTGATGGACTCCCCCGGCGGCATCCCCGACGGCCGGTTCGCCCCGGCCAGCGAGATCGCGGAGGTCATCGGCTTCCTGGTCTCCGACGCCGCCGCATCCGTGGTCGGCGCCGAGGTGACCGTGGACGGCGGCACCATGAAGACCGCCTGACCCCACGGATGCGCCGGGACCAGCCGCGCAACAGCACACCCCACCAGCCCAACCAACCAACCAACCAACCCAACGAACACGGAGACATCCCATGACCGACACCCTGCCCACCACCGTCACCGACTACTTCGACCACCGCGACGCCGGCGAGAAGAACGCGACGATCGGACTCTTCACCCCTGCCGCCGTCGTCACCGACGACGGTCACAGCTACACCGGGCGCGCCGAGATCCTGGTCTGGCTGAGCACCGCCGCGAGCGAATACAGCTACACGAGCACCCGGCTCGGCACCGAGACCGCCGTCGACGGCGTGATCGTCACCGAACGCCTCGAGGGCGACTTCCCCGGCGGGGTGGTCGACCTGCGCAGTATTTTCAGTGTGGATGCCGAGACCGGGCTGATCGAGTCGCTGACGATCGCGCCGTAGGTCCGCCCCCGGCGACACCGCGACCCAACTGTGCCCCGAGCGGACATTTGTGCCCGGCGCACCGGGCGCAGAAGTCCGATTTGGCAACAGTTGCTAGCGGCGGCCGCGGGGATCGTGGCGGCGGAGCAGGTCGGGCAGCTCGGTCATCCCCGAGAACACCGTCGCGCCGGCATCGCGCAGGGCGGCGGCTGGAGTGAGCCCGCCGCCGTACCCGTAAGCATGCATCCCGGCGGCGAGGGCGGCCTGAACACCGTACCGGCTGTCCTCGATCACCACGCAGCGGGCCGGGTCCGTTCCCATCCGGCGGGCGGCGTGCAGGAAGAGATCCGGGGCGGGCTTGCCGTTGGGCACCTCAGACGAGCTGTAGATGCGGCCGTCGAACCGCGGCAACAGGCCGGTGTGGCCGAGGGTCCGGCGGATCTTTGCGTGACTGCCGCTGGAGGCGACACAGGTGCGCAGGGTGATCTCGTCGAGGGCGGCCTCAATGCCCGCCACGGCCTGCAACTCGGCGTCGAACGCCGCGTGCAGCAGTGGTTCGTAGGACGCCTCGAACCCCGCCGGCAGGGTGCGGCCGAGGTGTTCCTCCACCCTTGCGGTGAAGGACGCCGCCGAGGTGCCGAGGAACTTCTCGACGACCTCGTCGATGCTGAGGTGCCAGCCCAGGTCGGCGAGCATCCGCTGGTCGATCTGCCCGGCGATGATCTCGCTGTCGACGAGCACCCCGTCACAATCGAAGATGACCAGGTCGATGCCGTCGTTCACCGGCGGTCTCCGTGTGTTCCGGGTTTTCCGTGTGCTCCGCGTCCCATCCCGGCAGCCTAGACGACGGCCCTCTCGGGGCTCCGCACCGACCGAGCGCGACGCGCGGGCGTGATGACCATCGCGATGGCGACAGCGCCGAGCACCAGGCCCGCGAGGGTGGCGAGTGTGAACGGCTCGCCGAACAGGAGCGTTCCGGCGATGGCGGTGGTCGGCGCCACCAGGTACAGCAGGGCGTTCAGGGTGGTGATGCCCAGGCGACGCAGCAGATACCAGTACAGGGCGTAGGCGATCAGGGCGGGGAAGACCGCGGTGAGCACCGTCGACACCCAGAATTCGGCGGTGGCCGGCGGGATCAGGCCGCCGGTGACAGCGGCGAGCACGGCGACCGCAAGCAGCGTGATGGCGGCGTGCGTGACGAGGGTGCCGAACACGCTGAGCCGGGCGGCCGTGCGCCGCTCCAGGAAGGTGGCGGTCACGAGGCTGGCCAGCGAGACCAGCGGGAGGAGGTAGGCGGGGGTCAGCGACATCGACGCCGAGCCGTCCGCCACCACGATCAGAACCACCCCGAGGGCGCCGAGGACCAGCCCCACCCACTGTGCTCCGCGTACCCGCAGGCCGAGCAGCGGACCCACCAGGGTCGCCACAACCAGCGGTTGAATGGCATCGATGAGTGCGGTCGTGCCCGTGGAGACCCCGGCGCCGACGGCGAGATAGATGGGCACGATGTAGCCGAACTGGGCGAAGAGCCCGATGCCGAGGTGCGGGCGGATGTGCCGCCAGGCCGGGACCACCATCTCGCGACGCCGCAGCCGCAGCACCGCCACGACGACCACGAGGAGAGCCGCGACGACGATGAACCGCCACAACAGCACGGTGATGGCCGGGGCGGTGTTGGTGGCGAGTTTCGCGATGATGAAGCCGGAACTCCAGGTCAGCACGAAAGCGGCGGCCGCCCCGACAAGGAGGAGGCGCGCAGGTATACCGATCTGTTTACTCATGGGGTTGAGTATACAGACCTGTATAGTTGAGTCATGACCGTTGACAACCGACCCGACGCGCTCCCGCACTACACGCCGGGCGCCGAGCGGCTTCTGGCCGCGGCATCCGACCTCTTCTACCGCGACGGGATTCACGCCGTCGGCGTGGACACCATCGCGGCGGCGGCCGGCGTCACCAAGAAAACGTTGTACGACCAATTCGGATCGAAGGAGGCACTCGCCGTGGCGTACCTCCGCGGGCGGGATGCCCGGTGGCGGGAGTTTCTCGAGCGGGAACTCGAGTTGGTGCCGCCCGGAAGCTTGGACCGCGTCCTCGCGGTGTTCGACGCCTCCGGGCAGTGGGCACTCGACAACAGCACCAAGGGCTGTAGCGCCATCAACGCCCGCGCCGAGGTAAGCGACCCGACACATCCGGTGGCCGCGGAAGCCACCCGCCAGAAGAAGTGGATGCGCGACCTGTTCGAGCGACTGTGCCGGGAGGCCGGCCTGGCCGACACCGACCGCATCGCGGACACCATGATGCTGCTTTACGAGGGCGCCCTGGTGACCACGGGGATGGGCACCTTCGCCGACCCGTTCGCCGCCGGCCGTGCTGCCGCGGCGGCCCTCCTCCCCGCGGCCGCGCACTAAAGCCGGAGAATCTCGCGAAACGCCGTGTGTTCGGGCCGGACATGCGGTGTGTCCCGAGATTCTCCGCCTTTGCGTACATTCCGAGCCGGTCTCGGCCATCAACCGGGTCAGTGACCGCCGCACAGCGTACACATAGTCGTCGGGTCGCACGGCGGCCTTCAACGTGGCGAGCATCGCCTGGAGGTCAGTCGACCCGGCGCTCATCCCCCGGCTCCCGCCGCTCGGCGGCCTCACGGGATGAGGAGATGACAGCGCGGCTGGCCGAGAGCAGGGCGGCACTGACCTTCTCGGCGTTGCCGAGATAGCCGCTCACCATGGCGCCGTCGCGTAGCATCATCAGCTCTTCGGCGACGGTCGGGTCGTCGATCCCGATGGATGCGGTGAGCTTCTCCAGCATCGACCGGAACCACACACGATGGTCATCGACAACCGTGCGCACCGGGTGGTCGGCATCCGCGTACTCGGCGGCGGCGTTGATGAACGGGCAGCCGCGGAAGCCCGGAGTGCAGGCCTCCTGGCCGATCCCCTCCGAGACCAAGCGGATGGTCTCGTCGACGTTGCCGTGCGCGGCGTCGCTGGCGCCCAGGATGGCGTCCCGTTCCCAGGCGGCCCGCCGCTCGAGGTAGGCCACGATCAGGTCGTCCTTGGTGGGGAAGTGCCGATAGAAGGTGACCTTGGTGATTCCGGCGCGCTCGATGATCTTGTCGGCACTCACCGCGCGCAAGCCGCTGGCATAGAAGAGGTCGGCGGCGGCCTCCACGATGCGCTCGCGAGTCAGGGCACCTCGAGTCGGGGCCGTGGGGATGGCGGCCGGGTCGGCCGCTGTGGACGTGCTCATTTCTCCTTCTTCCTGGTCGCGATCCGGGTGATTCCCCGGGCGACTCTCGTGAATTTCCAGTATAGATCCGCATTTAGGGGAACTAGTTCGTCTACAAGCTTGCGCTTTGGGAATCCATGCCCCACTATGTACTCAGACGTAGAGTTACTAGTTCGTCTACATCGCCAAGGTTTCTCCCTCACCCCTAACGAAAGCAGCCATCATGTCCGTCTTCACCTCCCTCTCCTCCTCCAAGCCGGCCCGTTTCGGTGGCATCGCGATCGGCGCCGCCGTGGCCATCGCCGTCCTGGCCGGTTGCGCCCCGAGCGCCGCTCCGGCCGCTCAGCCGGACGCCGCGGCG
>Ga0247806_10000617_pt1 | contig 21247 bp, 13 predicted proteins | sample UWRJL059202B1_FD_179935 | JGI IMG/M metagenome (GOLD analysis project Ga0247806, IMG submission 179935) | Plant litter microbial communities from Arlington Agricultural Research Station in Wisconsin, United States - UWRJ-L059-202B-1 | ecosystem: Environmental > Terrestrial > Plant litter >... | reverse complement strand
TACGGACTGGTTCAACAAACTGGTTCAATACGACTCCACCGGTAAGATCATGAGCGTCTCCAAACTCCAGAAAGGCAAGGGCGACCTGCTGTTCCTCCACTACAACGGCAAGCCGTACATACAGAGCAGTTACAATTATTACAAAATGAACGGCATGTATAAAGTTACTAACGGTGACGGTAGCCCGCGCATGGTTAGTTACTACAAAAACGGCGAACGCGACAGCATTTACAAATCCTGGTTCCCCGATGGCAAACCTGAAATAGAAGGACAATACAACAGCAAAGGCCAGAAAACAGGTGTATGGAAAACCTACTGGCCCAGCGGTGGATTAAGGGAAACAGAATTGTTTGAAGACGGCGAATTGACCGGTAAAGACATTCAATACAATGAAGACGGTAGCATAGAAAAGGAAATGAACTTTGAAAAAAATCAACTGCAGGGTACTTATACTATTTATGCCGACAACAAACAGGTAGCACTGGTACTGTATTACAAAGACGATGTGGTGACAGGCTATTCCTACGAAGACAAAACCGGCAAGCTGCTGCCTGTGATTCCGCTGCCTTCGGGCAAAGGCACGGTGACAGCTTATTTCAGCAATGGCAACAAAAGCGCCAGCATGAATTTCAGCGAAAGCCTGGCAGAAGGCCCGCGCCTGTTGTACTATACCAATGGAAAAGAAAGGGTGAACGGCAACCGCGAGAACGGGGTTGAAACCGGTGTAAAAAAAGTTTATTACCCAAGTGGCAAACTCATGAAAGAATCATTTTTCGTACAGGGCGTACTCCACGGCAAAGCAAAAGAATATGATGAAAGCGGGAAACTGCTGCGCGATTTTAATTACTATTATGGCGATCCGCATGGTGCCTGCATTGATTCGCCCGCTGGCAAACCCGCTGTAACTTATATTTACTATTATGGAGCATTGGAATCTAAAAAATAAAAAGATGAAGTATTGTAAACCGGCCATGGCCTTTTTAACCGCAGCACTGCTCCTGCCCTTCTGCATTGCTGCGCAGTCTGCCGAAGACATGCAGAAAAGATTTCCCGGGAAACTGGCCGTATTTTCTAACGTGACGCGCGAAGTGGAGATCGCTTATAAAAGCAACGAACCGTATGCCAAGGCCTTCGAGGTATCGGAAATGATGATGCTGGACGACAAGGCCAACGGCATGTTCAACAAGGACAAGGTATTCCACAGCAGCTTCAACGAATTGAAAAAAGTAGAAGCGTATACCCTGGTGCCCGATGGCAACAGCATGAAAAAAATAAAAGTAAGCGAATTCAAAACGCAGTCCTCCCCTTCCGGCAGCGTTTTTTACGACGATGTAAAAGAAACTTCCTTTGATTACCCGCGCATGATGAAAGGCAGCGTGGCCCATGTGGAAACGGAGTATTATCAAAAAGACATCCGTTTTTTAACGCCCTTTTATTTCAGTAATTACCTGCCCGTTGCCAACGCGGTGTATACCGTACTTTGTCCCGAAGACATGGAAGTGCGCTACATCATCAAGAACGACGATCAAAAGCGCATACGTGTTACCGAAACAAAAAAAGGCAGGAAGAAAAAACTCGAATTCACCGCCACCGATATCAGCAACACCGACTATTTCGCCAACGGCACTTCTATGGCCTATTACGCGCCACACGTGATCGTGTACGTAGCCAATTACAAAAACGAAAAAGAAAGCGTCCCCGTTTTTAGTTCGGTAGAAGAGTTGTACAAATGGAATTCGCATTTCCTGGAAGGCATCAACACCGAACCCGACCCGGCATTGAAAAAAATAGCCGACAGCATCTGCAACGGCAAAACCGGCGACCGCGCCAAGGCCCAGGCCATTTACAACTGGGTGCAGGATCATATTAAATACGTAGCCTTTGAAGAAGGACTGGAAGGCTTTATTCCCCGGCAGGCTGCCGATGTATGCCGCAAGCGGTACGGCGATTGTAAAGACATGGCGAGCCTGCTAACGGCCATGCTCACCAGCAGCGGCATCAAAGCGCATTTCGTATGGATCGGTACCCGCAGCATCCCCTATACCTACAGCGAAGTACCCCTGCCGATCACTGACAACCACATGATCAGCGCGGCTTACATCGACAAGGAATGGATATTTTTAGACGCTACGGATCCCAACTGCATCTTCGGTTTTCCCAGCAGCGGCATACAGGGCAAGCAGGCGCTCATCAGCATCAGCAAGGATAAATTTGAACTGGTAAAAGTACCGGTGATGCTACCCGAACGCAGCATGATCATCGACAGTACTTTTTTAACCGTGGATAAGAATACGGTGCGCGGCTCCAGCTCTGTTGACTACAAAGGTTACTTCGGCTCCGACCTGTACAACAACCTGCTCTTCAGCAAGGGCGACGACGAACGTGTATACGTACGCCGCCGCATGGCCAAGGGCAGCAACAAATTCATCATGAAGGATTACAAACTCACCTACACCGACATGCTGAACCGGGAAGCCAACATCAGCGCGGGTTTCGACATCCCCGACTATGCCAAATCCATCGGTGACGAGATCTACATCAACCTCAACCTGGAGAAGATCCTTAACGGCAGCATCATCGATACGGCCAAAAGAAAAGTAGCCTGGGAATCCGATTTCAACTATTCGATACAGCAATCGCACGTGCTCACCATTCCCGATGGTTACGAGTTGAGTTACCTGCCAAAGAACAGCAACCTTACGAGCGACGTGGCCGACCTGAAAATAGAATACCGGCAACTGCCCGGTAAAATTGTAGCCACCCAATATTACAGCATCAAAAAATTGTACATGCAGCCGGTTGACTTTTCCAAATGGAACGACATGCTGTCGAAATCAACCGCGCTGTATAAAGAACAGGTGGTTTTAAAAAAGAAATAAACAACGCTAAATAAAGAACATGAAGAGAAAGTATTTACCCCTGGCCCTTTGCCTGTTGGCCTTTCAACCCGCTGCCAGGGCGCAGGTGCCGGGGCTGTACAAAAGTACGATCGAGTGGACAGACAACCCCGTGTTGCACAAAACACCGGAACGTTTTAAAGATGCGAGCGCCATCTACCTGTTCGACAACCGCATTTACGATTACCGCATGGAAGGTAAGAACCTGTTGCAATACGTAACCGTTCACAAGCTGATCAAAGTGGCGAACGACAAGGGCATCGAAATGTTTAACAAGACTTACATTCCCTTCAATACCAATGCAAAGATCAGGAACCTGAAAGCGCGCGTGATCACTTCCACCGGCAAAGTGATCGACGTGCCCGATTCAAAGATCAAGGACGACGAAATAGAAGGCCGCCTGTACAAGCTGTTCGCGATGGAAGGCCTGGACAAGGGATCGGAAATCGAGTACACGTACGAAATGAAGAAGGATCCTACTTTCTTCGGCAGCGAAATTTTTCAAAGCAAGGAAGTGCCCTACCTGCAGGCCACCATCAACATCGTTACGCCCAGGCACCTGAAATTCGAAGCAAAGGGGTTCAATGGTTTCATCATGCTGAAAGACAGTACGCACAATGATGAGCGCATCCTCTGCGGCTACACGCAAAACGTACCCGAACTCGGCGATGAAAAATACGGGCTGCGCGAACCCTACCTGCAGCGTGCTGATTTCAAGTTCAGTTACAACCTCAGCAGCAACCCCGATGTGGAAGTATATACCTGGAAGGAATTGTCGCGCAACATCTATAACAACCTCGGCAACGTAAGCGACAAGGAAAAGAAAGCGGTGAATAAATTCATCGCTTCCATGAACATTCCCGAAGGCGCCAATGAAGAAACGACCATCCGCCTGGTGGAAGATTTTTGCAAGAACAGGATCAACATCGATGAAAAGCTGGTGAGCGAAGATGCGGATAATCTTGAATCGGTGATCAAAACGGCGAACACCAATTTCTTTGGCATCTGTCGCCTCTTCATTGCCATCTTTGAAAACAAGGGCATTAAATACCAGGTGGTATTTCCTTCCGTGCGCGACCAGTTGCCGCTGGATGAAGACCTGGAGAACTGGAACCGCATCGACGAAACGCTTTTCTATTTTCCTTCCACCGGCAAATTCATACAGCCCGTAGCCGCCGCTTTGCGCTATCCCTATGTAGAACCTTTCTGGGCGGGCACACGCGGCCTGTTTTTAAAAGGTACTACCGTGGGCGATGTGAAAACGGCCATCGGCAAGTTCGATACCATTCCCATGTTGCCGTTCGACCAGCACGCGCACAACATGGAGATCGCGGTAAAGATGGACGCTTCCGGCGATTCAGTGATCATCAAAAGCAAACAGGTATTGACGGGTTATGGCGCTACTTCCTATCGCCCCATCTGGGCTTACCTGCCGAAAGACAAGCAGGACGAAACCATCAAAGGCATCATACAAAGTGTAGCCAAAAGCGAAAACATTACGGATATAAAAGTGGAGAACACCGCGCTCACCGATGCGTGGGACAATAAGCCGCTCATCATCAGCGGCACCATTCATTCTTCGGAACCCATAGAAAAAGCCGGCAATAAAATACTCTTCAAAATCGGGGAACTCATCGGCACACAAGAACAGATGTACCAGGAAAAGCCGCGCCAGTTACCCGCTGAAATGCAGTACCCGCACGTGCTGTACCGTAAGATCAGTTTTGAAGTACCCGCCGGTTACCGCGTTAAAAACCTCGCCGACCTGAAAATGGACATCAGCGAAGAACGCGACAAGGTAGTAACGCTGGGTTTTGTAAGCAGCTATAAAATGTCGGGCAATACCCTGCAAGTAGAGATCATGGAAACCTACCGCGACCTGAAATACCCGCTGAGCGAATTTGAAACCTTTAAGAAAGTGATCAACGCCGCGGCTGATTTCAATAAGATTGTGCTGGTGCTGGAAAAGCAATAACAACAACCAACACCAAACACCAAATAAAAAAGCGGCGTTCCCCAAAAGAAACGCCGCTCATCTTATAAATCAACTTCCCCTTATGAAGGATTCGTTGCCAGCTTACTCTTCCTGTACCCATACATAAAATAGATCACTAGTCCAATCCCCAGCCAGGCCAGGAACCAAACCCAGTTGCTCTTCGTCATGCCCGTGAGCAGGTACAGGCAGGTGATCAGTCCCATCAACGGGATCAGCGAATATTTTTTTACGAATGCCAGCACGGACAGCAGCAAAGCAAATATCCAGAACGTGACCAGGGATATTTTTGTAATGGCTACATCCATAAAGCTAACCTTACCGGCTGTATAATCGGCATTATCGGTGAAGTCGAAATTGAACAGGTCGGCAAAATAATTCTTCGACAACCCATAAGCCAGCGCCATAGAACCCAGTACGATCAGCGGGAAAAGAAATTGCCCGTTGATATACGGCAGGTTGAATTTGCCCGGTTCTTTTTCTTTCCGCGGTATCAGCAGTACGCCGCCGCACACCAGTACAAAAGCAAACAACGTAGCGATGCTCGTAAAGTCGAGTACGAATGTTTTATCGGTAAATAAGATCGGTAAGCCAACCACCAGCCCCGTAATGATCGTAGCAAAGGAAGGCGTTTTAAATTTCGGGTGTATCTTCTGGAATACCGGTGGCAACAGGCCATCGCGGCTCATGCTCATCCAGATGCGTGGCTGTCCCATTTGAAAAACCAGCAACACGCTCGTCATGGCCACTACGGCGCAAACCGCTACCAGGAACTGCATCCAGCCGATGTTGAGGTTTTGCGGTTCAAAGATGAAAGCCAGCGGGTCGCCCACGCCATCGAAGTTGCGGTAGTTAACGGCACCCGTCAGTACCAACGTCAGCAATATATAAATCACGGTACAGATCACGAGGGAAAGGATCATGCCGCGCGGCAGGTCGCGTTGCGGGTTCTTGCTTTCTTCCGCCAGTACGCTCACCGCATCGAAGCCGATGTAGGCAAAGAAAACGCTGGCAACGGCCGTCATCACACCACTGAAACCGTTGGGCATAAAGGATTTCACACCTGCATCGTCCGGTGGTGTCCAGTTGGGCGTAAGCCCGTTGGAGAATACGAGGTAACCGCCCACGAGGATGATGAGCAGTACCACGGCCAGTTTCAGTACCACCATGATGTTGCTGAAGTTGCGGCTTTCCTTGATGCCCCTGTATACCAAACAGGTGATCAGCAGGTTGATGATCACCGCCGGCACATCGAGGATGATGCGCAGGTTACCCAGCATCGGGGCTGTTTCCCAGGCCGCAATGATCTCTTTATTGGTGCTGCCGCCATTCACGGCATGCTTGGCTTCCATGTAGCTGGTGCTCAGCCAGGCGGGAATGTCCATGCCCAGTTTTCCTAAAAAAGAAGTAAAATAATCGCTCCAGCTATAAGCCACGTAAATATTACCGATGGAATATTCCATGATCAACGCCCAGCCGATGATCCAGGCCAGCAATTCACCGAAGCTGGCATACGCGTACGTATAGGCACTACCGGCAACGGGTATGCGACTGGCAAATTCGGAGTAGCAAAAAGCCGTGAAAGCGCAGGCAATACCCGTGATGATGAACAGCACCACCACGCCCGGTCCGCCATTGAATACCGCGCCGCCGAGGCTGCTGAAACTGCCCGCACCCAGGATGGCCGCGATACCGAAAAAGGTGAGGTCGCGCACGGAAAGCACCCGCTTTAAACTACCGCCGCCACCATGCGGATCATCTCCACCTTCGGCAAGGATATTTTCTATCTTTTTTGTACGGAACAAAGAATTGGACATAGCAGGTTGTTTTGGTTTGTTTTGAGGCTTTAAATTAAGGAAAAAAAATTACACGAATTTGGGAGAAGGGAATAACACGAATTTTTGAAAACGAATTACACGAATTGTTTTATTACACGGATTAAGCGGATTACACGGATTGGTGGAACGAAATGTTGCCAGCTTCCCTCTCCTTAGGAGAGGGATTGAGGGTGAGGTCACACGAAATGCTGTTAACTCCCCTCTCTCCCGGAGAGGGGGCGGGGGTGAGGTCTAATACTCTCTCTGTATCAAATAATCCGCCAGCTCCCTCAAAGGCGCCTTCCTTGCATTTACCACCGCAATGTCTTCCAAATGCTGCAGCGCGGTTTGGAGATATTGATCTTTTAATTCAGAAGCCCAGGCATCTACCTTGCTATCGCGGAATATCTGTAAAACCCTTTCTACCTTATCGGCTGGGTTACTCTTCATCAATGCTTTCAGTTCCTCCACCTGCGCCGGGCTGGCCGACTCCAGCGCATGGATCATCAAAAATGTTTTTTTATTGGACAGGATATCGCCACCCACCTGCTTGCCGAACTTTTCCGGGTCGCCAAAGGCATCGAGGTAATCGTCCTGCACCTGGAAGGCAACGCCGAGGTTCTTACCGAACTCGTATAAATGATGTTGATTGCCTTCGCCCGCGCCGCCGAGGATGGCGCCCAGTTGCAGGCTGGCAGCTAAGAGTACCGAAGTTTTCAATGTGATCATCCGCACATAATCTTCCATGGCCACGGATGATTGTTGTTCAAAATCCATGTCGATCTGCTGCCCTTCGCACACTTCCTTGGAAGTTTGGTTGAACAACAGGATGATCTTCTGCACGTACTCCGGCTTCACTTTCGTCAGGTAATCGTAAGCCTGGGCAAACATTACATCGCCCGCCAGTATCGCCGTTGCTTCGCCGTATTTTGCGTGTACCGTCGGCATGCCGCGGCGCAAAGGCGCTTTGTCCATAATGTCATCGTGTATCAGGCTGAAGTTATGGAACAACTCTATCGCCGTTGCCACATGGTAAGCATCGGGCTGAATGGTCTCGAACAATTCATTGCCCATCAGCACGCAAACCGGGCGGATGCGTTTGCCACCCAATCCCAAAATGTATTGCGCAGGATCGTATAAGGTAGGCGTATGTTCGGGAAAATGGCGCGTATTGAACCGTGCTTCAAATAGCTGCGAAAGTGCGGTGAATGACTGCATAGAATGATAAAGGAAAGCACATCGTTGGTATGCTTTCTTCCGCTGTTTAAGTTATTTTTTCTTTTTGGTTTTTGCCGGCGCTGCTTTTGAGGCGGGGCGTTTAGGATTGCCAGCCGCAGCTTTACCTTTAGCAGGCTGTTCTTTTGAACCCTGGTTTCTTCCTTTTTGGTTTTGACTTTTGCCTTTTGAATTATTCCCTTCCTTACTTTCCCTTGTTGTTTGCCCTTTCTGCGGCACCCACTCATAATCCAATTGCCGTTTGCTCAAATTCGCCGCTACCACTTTTATCCTAACGGTATCGCCCATGCGAAATTTCTGTTTCGTATTCAATCCTACCAACGCATAATCCGCTTCGTCCAGCCGGAAGTCGTCGTAAGCTGCCAGGTCGCGCACGGTCACCATGCCCTCGCATTTGTAATCCACCGTTTCCACGAAGAAGCCAAAAGCCGCCACGCCGCTGATGATGCCGTCCATTTCTTCACCCAGGTGGTTCTGCATAAACTCAACCTGTTTGTACTTATTACCCGCGCGTTCCGATTCCATCGCCTTCCGCTCGCGCTCGCTGCAATGCTTGCACTTTTCCTCCATCTTCTTGTCTATCTTAATATCCTTATCCAGGCATTCCTGCAAAATGCGGTGCGCCAGTACATCCGGGTATCGGCGGATCGGCGAAGTAAAATGGCAGTAGTGTTCAAAGCCCAATCCATAGTGGCCGATGTTTTCCGACGTATAGATCGCCTTCGCCATCGTGCGGATGCCCAACTGCTCCAGCACGTGCTGTTCCGGTTTGCCTTCCACGTCTTTCAGTAATTTATTGAAGGATTTCGCCACGGCTTTTTCATCGTGCATGTCGAACACATAACCGAATTTTTTCGCAAAAGCCACGAACGGTTTCAGTTTTTCTTCATCCGGCGTATCGTGTATGCGGTAAGGAAAAGGTATCGGTTCCTTGTTGATCTTGATCTTGGAAACATAAGCTGCAATGGTACGGTTGGCCAGCAACATAAATTCTTCGATCAGCTTGTGCGCATCCTTGCTTTCCTTGATCTCTATCGCAATTGGTTTGCCCTTGTCATCTAATTTAAACCTTACTTCCTGCGAAGAAAAATTGATCGCGCCGGCTTTGAAACGTTCCGCGCGAAATTGTTTCGCCAGGTCGTTCAGCAACAGGATCGGTTTGTAATGCAGCCCGTCTTTCTTCTCAATGATCTCCTGCACTTCCTCGTAGCTAAAACGATGGTTGCTGTGGATGATCGTCCTGCCAATCCAGCTATGCTTGATCTCCGCCCGGTTGTTGACCTGGAAGATCGCCGAAAAAGTATATTTATCCTCGTGCGGCCGCAGTGAACACAGTTCATTCGAAATGCGCTCCGGCAGCATAGGGTTCACGCGGTCCGGCAAATACACGCTGGTGGCCCTTTCATAAGCCGCCTTGTCTAAAATGGAACCCGGTCTCACATAATGACTCACATCCGCAATGTGCACGCCGATTTCATAATTGCCGTTGTCGAGGTTGCGGATCGAGATCGCGTCATCAAAATCCTTTGCATCCACCGGGTCGATGGTGAAGGTCAAAATATCACGACAATCCTTTCTTTTCTTCTGCTCTTCCCGCGTGATCACTTCCGATAATTGTTCCGCTTCGTGCAATACTTCTTTGTCGAAGCCCAGCGGGAACCCCGCTTCTATCAGTATCTCCTTCATCGCCATATCGTTCTCATCTTCCGCCTTGATCACCGATACCACTTCGCCCTGCGGCTTCTTTTCGTTCTTGTCCCAGCTACGCAGTTTCACCACCACGCGGTCGTTGTCCTGCGCGCCATTCAAATGTTCCGTTGCAATGTAAAAGTCAGGAATTGGTTTTTCCGATGCCGGTATAAAAAAGGCGAATCCTTTGCCCATCTGTATATTGCCCACAAAACTCGTTTGTTTTCTTTCCGCTACGTCCACGATCACGCCTTCCACCCTTTTGCCGGGTTGCGCGTGCTTGCCCACCTGCACCCGTACGATGTCGCCGTGAAAAGCATGGTTAAAATCGTTGGGTCGTACCACGATGTCTTTGTCAACCCCTTCCACGATCACGAACCCCATACCGCTGCGCGAAATATCGAGGCGACCTTTTACCGTTGCTGAAGAAGATGATTTTTTTGCCGTTTTTTTGTTTGTATTCATAAATGCTGTGCTACTTGTTTTTTTGCCGGCTGTAGAAGCCATGAGCAACATCGTTGTGTCACTCCCTTGTGCGTCATACCATTATTGGGCGATCCCGCACGGTATATCCCTGCAATTTACCAACAAATCTGTTATAAGCGTGGAATTATGAATTATGAGTTATGAATTATGAATGTAAAGCAGTTGGCAACGGGCAGTGGGCAAGCTGGCTTTTCAGGCAGAGTGCCTGCACAAGGCAAATGGTTTTAAAATTCAGTTGGCAGTGGGCGGTTGGCAAGGTGGCGTTTCAGGCATAGTGCCTGTACAAAGCAATGGTTCTAAAATTCAGTTGGCGTGGGCAGTTGGCAAAGGGTGCATTCACGATAACTTTCCGCACAACAGCAAATAATATAAACTCCACCGCCGAACCAGTAAACTCATTGCAACCGCAAACTGCCAAACTTCCTTCCCGCCTTGCCGTCTTACCGGTAAAATAATTAACTTCAATCCTAAATTAACAAGCATGGAAAACTACGACACGGTGGTTGCCGCCTTAAAGGGCTTAAAGGACAAAGGCTATACCCGCGATTTCAACATCGCCTTCGACCAGCTCACCTGCAGCAGCACCGGCACCTGCCTCCGTCCCGGCGATTTCGAGATCACCGAAGTGTACCGGTTTGAAGGTGCCACCGATCCCTCCGATGAAGACATCGTGTATGCCATCGAATCGAAAAGCGGCGACATAAAAGGCACGCTCACCAGCGCTTACGGCATGTATGCCGATGGAGTGAGCAATGAAATGGTACAAAAACTCACCATGCACCGGTCTTCTTAAAATAACGCAGCATTCGCTGCCGCAGGTGGACAGGTGCAACAAATACCCATATTTTACAAGGGAAATTATAAAACGGGTAAACAAATTTTTTGTTGGGGGATGACTACTAATGTGATAATATGAAAATGAAATGCAGCAGTTAAAAATATAGCCAATCCTAAAATCATTTTAAAAATCAAAGTTCAGACATGAACAGAAGAAAATTTCTTCACCTTTCCGCCTTCACGGCCCCTTTACTGGCCGCCAAAAATACGATGGCCGGTCGTTTTGAGCCCGCAACAAAGCCCATCATCATTTCTACCTGGGATGGGCGCAGCATGAATGCGGAAGCCTGGAAGATCCTGGCTAACAAAGGCAGGGCATTGGATGCCATAGAAACCGCGGGTGTATACATCGAAAACCAGCCCAGTTGCTGTGTGGGACTGGATGGCTATCCCGACCGCGACGGCATCGTTACGCTCGATGCCTGCATCATGGACGAACACGCCAACATCGGCGCTGTAGCAGGTTTGGAGCGCATCAAACACCCTGTTTCCGTAGCCAGGAAAGTGATGGAAAAAACACCGCACGTGATTCTGGTAGGCGCGGGCGCACAACAATTTGCGGTGGAAAATGGTTTCAAACTCGAAAGCGGCGAACTCTCCGAAGACGCAAAGAAAGCCTATGCCGAATGGCTGAAAAAAAGTGAATACAAACCCGTGATCAACATCGAAAGAAAAAAAGAGAACGGTCCCTTCGCCCCTGCCTTTTTCGACGATGGCGCAGCCAACCACGATACGATGGGCATGGTAGCGATGGACATGAGCGGGCGTTTATCCGGTGCCGTTACCACCAGCGGCATGGCCTACAAACTGCATGGCCGCGTAGGCGACTCGCCCATCATTGGCGCCGGCCTGTTCGTTGACAATGAAATAGGTGCGGCCACCAGCAGCGGCGTAGGCGAAGAAGTAATCCGCATCTGCGGTACCCACCTCGTGGTTGAATTTATGCGGCAGGGCTATTCCCCCGAAATGGCCTGCAAAAAAGCGGTGCAGCGCATCGTGAGCCGCGACAGGGAAAAAGCAAAGACCTTACAGGTCGGCTTCCTCGCCCTGAATAAAAAAGGCCAATACGGCGCCTATGCCATTCAAAAAGGATTTTCTTTCAGCGTTAAAAGCAACGGCGAAGACCGGATGTACGAATCGAAATTCTTAATCAGCTAACCCGGCTGCTTTACTTTGGGTTTTGACTTTTTACTTTTCAATTAATTCCCGTTCATGTACAAACTCGAAGTCATCGCCTTCAACACCGAAAGCTGCAAAACTGCGCAGCAAGTGGGTGCGCACCGCGTAGAACTCTGTGCCAATCCCGGCGAAGGCGGTACCACACCCTCCTATGGCTTCATCAAAGCCGCCAGGGAAATACTGAACATCGAATTGTACCCCATCATCCGCCCGCGTGGCGGTGATTTTTTATACAGTGATGCGGAACTTGAAGCGATGAAGAGCGATATTGAAATATGCCGCAGCCTCGGCTGCGATGGCGTGGTGATCGGCATGTTGAATAAAGAAGGCAACATCGACAAAGTCCGCTGCAGCGTGTTGGTGAACCTCGCCTACCCCATGGGCGTTACCTTTCACCGGGCGTTCGACAGGGTAAACGATCCGCAACAGGCTTTGGAAGACATCATAGAAATTGGTTGCGAAAGGATACTCACCAGCGGACTGGTGCCGCAGGCCATGGACGGCGCAGCAATGATCGCACAACTGGTGAAACAAGCTGGTGGCCGCATCATCATCATGCCGGGCAGCGGTGTAAGGGCAGACAACATCGTTTCCCTTGCGCAACAAACAGGCGCAGTGGAATTTCACAGTTCGGCAAGGAAAAATTTTCCCGGTGAAATGAGTTATAACAATCAACAAATGAATGAGCAGTTGCAAACCGTTGGACTGGATGACGGGGAAGTGCAACAGCTACTCGCCAACCTTGCAACCATATAGATCATGCTTTCCTGTTCGATAAAAAAAGTTGTTTTGCTGTTGCTGGTTGCACTGCGCATAACCGTTGGCGTTATTGCGCAGGATATCAGTGTGGAACTGAACAAAGGCTGGCAGTTTTCAAAAGCGGGCACCAGCCAATGGAAGCCGGCCACCGTTCCCGGTACCGTGCATACCGACCTGCTCGCCAACAAACTTATACCCGATCCTTTTTTCGGCACCAATGAATCGAAACTAAAATGGATCGACAGTACCGATTGGGAATACAAAACAAGGTTTGATGTTCCGGTTTCGCTATCATCACAAGAAAATTTATCCCTCGTGTTCGATGGCCTGGACACCTATGCCGATGTATTCCTGAACGGCCGGTTGATCCTGCGTGCCGATAATATGTTCCGCGGCTGGCAAATCGATGTAAAAAAAATAGTAAAGCCCCGAGGAAATGAATTGAGGATCAGGTTTCATTCGGCCCTCAACAGGGTTGATTCCATCGCCAAAAGCAGGCTGCCATTGGTATTACCCGACAACAACCGTGTGTACGCCCGCAAGGCACAGTTCCAGTTTGGCTGGGATTGGGGGCCAACTTTCGTTGGCTGTGGCATCTGGAAAAAAATTGAATTAAAAGCAGGTTCTGGTAAAATAACACGTGCCAGAGTTACTGTAAAACCGGTGGCAAAGCTGGTTCAACAAAAAGACAGCGCCGGCGTTGCTTTCTATTTCGAAAAAAGCGGGAAACCCGTATACATCAAAGGCGCCAATTATATTCCATCGGATGTTTTTTTGCCAAGGGTAAAAAAGGAAGATTACCGGAAGATCATCCAAAGCGCCAAAGATGCCAACATGAATATGCTGCGCGTTTGGGGCGGCGGCATTTATGAAGCGGATGCATTTTACGATTTCTGCGATGAAATGGGCATCATGGTATGGCAGGATTTTATGTTTGCCGGTGGCATGTATCCCGGCGACGAATCCTTTTTCAGCAATGTAAAAGCAGAAGTCAAATATCAAATCGAAAGATTAAAAAAACATCCCTGCATCGTGCTGTGGTGTGGCAACAACGAAATCGACGAAGCCTGGCACCACTGGGGCTGGCAAAACCAGTTTAACCTGCACGGCAAAGATTCGGCAACTGTGTGGAATGATTATACCCGCCTGTTCCGCGACAGCTTACGGGCATGGGTAAACGAATTCGACGGCCAGCGGCCCTATGTATCCACTTCACCGCAATTCGGCTGGGGCAATCCTAAAAGTTACCGCGAAGGCGACAGTCACTACTGGGGGCTTTGGTGGGGGCTTGAAGACTGGGAAATATTTGAAAGCAAAACCGGGCGTTTTGTTAGTGAGTACGGCATGCAGGCGATGCCTAATTATACAACGCTGCAAACGGTTACCACTCCCGCAGATCTTTATCGCTATTCGCCTGCGCTGAATGCGCACCAGAAAGCAAACGGCGGTTTCAACAAACTCAACCATTACCTCAACCGTTATTTTATCGATACGGTGAAGCTTAAAAAATTATCTGTCGAAGAGTATACCTATCTCACGCAGTGTCTTCAATATTATATTTTAAAGAACAGCATCGCCATTCACCGCAGCAAAGCGCCTTATAATATGGGTACGCTCTTGTGGCAGCTGAACGATTGCTGGCCGGTGAGCAGCTGGAGCATCACCGATTATTCCCGTGCTCCCAAGGCTGCCTGGTACGCGGTAAAAGAAGCTTACCGCGATGATGTATTGCCGGTAAAGGAAACCGTAAAGCCAAAAGATCTTAAGCTCAGTAAGCCAGCCTTCTCCATTACCCAAACGGCAAAAAGCATTTTCATCAGGTCCAGCGTGGATGCGAAGTACGTGTACCTGCGTATAGAAAAAGAACTGAACTTATCCGACAATTACTTCGACCTTAAAGCGGGCGAAACAAAGCAGGTGATGATAAACAAAACCGGTACTGCAGGAAAGTTAAAGTTGCAGGTGCTGTCGCTCTATGATGTATTGGCGAAATAGAAGGGTTGAAACCGAATGGCCTTTGTAATCTTTCTGAGGCCATTATTATTCATGAACACTGTGGAAATAACATATTTGACGGTATAAGTCAAAGGATAAACGCACTGTTGATGTGGGACCTGCTGCTCAAGGATTCGTTCAGCAGCTTTTGCCAGACTTTTATTACCGGGCAACGTAATGAAACACTGAGGCCCCGGAAGTTAATATTTTCGTGTTTAAGGGTTTCAACATAACCTGCTCCTTTATTTGGTCCATAAGTCCTAACCCCTTCCCCTTTTACTAACCGGGGTGAATACAAACCTGGAGTTCATCAATAAAACCACTGTTTAACAGGTGAATGATCAAAATCCGGTTGCCTGCCAAAATGTAGTTCCCGGTTTGCTGTTGGAATTCCAGGACTTTTTCATTCAGCGGTAGCCTGAAAGCTGTGCATTGACTGTTCGCGGCTTGCAGCATGCAGGAAATACTTTTTTTGGCGTTTTGTCTAACGCCATCCAATATTACTCCCGGCAATAAATTTTCCCTTTTCTCCTTCGCCACTTATAAACCCGGGGCAGCCGCTTTCCCCCGTAAAGCAGCCCGATCTAAGTTGTTAAAATAACACCGTTTTTAGCAAGGTATGTTTGCTTTATAAATAAATAATTTATGAAAATAACAATTACACTTTTTATCGCTTTGCTTTTTGCGAAGCTGTCTTTTTCTCAGCGTATCGAAAGACAACTTGTTGCAACTGCCGGGAACACGTTAACCGGCGGAGGATATGCACTTTCTTTTTCGATAGGAGAAGTTGCTGTTGTTGGTTTACCTGCCTCAAGCTTTCAGCCAAAAAATTTCAGTGGCTACCTGCAATTTGCCAGTATCGGCTTTCAACAACCACATGTGGCCTTAACGGGTAATTACCTGCAGCAAAGCTGGGTATCTGCCTACCCCAATCCTGCGGTTTCTTTTGTACGCCTGGATGTACACGGATTTGAAAACCAGGTAAACCGGGTTCGGATTTTCGATATGAGCGGCAGGCAGGTGCTTACACCAACTTTTACTTTTAAAGCCGGAAGTATGGAAGTAAATATCAGCAGCCTGCCAGCGGGGTATTACATTATAACCGTTATGGAGGAAATCACACACAAAACAGCTTCTGCCAAAATTCTAAAGGTCAACTGATCTATACTAAATCAAACAACTTATAAAAAAATAAATCATGAAAAAGTTTACATTAACATTGCTTACTGCAATACTATTATCTTCTCTTCTTTTGGCTCAGAATGCACCGCAGGGCTTTAACTACCAGGGTGTTGCCAGGAACGGTGCAGGAACGGTCATTACCAATTCAACTATAGGCATGCGTTTTAGCCTGCACAACAATACCGCCAATGGTGCAGTTGTATATAGCGAAACAAAAACGATAACAACAGATCAGTACGGCGTTTTTTCATTGGTAATTGGCAGCGGTACACCGGTACAGGGAACGTTTAATTCCATAAACTGGGGTAGCGGCAATAAATACCTGCAGGTAGAAATGGATCCAAAGGGAGGAAACAAGTATGTAGATATGGGCACTACGCAACTGATGAGTGTGCCGTTTGCATTATTTGCAGCAACAGGTAATACGGGTGCAACAGGTCCCCAGGGGCCGGTAGGAAATACGGGTGCTACAGGCCCGCAAGGCGCTGTGGGTGCTACCGGTCCACAGGGGCCAATCGGTTTAACCGGTGCAACTGGTCCACAGGGTCCGCAAGGCCCAACCGGTTTAACCGGTGCAACTGGTCCGCAAGGCCCGCAAGGAAACACAGGCCCGGCAGGCCCTACAGGTCCGCAGGGGCCACAGGGTGTACCCGGTTCAATAGGTGTAGGACCTGCAACCGGCGACCTTACCGGTAATTATCCTAATCCGAAGGTTCAGGGATTATTGGGTGCGCCGATAGACCAGGCTTCTATTGGTTTTTTTGACGGTGGTAAGGTTATCAAAGTAAATGACCTTGGTACTAAATTCATTTTAGGCCCGGCGCTGGAAACATATCAAAATGTAAATATTGCAAATTTAAATCTTAACGGTAACGGCAGCCGCCCGGTAATTACAAGAAGCCCTGATAACAGTAACCTGATGCCCATGGCATACGGTTATTACAACGGTTTAACCCAAACCCTCAGTGCAAATACATCCAATGTAACTGTAACAAGGTTTGGCATAGGTAAATACGATATACAAATTAACGGAGTTACGATTGGCGTAGGTCCATGGACGCCGGTAACCGTGTGTACTTTGGGTTCAAACGGTGGCTTTTCAGGTGGGCTGATAGCAGCTTACCCAAGCGGTGTCCCGCACGTTACCGTTAATACGTACAATCCAAACGGTACTGATGCTGATGCCGTATTCAATTTTATTATTTACAACCGTTAATTGACGGCAATATCCTCGAGGTTCATTCTTAGATGTAATTATATGAAAAAGCAAGAGAAAAAAAGCAGGAGGCCTGGTTTCAGCAAGCTGCCTCACCAGCATAATTTCGATTGGCTACTCTTTGCTTTCATTACATTTGTTATTATCTTGTTGGTAGTTACAATAAGTATCTGAAATGCTCATTAATAAAACAGTATGCGATTTTTACTGATCATTTTCGGTAGTCTTTTTGTACAGGTTGTTGCTGCGCAGCCGTTCAATTTTACAACTTACAGGGAGGCTAACGGCCTCCCTTCGGGTTATATTGAAAGTGCTATGGAAGACAGCCGCGGTTATTTATGGCTGTCAACTTTTGGCGGTATGAGCCGGTTCGACGGGCAACATTTTGTGAACTATGGCGTCAAAGAAGGACTGCCGTCAAACCTGGTAGATTTCATTACAGAGGATAAGAGAGGACGGCTCTGGATAACTACCAGGAAAGGTATTTCTATTTTTAACGGAAAAACATTTAAAACTTTTCCTTACCTGCCGGATACTACGGCCACCACATTTTATAATTTTACAAAGCTGCAGGAAGACGGCAATATCCATACGGCCATCTATGATAAGCTATACCGGGCTGCCGGCGATACGTTAATACCGGAAATACCGGAACCCGGATTTAAGGACAGTGTGATCAGGAACAGGGGAATGCTTAAGAACGGCATTAAAGTAATTTCCACGTACAATACCATTTACATACTTTATCCATCCGGCAAAAAAAGAACGATCTCAGGCCTCTCTGAAGGTTATATTATCTTAAATTTTCAAAAAAAACCGGCAAACAGCTTTTGTGTTCTGGCAAGCACGGGCGTGTATCGCTGGGAGAATGATACCCTCACACGGGTTTCAACGCTTCAATTTAAGAACCAGATACTAACGGCTGTATTTGAAGATGAAAAAAAAAGGATATGGACGGCAGCAGAAGGAAAAGGAGTAAAAATAATAAACACAGTAACCGGTGCCGTTGATTCAATAAACGACTTGCCAATATTGGTTACAAGCTTTTACCAGGACAGGCAAAAGACCATATGGATCTCTACATTCAGGGGATTGGTTAAAGTTACCGAGGGTTTTATTTCACATTATACAACAGCTAACGGCCTTACTTCGGATGATATCCGGGGTGCCGGGAAACTGGATAACGAAAGTATTTACCTGGGCAGTAACATCATTACCAACGGGAGGCTGCAGCAATACCCTGCAGCTGTGAAAAAAACAATGACCAACAGCAGCTTTTTTGGTAACGTAGCCTGTATGGCAAAACCTGGCAACGGGAATACCTGGATCTTTACATATACCAACCGTTCCTTTATTTATAACGGCACCAGTATTACAGAGCAAACAGCCAAAACACATGGTTTATTTATAGGCGACGCTTTTAATGACAAATACGGTGGACCGGTATGGCTGGCAGCCGGGAAAAAGATATACGTACTGCAGGGCGACAGCATACACCTACTGTTTGACCGCCAGCAAAACGGTACCGCATTTAAAAATGTGAAATCAGTAAAAAAAGATAATTGGGGGAATACCTGGATAAATGACGGGGGCAGCGTTTTATTAAAAAAAGGAGACCTTATTACCAATGTTACAGCCCGCCTTCAGTTGCCGGCAAATGTAGCTGCAGAAATGTGCTACAGTGACAGTAGCGGCTGGTGGTTTACAACTGCCGGCTACGGGGCCATTCATTTAAAACATATGGCAGACGGCAGTATGGTAAAGAACCTGAATTTTAATAAGGAGAACGGTCTTGTTAATGACAATGTGCTGAGCATAACCACCGATAAAAATAATTTCCTCTGGATTGCCTCTTATGGCGGGCTTTGCTATATCGACCTGAACAAAACCGTTAATGGAAAACATATTGTACACTATGTGCACAAGGATGAAGGGCTCGATGTACCCAACTGGAATCTTGCTTACCTGCAAAAAGATAATGAAGGAAATGTATGGCTGGGCGTAAGTAACGGTGTTTATAAAATTGATATCGGGCGGCTGCCGGGAGGCACCTCGGCTCCGGATATCCATATCAATAACATCAGCATCGCCAATGATAATAACGACTGGAAAAACAATAGCTCAGCAGACAGTAATTATTTCGGCTGGCCGCAGCATCATATTTTTAAACATGATCAGAATAACATCAGTTTTTTCTTTAAGGGCATCAATTTAAAGAACGGCCAGGTTAGCTACAGCTATATACTTAAAGGGCAGGATAAGGAGTGGATAACGGGTGTTAACGCCGAAAGCATCACTTACAATAATCTGCCACCGGGCGAGTACAGCTTTATGGTAAAAGCAATAAATGACGACGGCATAGAAAGCGCAGTACCCGCAACATTTAAATTCGAGATATGGCCGCCATTCTGGCAAACCTGGTGGTTTCGTTTTATCATTGGCATTACCTGCGTGTCGCTCATCTATATTTTTGTAAAACAGCGGGATAAAAATGCTTCGCACAAAAACGACCTGCAACTGCAAATGAGCGAGTTGAGGCTACAGGCGGTACAATCGCAGATGAACCCGCACTTCATTTTTAATTCGCTCAATTCTATACAGAATTATATCGTTCAGAATAACCAGATAGAAGCGGCAAGGTATCTTTCCAGGTTCTCCAAGCTTATACGCAGGATACTCGACAATTCCCATCACCGTTTCTTAAAACCGGAAGATATTCTTGAAACATTGAAAATGTATGTGGAGCTGGAAGCCTTCCGTTTTAATAATGAATTTACTTACTCGTTTCATCTTGATACATCAGACGAAAGAATACATGAAGTTGAATTGCCCCCGATGCTTTTACAACCCTATGTTGAAAATGCCATTTTACACGGACTGATGCCTAAAGAGGGCGATAAACATTTATCAGTAAGTCTTTTTATAGAAGAGGACACTTTTATTTGTATAATAGAAGATAACGGCAAAGGCAGAACACCTAAAGAAAACAGCAACCACATCAGCAGGGGCGAAAAGTTGACGCAAAGTATGCTGGAGAGTATAAGCACAGCGGCAAAACAAAAGGCCTCTGTAACTTACCATGACCTGAAAGACAACAACAATAAGGCTTTGGGAACCAAACTGGTTATCAGGATACCTGTAGCAAAAATTTAATAACTACTTAAAATTATCATGAGCTTAAGCACCATATTAATAGATGATGAAATAAACAGCCGGCAAGCCCTCAGGAATTTACTGACACAGCTATGCCCGGATGTACACATTGCAGGCGAAGCAAAAAGTGCAGATGCGGGTATTGAATTGATCAATACATTGAAACCACAACTGGTGTTTCTTGATATACAAATGCCGGGTAAAACAGGATTTGATCTCCTGGCCTCGCTGGATAAAATTGATTTTGATGTTGTATTCACCACTGCTTTTCATGAGTATGCAGTAAAGGCATTTCGTTTTAGTGCCATTGATTATTTATTGAAACCGATTGACCCCGACGACCTGGTGGCTGCTGTAGATAAAGCTGTAAAAAAACAAACACCTGCTTCGGCAGGCCAGGTAGAACTGCTGAAACAACTTTGGCAACAGCTTTCTGCTGATAAAAAAGCAAGAAACGAAAACCAAAAACTTGCACTACCCACACAGGAAGGCATTCACCTTGCAGAAGTTAAAGACATTGTGCGTTGTGAGTCCCTCGGCTCCTATACCAAATTTTATTTAAGCTCAGGCGAAAAACTGGTTACCTCCCGGCTTATTAAAGATTACGAAGAGATATTGACAGAATATGGCTTTTTCAGGGTTCATCAATCCTACATCATCAACATACAGCATATAAAAAAATACGTTAAGGGTGATGGCGGGCAGGTATGGATGAGCGACGGTGAAGAAATAGAAGTTGCAAGAAGAAGAAAAGATGATTTCCTTGCTGCGATGAACCGCTTTTTTGTGAATGGTAATAATGTACCTC
>Ga0247806_10000616_pt1 | contig 21275 bp, 14 predicted proteins | sample UWRJL059202B1_FD_179935 | JGI IMG/M metagenome (GOLD analysis project Ga0247806, IMG submission 179935) | Plant litter microbial communities from Arlington Agricultural Research Station in Wisconsin, United States - UWRJ-L059-202B-1 | ecosystem: Environmental > Terrestrial > Plant litter >... | reverse complement strand
GTATTTCTTCTTATGTCCAACTGGGCCTGCTGCTTTTGCAGTTCGGGCAGCGCATTGTTCACCCCCTTTAATTCATTGCTGAACTGGGTATGCACGGGCCAGAACTTCTGCGCTTCGTCGGGCGTAAGTACCAGCCTTTCGGTGATGAAGGCAACGTACAGGGCTTTGATTTTTTCCTGGCGCTTACTGCCGCTTTCGGGCAGGTCGTCCTGCGCGGTTACGGAAAAGGCCGCGGTTAAAAACGTAATGAGGAAAAGTAAATATTTTTTCATTGCTTAATTTTTCAGGTCATCAGTGGTGAGGCCGTCCAGGTACTTATCCAGGGCTTGCTCATCCATTAAATAATCGGTTTGTTCGGGTAATTTTTTTTCGTCGATGAGGTTGGTTACGCTCGTCATGTCGATGTTCTCGCCATTGCTTTGCAGGTATTTTACAATGTCGGCATCGGTGAGTTTATTGATCTCTTCGTCTACCTTTTTTTCCTTGGCGATTTGCAGCCCGGCTACCACGGTATCATCCAGCGTTACTTTTTTATCGGCGGTAAATTTAAAAACGCCGAGGGCCATTACACCGGTGAATACAGCGGCCACGGCATATTTAAGGACCGTGCTGCTACGCCTGCGCATGGTAACCACTTTGGCGGGTGCGGGGTTCAGCTTTTCGCCGATCTCGCCTGCCAGCCCTTCAAAATAACCACGGGGTACGGTAAATACATTTTCGCCCTGCAGGCTGTAGAGCATGGGCGACAAAGCGCGGAGTTCGTCGGCAGCGCTTAATTCGGTTGTTGAAACTTGCGCCGTCAACTGGCCGGGCAATGATTCAAAATACCCGGCGGGAACGGTAAATACATTCGCTTTTTGAAGACCGGCCAATACGGGCGACAATTCTTTTATTTCCTCCGTAGCACTCAAGCCCGTAGTAGAAATTTGCGCTACCAGCTTAGCGGGGAAGGCCTCAAAATATCCATTGGGAACGGTAAATACATTTTGTTGCTGAAGACCGGCGAGTAAGGGTGATAATGCGTCAATCTCCCCGGCGGCCGTTTCGTCCAGCGCTTTTACTTTGGCGAGGATGTTACCGGCCAGGTTATCGAAATAGCCTTCGGGTACGGATTGATCGGGCATGCCGATGTGCTGGTCCAAAGCGGTATTTCCTGTAGCGATGCCGGCCATCAACACGATCTCCAGGCTTTCGAAATAGCCTTCGGGAACGGTAAAAACGTTCACCCGGTCCATACCTGCAAGCAGGGGGCTGAGCTGGTTTAATTCGTTCAATATCTGGGGTGAGGGTTTCATGTGCTATTCAGACCGCTTTTGGTGCCCAAAGTTTAATGATTGAGTATATAATCTTCTATTTTTTTAACGGCATGGTGGTAGCTGGCTTTGAGGGCGCCTTCGCTGGTTTCGAGCACGCGGCTCATTTTTTCGTAGGGCATCTCGTCGTAGTACCGGAGGTTGAACACAGCGCGTTGTTTTTCAGGGAGTTGCTGTATGGCAGCCTGTAGTTTCCACTCCAGCTTATTAGCGTCGAAGTTCTTGTCGGCCTGCAGCTTGTTGCTCAGCCCGCTTTCCACGTCGCTGAGGGAAACGGAAGACCTTTTTTTCTGCTGCTCCAGAAAGCTGAGGCTTTCGTTGGTGGCGATGCGGTAGAGCCAGGTGTACAACTGGCTGTCTTCGCGGAAGTTTTCGAGCCCCTTCCATACTTTGATGAACATATTCTGCAATACGTCGTTGGCATCTTCGTGCTCTACCACCATGCGGCGGATGTGCCAGTACAGTTTTTCCTGGTATTTTTTGATGATCCGCGTGTAACCGGCTTCTTTGGTTGCCGGGTTGCGGAACTGCTGTAAGAGTTCGTTATCGTCTGATTGTTCGGCCATAGAACGAAATTATGAATTATGAATTAGGAATCAGGAATGCATTGGAGTTTTTATGTTAAAAGGTACTTTCACTATACAAGCAGTTGTATTAAAAATAAAAAGCACATTTATAAACGCAACAACAGCCCTGTTATCCAGAGCTGCTTTGCATTCATAATTCCTGATTCATAATTTCTAATTATTTCTTCCTCGCCATTACCTTTTCTGCAGCAGCCACAATATGTTCTGTATCGAGGCCGTATTTTTTCAGGAGGTCGGTGGGTTTGCCACTTTCGCCGAAGGTGTCGTTGGTGCCTACGTATTCGATGGGCACGGGCCACTCCGTTGCGGCTACCTGCGCGATGCTGTCGCCGAGGCCGCCGATGATGTTGTGCTCTTCGGCGGTTACGGCACAGCCCGTTTTTTGAATGGAAGCGCGTACGGCTTCTTTATCGAGCGGCTTAATGGTGTGTATGTTGATGACTTCTACGCTGATGCCTTTTTCCTGCAATATTTTACCGGCTTCGATGGCTTTCCAAACGAGGTGGCCGCAGGCAAAAATGGATACATCAGAACCTTCGGATAATAGTTGCGCCTTGCCGAGTACAAAATCTTCTTCCCTGGTAAAAATGGGCCAAACGGGGCGACCGAAACGCAGGTACACCGGTCCTTCATGATCGGCGATGGCCATGGTAGCGGCCTTGGTTTGGTTGTAATCGGCCGGTACGATCACCGTCATGCCGGGGAGCATCTTCATCATGCCGATGTCTTCGAGGATCTGGTGCGTGGCGCCGTCTTCGCCGAGGGTGAGTCCTGCATGCGAAGCGCAGATCTTTACGTTCTTGCCGCTGTAGGCAATGCTTTGGCGGACCTGGTCGTACACCCTGCCGGTAGAAAAGTTGGCGAAGGTGGTGGTGTAAGGAATTTTTCCACCGATGGTAAGCCCGGCGGCGATGCCCATCATATTGGCTTCGGCGATGCCGCACTGTATAAAGCGTTCGGGAAATTCTTTGATGAAGCCATTGAGCTTTAAAGAGCCGGCCAGGTCGGCGGTGAGGGCTACGATCTTTTCGTTTTTACGGGCTGCTTCCAGGATGCCGTCGCCAAAGCCGCTGCGGGTATCTTGTTACCGGTTACTTCAATGTCTTTTAACATGCGTTTTATGTTTTTTATTGGGCTGCAAGATAGTTGTTGCGCCTTAATTTAGACCGGCCTTTTTTCCACTGAATATCTTTTCATCTTCGGCGAGTTTCTGTTCCCATTTCCAGGCGCTGGCGATCATATCGTGCAGGGTGAACCCGGGCAGCCAGCCCAATACCTGTTTTGCTTTTTCGTTGTTGGCATAAATGGCCACCACGTCGCCGGGGCGGCGGGGACCTGTTTTGTAATTGAGCTTTTCGCCGGCCGCTTTTTCAAAGGCTTCTATCACTTCCAGCACCGTATAACCCGTACCGGTACCAAGGTTGAAGATTTCGCAGTTGCTGTCGTTCCGGCCTTCGATTAAAAAGTTGAGGGCCAGGGTATGGGCATGGGCGATGTCGCACACGTGGATGTAATCCCTTATGCAACTGCCGTCTTTGGTGGGGTAATCGGTACCGTGTACCTGCATGGCGGGTAATTTGCCAATGGCGGTTTGCGTAATGGCGGGCACCAGGTTGGCGGGCCGGCCAATGGGCAGTTCGCCGATGAGGGCGGAAGGATGTGCACCAACCGGGTTGAAATACCGCAGCAGCACCGCGTTGGAGCCGTTGCTGTTCACTGTTTCCTGTACGATCTGTTCGCCCATTTGCTTGGTGGCGCCATAAGGCGAGGCAGCCGCTTTTTGGGGCGTATCTTCTGTAACCAGCGCCACATCGGGATTTCCATACACCGTGCAGGAGGAAGAAAAAACAAAATGGGCCACTTTAAATTCTTCGGCGCACTTTAAAATATTGATGAGGGAGTTGAGGTTGTTCTCGAAATACAATAAAGGATTTTCCACCGATTCGCCCACGGCCTTGTACGCAGCGAAATGGATGATGCCGGCGATGTCGGGGTTTTCCTGGAACACGGCATAGGTATCATCATAATTGCAGAGATCGACCTTGTAATTTTTTACTTTTTTACCGGTGATCTTTTCCACGCCGGTGAGGATACTGTCTTTGCTGCGCGCATTGTTATCGGCTGATATCACCTCAAATCCATTTTCCATCAGGTCGATGAGGGTATGCGCCCCGATGTAGCCACAACCGCCCGTCACGAGGATTTTGTTCATGGTACAAATATCAGGATTTCGGGAGCAGGAGTAAAAATATTTAATAGGTAAGATGTAATATTTAATATTTTTTTCAGGCTCGTGGAACGTGCTGCTTTTGGGATTTGATTACTGATCCACACAGGTAAAGAGGAGAAATAAAAGCTTTCCATTATAAGGTCTCCCCAATATTAAATATTACTTATTCAATATTAAATCATCAAAGTATCGCGTTCAATAGCAAGTAAACTCCCGCCGCCAGCAACCCGCTCACCGGTATCGTTAATATCCAGGCCCAGATGAGGTTTACCGTAACACCCCAACGTACGGCGCTGAGCCTTTTGGTGGCACCTACGCCAATGATGGCGCCGGTAATGGTGTGCGTGGTACTTACCGGGGCGCCGAGGTTGGCGGCGGTAAATAAGGTAATGGCGCCGGCCGTTTCGGCGCATACGCCTTCGAGGGGGGTTACTTTCGTGATCTTGGTACCCATGGTTTTTACGATCTTCCAGCCACCGCTCATGGTGCCGAGGCCAATAGCCGTATAACAAACGAGTGGTACCCAGTTGGGCATTTCGCTGAACTTGCTGATTTCGCCACCGGCGATCAGTGCCGCGGTAATGATGCCCATTACTTTTTGCGCATCGGCGCCGCCATGTCCCACGCTGAAGGCAGCAGAAGAAACCAGCTGCAGCTTCTTATACATTCTTGTGGTATGGTGCGTGGTTTCGCCCTTGAGGTAATTGTAAAAATAGGAAGCCATGAAGATGACGCCGAGGCCAAGCAGGGCCCATCTTTCAAATTCTTTTTTAAAGGGCACGAACAATACACAGGCCGCCACGACCGTGCCGATGATGAGCATCTTAATCCAGAAATTGCGCTGTATGGTGATGATGGTAATGAAGATGGAAATGATCATACCGATGAGCGGTGCCAGCAAGATGAAGACCACCGTTTTCATGATCATAGCACCATCGATACCGCCGAAACCGCCATGCGCTACCGCCGCGCCGGCAAAACCACCGATGAGGGTGTGCGAGGAAGACGACGGGATGCCGTACCACCAGGTAAGCAGGTTCCAAAAAATAGCCGCAACCAATCCTGCGAGGATGATGATCATACCATTATTGCCGGCTACGATTTCGGGTTTTACCGTTTTGGCAACCGTATTGGCCACCGCGTGGTCGCTGAAAATAAAGAAGGCCACGAAGTTGAAGAAGGCGGCCCAGATCACCGCCTGGAAGGGCGTGAGCACTTTGGTGGAAACGATGGTGGCGATGGAATTGGCCGCATCATGAAAGCCGTTGATGTAATCGAAGGCGATGGCAAGTATGATGATAACAATTAGTATGGTTGACATAACGGTTTGTACTGTTAAGTTTAATTTTGCGCCTGTTCTTTACAAGTTCTTCTATTACTGCCTGTTCTTTTTTGCTTGTCCCCCGAGTTCCGCTGCGCTCGTCCGGGCGCAATAACCACTGCAGCCTACGCGTATTTTACAATGATCGATTCGATCACGTTGGCCGCATCTTCGCATTTATCGGTTACGATTTCCATTACCTGGTAGATCTCTCTTTTCTTGATCACTTCTTTCGCATCGGGTTCGGTATCGAAGAGGCGTTCGATGCTCATGTCGAAGATATCGTCGCCCTGGTTTTCGATGCTGTTGATGGCCACCAGTGCATCGGTGATCTGGCGCATGTTCTTCATGTTGCGCAATTCCACCACGGCGCGGTTTACGGCTACACAACCTTCCGCGATGATGTCGGCCATTTTTTGAATGCCGGTATCAGCGGGGTTTACTTTATAAAAATTGATCTTTTTTGCAGAGGCGTAAATGTAATCGGCAATATCGTCGAGCGCGCTGGCGAGGTAGTGAATGTCTTCGCGGTCGAACGGGGTGATGAAGTTTTTGCCTAGTTCCGTGAAGATATTGTGCGTATAGTCATCGTTCTCGTGTTCCATATTTTCCAGGTCTTTGATGAGCCTGGCCCTTTTTTCAAAATCGGGTTCGTGTACCACTTCCTTCAACTTCTCCCCCATCTTTACCAATACCTGCGAAACGTTCTCAAACAACTGGAAGAAAACCCTGTCCTTGGGTAAAAAAAACTTAAGAATTGTATTGATCCCTGCCATAGTAGTTATTTTGTCGCAAAAATATAATTATCGCCCAGCCGTACGGCAACTTTGAGATTGGTAATAATTTCTTAACACAGGGGTAATATTAAATTGTTATTCCTTTGCCGCAAATATTTTGCCGTGTCAAAAAGATTTGTTTTGCTTACCTGCTGTTTCGTGGTCTTTTCTTCCGTTAAAGCACAGTTCCTGATGGATATGGTGGACACTTCTACCGCAACGGGCAAGGGCATCCTGGGACTGTACAAAAAATTCGACCGGGTGAAGCTGAGCGGTTACGTGCAGCCGCAGTTCCAGTGGGCGCAGGAAAAGGGAGCAAAAAGTTTCAACGGCGGCGACTTTGCACCTAAAGTAAACAACCGCTTCATGTTGCGGCGCGGCCGGGTGCGCATCGATTACATCCATTTCGCGGAAAACAAAGGGCCTTCCGTTCAGTTCGTATTCCAGTTCGACGGTTCAGAGAAAGGATTTTTTACGCGTGATTTCTGGGGCCGGGTAATGGAAAACAAATACAAGGTCTTTTCTTTAACGGCAGGCTTGTTTGCCCGTCCTTTCAGTTACGAACTGAACCTGGGTTCGGGCGACCGGGAAAGCCCGGAGCGCGGCCGCATGAGCCAGATACTCATGAAGGTGGAACGCGACCTGGGCGCCATGGTTTCTTTTGAATCGAGGAAACAACACGACCCGCTTCATTATTTAAAGATCGACGCGGGTGTATTTAACGGGCCGGGCCTGAATGCCATCGCGGATTTCGACAGTCACAAGGATTTCGTTGGCCGCATCGCATTGAAACCTTACCCGGTTACCAAAAATATTACGTTCAGCATCGCCGGTTCTTATTTCAACGGCGGGCTGATGCAAAACAACAAATACATTTACGAAACGAAAACCATCAACGGCAGCAAGGTGATGCAGGTAGATTCCACCGCCGCCAACGAAGGCGAAATTGCACCGCGCAAATATTACGGCGCCGATGCGCAGTTGAAATTCAAACACAAAATGGGCCTAACGGAACTGCGGGCAGAAACCATCATCGGTACGCAAACCGGCACGGAAAACAGCAACGAACCCCCCGGCGCCCTTTTAACAGGAACGGATGGGTATTATGTACGAAAATTCAACGGCGCTTATTTTTACCTGTTGTCCAACATTGTAAACCCGCATCACCAGCTGGCGTTGAAATACGACTGGTACGACGCCAACAGCAAAGTGAAGGGCATGGAGATCGGCCGCCCGGGCAGCAACCTCAACGCCACGAATATAAAATTCAGCACGCTGGGCATCGGCTATATTTATTATGCTACCGACAACCTGAAGCTGGTGTTGTGGTACGACAGGGTGATGAACGAAAGAACGGCGATCCCCGGTTATACAGGCGATGCGAAGGATGATGTGTTTACCTGCAGGCTGCAGTTTAAATTTTAACTTTGATCGATCCTGCTCTTTTTTACGGGCTATGATTGTGCGAAATTCATGGTCTTATTATCAGGAAAACTGTATTACATTTAATTTCATGCCTGGAAAAAATAAACACACTATGAAAAAAATCATCTTCGTACTATTCATCTTCCTTTGTGTAACGGCAACCGGTTTCGGCCAGAAGCCGGCGTTTGATAAAAAAGTAAAGGACCAGATCATCGCGCTGGAAAAATCGGGCTGGGCAGCCTGGAAGAATAAAGAGGTTGCCTGGTTTCAAAAAAATACCAGCAGCGATTTCCTTACCATCAGCGCCGACGGCATCAGCGATAAAGCACAGGTAATAAAATCCACCCCCGTGGATTGTGATGTTAAAACATTCGCCTTATCCGATTTCACCTTTGTTATGCTCACCAGGGATGTTGTGTATGTTACCTACATCGCAACACAGGATGCATCCTGCGGCGGAACCCAGTTGCCGGCGAAAGTGCGTGCGGCCGTTACCTATGTAAAGCGGGGCAACAAATGGCAGGAAGCCATGTACATCGATACGCCGCTGAAATAATCTTTACCTGCCCGCAAGTGCCGAAAGGTAATCTTTTGCTTTGCCCGAAAGGCGGGTAGCATATATTTTATTGTTCAGCATAAAAGAGAACTGCATACAATCTTTTTCGTTCATCCTGAAATCCACATCTTTCAACACCATATCTTTCTTAAAGAAATGAAGCGAACCGTCGTAACCGCATTTGGCTTGTTCTACTTCCTTTGATTCTATAAAATCTGCAAGAGTTGCTACCTGCGCGGAATCCCGCAGTATCACCACTTTCACAACGGAGTCCATGCTGCCATCTCCCTTATAAAAATTAATGGCCACACTGTCGGAACCCGCCACGAAATCTTTTATACCGGTGCTATCATGGCAGGAAGTAAAGAAAGCAAGCGCAACAAAAGCAATAAATATTTTCTTCATAAAATTAAAAATACAAAAAAGCCACCGATAAGAATAACGGTGGCTAAGCATGAGAAACCTGCTATTGCTTAAGGAACTTGCTATGCATTCAACTTTTTAAACACAACCGAAGATCAGCAAAACGGATTAGCAAAAGGTTACCGGATTGTGATGGAATGGTTAAGACTGGATACTGGATACTGGATAGGGGTTTAGAAGGTTTAGAGGCTTAGAAGGTTTATAAGATTAGTTCAACCAGGAAATATTCAATATTACCTTTTCCATATTCAATAAAAAAAAGCAGCCTTCTTTCGAAAGCTGCCCTTTATTATCGCTGAGAAAAAATTAGTAGTTGAATTTAGTCCAACCTTTCCACCAGGTGGCATCCGGGCCAGCGGGTGCAATGGCGCCGCGGAAAGTAACGGTTTTGTCGAAGAAAGTATCACCGGTGAATTTGGCATCAGTAAAGCTGCCGCCCGTTAATATTTTTTGGTTGCCGTTGCTTCCTGCAAAAGGTGTAGGATCGGGTGCTGTGTAATTGAACGGTTGGATCAGTTTGGCATCCGCCGCATTCAACAGTACATCGTTGTTGTAGTAAGCGCCGGTTGCCCAGGTTGTCAATGTAGCATCGGAATTGATGGTAGCGCCGCCTGTGCCTGAAAACTTAAAGTTCACGTTGTTGCCGGCAAGGGTAACATTGCGCAAACGCAGGCTGCTGTCTTCAATGTTCAGCGCGGTAGAGTTACCGGTGGTTGCATCAATAAGGATGCCTTGCGGCCAGCCCATGATGATGGAGTTGTACAACGACAGGGAGGAGTTTCTCCTGATCTGCGCACCGGCGCGGAACAAACTGTTGCCGAAGTTATTGAGGGTAGCCCTTGGGCCGATCGCCGTGATGTTGCTGAAGATGCAGCTTGTTTTTGGAGAAGCCGTGGTACCGCTTGCATTGTTATCGCTTTCAAAAGCTTCGGAGGTAGAAATGTCGGCGATCACTGAATCACGCATTACCAGCCCGAACTGTACTTTACCGCTGAAACCGTTATCGGTATCAAAATCATCATCCTGTGTTTTATAAGCGATCAGGTATTTGCAGTTTACACTGCCGCCAAACCATTCGTAAGCATCGTCCTTTGCATATACTACTTCAATGTGATCGATGGTGGTACCGGATCCTACGCCTGCCATGGTAAGACTGTTGATCTCTTTATCAGGCTGGAAAGCGTATCCCGCCCACTCGATGCGCACATAGCTGAGCGTACCTGAATTGTCGTTGTTAACCGCGGTTGGCGCCACTGCATCGCCCGAGCCGGCAAGGCCATCTCCCTGGGCATTGTCGATACCACCTTCTACCTGGTACAAACCGTTGATGCCGTTGAAGCTGGTGTTGATGGCCGCTTTACCGCACAATACGATACCGCCCCAGTCGCCCGATTGTGGATTAGGCGAAGCAGAAGTAAAGATGATCGGTTCTGTTGGCGTACCTACCGCGTTGATCTTTGAACCACGCGTGATGACAAGCGCCGCTACATCCGCACCGCTGAAAGAGCCCTTGATCACCGTACCCGGCTGGATCGTCATGGTATGGTTGCCCACCATGTACACGAGGCCTTTTAAGATATAAGTATTCTCCTTGCGCAACAGGGTATCTGCGTTTATACGTCCCTGTAAGGTGATCGTTTGCCCGGTTGAACCACCGCCGGTGCCGGGTGTGGGAATGTATATCACTTCGCCATCCGATTCAATTTTACGGCAACTGCTGATGGCAATGGCTGATACAGCGAATAAGAATAAAATGTACTTTTTCATTTAAGTTTATTTTTTAAGATTTTTATAATGAGTAGTTGAACGTGATGTTGAAGTTGGTACCGGGCTTGCGGGTGAAGCGGTAAGCATCTACCCCTTTCTGCAGGCTTTTTTTATCGTTGATGTTCTGGTAAAAATATTGTGTGCGGTTCAGCAGGTCCGATATGTTGAGCCTGATCTCACCCTTTGTCTTCAGCACTTTTTTCGCGAGCTGGAAATCCAGCAACGGCCTCGATGCTTCATAAATATCAGGTGAGGCAGAACCGGAAGAAATATCACCTACCAGGTAAATGCGGTTGCCGATCTGGTTGTACAACAACGTAGCATTCAGTCCCAGTTTTTCAATGTCATACAACAACCCGATGTTCACCAGGAAAGGGGATTGACCCTGCAATGGCCTGTCTACCTGGAACGCCTTGTCCTTGATGCGGCTGTACATGTAAGCGCCGTTCGCCTGTATCGTTAAGTTTTTCAACGCGCCGATGAAATCCATCTTCTTCCTCATTTCCACTTCTACACCATAGGTAAATGCTTTCTTCGGGTTCTGGAAAGTGAAGGTGCTGGCGCCGCCGCTGCCTTCGTTGAACAACTGCTCGATGGGTTTGGAAAAATATTTATAGAACAATCCTACGGAGAAGGTTTCACCGGCACGTGGATACAATTCGTAGCGCAGGTCGATGTTGGTCACCTTCGTTCTTTCCAGGGTTGGCTTGCCCTGTACCGAAGCGTTCAGTTCAAAGTCGTATAAATTAAGGAACGACAATTCCCTCAATTCCGGGCGGATCACGGTTTGTGAGCCCGACAGGCGGATATTCGTTTTCGTATTCAGTTTGTAGGTTGCGTTGATGCCCGGCAGGAAATCGGTTACCTGGGTATTGGTATGGCGGGGATCATTTTTCTTTACGCTGCCTACCAACTGGTCGTAATTTTCAACCCTCAAACCCCAAACAATCCTTAAAGCAGAGGCGATCTGGTTGTCGAACTGCAGGAAGCCGGCATTCAATATGGTGTTCGCCATGTAACGGAATGTTCTTCCCTTGATGGCATCAAACCGGATGAGGTTGTCGCGGCCATTGCCAAAATTTTCGGGCGCGAAGATCTGGTCGGCCGGTAACAGTTTCAAAGCTTCGTTTCCTTCGAGGTGGTTGGCGAATAACTTGGCGTCGTACAACCTGTCTTTGATCTGCAGCATGTAACCCAATTTCACATTTTGCTTCTGGCCAAACAGTTCGAAGTTGTAACCCAGGTCGCCACCGGCCGTGTAGATGTAATCATTCAGGCTTTGGTAAATGCGGCTGCCGCTTTGTTGCGAAAGTGAGTTGGAGATCACGGCCCTGTACGGGTCAGCCTCGTCCTTCCTGGAGTACAGGATGCGGCGCTGGTCGGGGATGTAGCCATCCAGTATATTGAAAGCGCCATACCATTTAAATTTCAGCGGTGTGGTAATGCTGTGCTCACCATTTAGCTGTACGGTGAAAAAAGTATTTTGCTTGTAGGCGAGTTCGGTGCCTTTTAAAAATTTATCGTCGCGACTGATGTCGATGCCATTCCTTTCCGTAACGGTGCTGTTGCTGTTGATGTTCACAATGGATTTTACCGACACTTTATTGCGTGGATTCAACTGCACGGTAAAGCTGCCAAAGGCGCCCGACGAAATGTTATCGCGGTAGCGGTCATCGTTGAACATGCTTTCCACCGTAAACGTGTTGGATATTTTGTTGAGGTTGTTTTGCAGCTTGATGTATTGATTGGTTTTACTGTAGCTGATGCCGAAGTTGCCGCCGATGATCTTCTTAAATAATTTGGTGTTGAAACCTCCGTTGAGCTGGAAAGAAACATTGGGTATGGGATTTCCCTTAGTGGCAGTCCACGCATTTCTCATCTGCTTGCCGATCGCCGTTTTTTCAGTGATCGATAAATTATCGAACTCCGATTTGGTGGTGTACGCATCGGGTAAATCCCTTGAACCGTTGTCGATGCCCAGCAAACTTTGATTACCGGATTTATCACGGTAAAAATCCCTGCCCAGCGTTTGCGAGTTAAAGCCCGTACCAACCTGTACGTTAAAGAATCCTTTCGAAGGAATGTCTTTCGTGTTCACCTGTATCAGCCCACCCGCCCATTCGCCGGGGTATTCCGGTACAAAGGCTTTGTTCACTACAATGTTGTCGATCATCGAAGAAGGGATCAGGTCGAAGGAGAATGTTTTACGGTCAGGTTCCGTGCTCGTCAGCAACACGCCGTTCAGCATGGCCTGGTTGTAACGGTCGGCCAGCCCGCGTACCACGATGAAGCGGCCTTCCTGGATACTCGTACCCGGTATGCGTTTCAATACTTCACCGGTATTTTTATCGGGCGAGCGGCGGATCGCTTCCGATGAAATTACGGAAGCTACGGTATTGGTATTTTTTTGAAAAGCAATGAGGGAAGCGGCCGTTTCTTTACGGGCGTTGGTGGTGGATCGTACCACTACCCCTTCGCCGGTTTTGGCCTTTACATCCAGTGCCACGTCCTGCGTTGAAATTTCGTTGTTCTTTACTTCAATGTCTTCCACCTCTTTTGTAATGCCGTTGTAGGAAAAAATGAGCGTGATCTTCGTGCCCGCGTCTGCGTTGATCACGTAGCGGCCTTCCTGGTCGGTGGCCACCCCTTTATTGGAGTTTTTAATCAGTACCGAAACGCCCGGGAGGGCAAGGCCGGTTTTGCTATCGGTAACCTTACCTTCGATCTTCGTTTTCTGGGCCGTTGCAGCAAAGGATAAAGTGATAAAAAAGAGTACTATTGGTAACCATCTCATGCGGTAAATAATTTACTGCAAAAGGACGCCTTTCATGTTATGCCAGGATGAACGGAATGTTACCGTAAGGTTACGTGTATGTTACGGGAATGTTACGGACGCAAGGTTGAAGGTTGAAAGCTGAGGATTGAATATTTAATATTTAATATTGAATATTTCTTTAACTCAATTGGAGTTTACTGAAATAGTTGCTGTATGATTTTTGTACGGGCAGCATCCGTATCCTTCCCGGCCTTTGTCCCGCTATCCGCTGCAAGTCCTCATTCCGCTGCGCTTCATTCCGGGCTTTCCGCTCCTATCGGGCGTAGGGTGAAGTGTCTTTTATAAAACTACTGTCTTACAACCCTCCATTAAAAAACCCGCCCTTTAACCGGGCGGGCCTTCTCTTATGAAACAGTAAGCATTTATTTCACGGTACCAATTATACATTCAATGTTTCGCGGTACACATTGCCAAAGCGGTCGGTTACTTTGATCTCCACTTTTTTTGCCTGCGGCGAAGGCTGTGCAAAAAAGAGGTGTTCGGTGAGGGTAGGATCCACAAAGCGGTGCTTCTTCGGCAATTCAGGTCCGGCATACAGGTCCACGGCCATGGGATCGAACGATACGCGTTGCAGCATCGCCCCTTTTTCCACGCCGTCTTCCAGCCATTCCACTTTCCATTTGCTGTCCCAGTTCCAAACGTTGGCCACTATGTCCTGAGGAAAATCCTTCGACCTGCCTTTGCCAAACGCGCTGAACTGGTACATTTTCGCATGGCCGGTGGATTTATAATACCATTTAAGGTCGTTGCCGTTCACTTCGTACACGCCATAACCCTTGGGCGTACCGTCACCACACACCGGGCCGGTCCACCAGGCGCCGCATACCGTTCCATGGTTGTGCTCCATCATGTTGTCTTTTTCCCAGGTATCGCTGAAATGCGTATGCCCGCTCATGAAGTGTACGGTGTAAGGTTTTAATATCTTATACAGTTGCTGCCGGTTGGATACCACCGAACCGAGCTCTTCTTCTTTTTTATTTCTTTTGGCGGCGCCGGTATTGGTAGGAATGTGCAGGCTCACCACCACGGTAGTACCGGGTTGTACAAAAGCAAGGTCCTGCTCCAGCCATTGCAACTGGTCTTCGGTAATGTAACCGATGTACTTCTTTGCCGTACCAATGAAGAACACATCATCCAGCACTACATAATGGATGTTGCCGCGGTTGTAGGAATAATAAGTAGGACCGAATAATTTTTTGAATGTCTTTGCCGATAACTCATCCGTGCGCGCATCCAGGTCCATATCATGGTTACCGATCACGTTAAAAAACGTTACGCCGGTGGCATCAATCGCCTGGCGGTAACCGTCGAACAGTTCAAATTTATCCCATACCAAATCACCACAACCAATACCATGAAACAAGGTTTCTTTAGGATAGCCTGCCACCAATGCCTGCAGGTCGGGAACGGTTTGCGCCTTCAACGAATCCACATCATCCTGCGATATCATTTGCGTATCGGCCCATACCACGAACACGTGTTGCTGATCATCCACCGCCAGCTTTTCCAGTTCAAAATCAGCTTTGAAATTATTAGAATCCGTTTTTACCGGCCTGTAAAATTGTGCAATGTGGTTGTCGTGGTTGAATGCATAACCCGCCGGCACACTGATGTAAACAAATTCAACCGTGTTGTTGCTGAGCAATTCATAATTACCATTCTTATCCGTTTGCGTCACATTGTAACCATCGGTAACGGATACGGCAGGGAGTCCCTTACCGTTGCTGTGCACTTTTCCTTTCAGCCGTATGTTGCTGATGTCTTTCTTTACCGGCGGGTTGCGCGTTGCCGCTTCTGAAAATACCGTGGGTACCGTCATTACCGCGCCGGCCAGGCCAAAGTTGCGGAGGAAGTCTCTACGTTGCATGGGATCAGAGTTTACTGGATTAAATAATTTGCAGAATTTGTAGCTTTTATAATAAGTGCTTTAATCACCTGTTGCTTAATTCTTGTAATTCGTTTTTAAAAATTCGTGTTATAAAGAATTACTTTTCCCACCAAACCTTCGTTGTATTATCATCGCCGCCCATGCTGGTAACCGCTGCCCGGTAATTATCGGGGTTGTTGGTGCGCACCGCAATCGGGTATTTAAAGCGGGTTGGCATCGGCCGGCCATTCATGCCAGCATTCACGGGTAATACAGGCAAGCCGGTACGGCGGTATTCGAACCATGCCTGGTAATCTACAAAGAAAAGCGCGTAATATTTTTGCAACAGGATGCGTTCCTTCGTTCCATTGTAAACCGTAGCGGCGCCGGTAGTAGCGTTGGTAAAATAATCGGCGGGCATTACGGCGCCCCATTGCTCGATCGCTGCTTTCACGCCTTTATCGTAAGCTGCTTTGGCGGCGGTGGCATTACCGCGTTGCCACTCTACCTCTGCCTTTATAAATTCCACTTCGGCGTAAGGCATGATCACGCAACTCATGGGCGTGGTGGCATTGGCCGTAACCAATGCCTGGTTCACATTAGATGGAATGAAATTGAACTGCGATTCGCTGCCGGCATAACCGCTTGGAATGCCCTGGTAACCGATGGTAGCCGTACCACCCGCATTGCGCGCCTGGGTGGTAAACTTCGCCCTGCGTGGATCGTTGAAGGCGTTGAGGCTATCCAGGAAAAACTTAGCGGCAGCACGAAAGGTAGTAAAATCCACCGGCCTTCCCCAGGGAGAAGCCAGCGGCGTAATGCCCGTGAGTTTTAAAACGGCCGCCTCGTCGTTCGCTGCAAATACGGGATAGGTTGTTGGATTGTCGATCATTGTTCCCAACAAGGCATAGGCATTGATCTCCGTTTTTTTGGTGAGGCGCAGCAACAGGCGCATGCGGAGCGAATTGGTAAACTTCTTCCACCTGGCTACGTTGTTCGCATATAAAATTTCGGTGCCGTACAACATGGCTTTCGAAGTGTTGTACATGCTGTTCGCCGAATCGAGGTTGGCCAGTATGGTGATATAAACTTCTTTTTGTGTATCGAATTTAGGTCTTAAAATACCGGCATCGCCCTGCACGGCTTCCTTCATCGGCACATCGCCAAAGCAATCGGTGAGGTTCGAATATATCCATGCATTCAGGGTAAGCGCTACCGCCTGGTAGTTCCTGTCATCCGCAGCTTTTGCCGCGTTGTACATTTCCTTTACGTTATTGAGCCACTGGTAATACGTGTTCCAGGTACCGTTACCGGCGTTTTCGGATATATCATAACGGTGAAGCCCACCCGAAGCGCTGGGATAAGGCAACGCCACCTGCATCAGGTTGAACGTAATGTCGTCGGAGCGCAGCATGTTGTAGCCGGCCACGTTGTAAATGATGGGGTTCAGCAAAGTGCCCGGGCTGATGGCATCGATGCGGTTAGGATCGCGGTTGATGTCCTCAAAATTTTTGGTGCAGGATGTTGCAACAGCAATAACCATCAACAGCAGGACCGGGATCTTAATAAATGATTTCATATAATTAGTTTTAAAAATGAGCGGTTAAAATTTAACGGTGAAGTTCAATCCCATAGTGCGGGTTGATGGCAACTGTCCCATTTCAACACCGGGTAATAAAGTAGAACCGTTGAGCGCTGCCGTTTCAGGATCAAAGATGGGGAAGCTGGTGAGCATCAGCAGGTCGCGGCCATACAAGGCTACCGACGCGCCTTTGATGAATTTATTTTTCAATACCGATGCAGGTACATTGTATTCCAGCCTTACTTCCCGCAGCTTTAAAAAAGAGGCATCGAATGAATTGGCTTCCACGTTTGCCCGGCGGTAATAATCGGCATAATAATCTACCGGCAATACTTTCTTCGTATTTGGTATGTATTTGCCCGAAGCATCAAGCACCACGCCATCACCAATGATGTAATTTTCCTCCCTTCCACGCAGCGTGTGTTTCAGCTTGCCCTGCTCCGTCATTTTATGATGCGTTTGGGAATAGATCAGCCCGCCGTATTGCCCGTCCAGTAAAAAACTAAATCGAAATGCCTTGTAGGTAAATTCATTTTTGATACCGCCTTTCCAGTCGGCATACGCATTGCCGATGTATTGAATATCTGCAGCCCTTGCCGGTAATCCATCTGCCGTATACACGATCTTGCCTTCGGGTGAGCGAACAAATCCAAAGCCGTAAATGTCGCCGGTGGTACCGCCTACCCTTGCCTGTATGGTTGCGTTGCCGCCATAACCAATGTCCTGCTTATCGCTCAATCCTTCTGCGAGCGACAGTACCCTGTTTTTATTTTTTGCCCAGGTGATGGTGGTAGACCAGCTAAAATTTCTTCTTTTGATTTGTTGTGTATTGATCACCAGTTCGATACCGGTGTTGCGCACGGAACCGGAGTTGAGCACCGCGCGGCTGTAGCCGGTCGTTGGGTCCAGCGGCACATCCAGTATCTGGTTGCGCGTTACGTTGTGGTAAACCGTTACATCAAAGTTCAGGCGGTTCTTGAAGAAACGAAGATCGAGGCCGGCTTCTTTACTGGTGGATATCTCGGGCTTCAGGTTGGCATTGGGTAAGGTAGTAGGTACCGATCCCGAAGAAGGAAATTCGCTGGTGCCATAATACTTGCTCGTTTTATAAGGCTCGGTATCATTGCCCACCTGTGCCACGGAAAACCTTGCTTTGGCAAAGGAAATAACCGAAGGCAGTTTAAAAATATCGCTGAGGATAAAACTGGTGTTCACCGATGGATAAAAGAAAGCGTTGCTGGAGGCTGGCAGGGCGCTGCTCCAGTCGTTGCGGCCGGTGATGTCGATAAAATATTTCGATTTATAACTGAAGGAAGCGAGGCCATAAACGCTGTTCACTTTTTTATTCCTGTCCGTAGCGGTTGCAATGGGCAGGCCGGTGCCGTTGCTTAATTTATAAACGCCGGGGATCACCAGTCCATCCACGTAAGCATCCATGCGGTAATATTTGCTGCTGCGGGTGTTGGCACCAACGGAGGCCGACACATCAATGTTTTTCGATAATTTATCATGATAGCTGATCAGCACATCGGAGTTGATCTCGCGTTCCGAAATATTCTGTTGCTTAAAATAACCCCGCACGTAATTCGCCGTGCTGAAGGGACGTTGCTGCTTGCGTTGTTCGGTCGTCATGTCCAAACCCGAACGCAGCATCACGTCAAACTTTTTCGATACCTGGTAAGTTGCTGCCAGGTTTCCAACGATATTGTTGCTGTTGATGGAATTCGTCATTTCATAAGCGATCAGGTAAGGATTGTCGATGAAAGAACTGAAGGGATGGATCTGGTCCACCTGGTCGAAACCCTTCTTCCACCTGTCCTTGTACCAGGCGAGGTCAACATTTGGATTTTGAAAGATCATGAAATAAGCGATGGACTGGTTGTTGTAACCCGTACCCGGCAGGTTGTCGCTTTGCTTGTTGGTATAATTCGCTTTCGCCGTTACTTTCAGGCGTTCGGATATTTTATAATTAACGCTCAATGCCGCGGTCATTCTTTCGAAGCCGGTGTTCGGCATGATCCATTCATTTTTGGTATGTGTAAAACTCAGGCGGGCGGCACCGTTTTCGTTACCGCCTTCCAGTGCAATGTTGTTGCTGAGCGTATAACCGGTGCGCCAGAAATCTTTGATACCGCCTTTGTAAGGCTGCCAGGGCGTGCGCACACTACCCGGGCCTTGTTTTGTGGGATCGTATTGAAAATAAGACTGCCCGTTGAAGCGCGGACCGAATGCGCTGGACGTACCGCTGGTGCTGGCTCCGTCGGCCGATGCGCCATAGGAATAATAGAATTGCCCGGCGCTGTTCAATGCCTTGCCCGTTCCCTGTCCGTATTCATATTGGTAATCGGGCCAGTGCAATACCGTGTTGATGCTGCTGTTCGAATTGATCGTTACACCAATACCCTTACCCTTACGCATACCCGATTTTGTAGTGATGATGAGCGCACCGTTTGCCGCGCGGCTGCCGTACAAGGCCGTGGCGCCCGGGCCTTTGAGTACGGTGATGCTTTCGATGTCGTCGGGGTTGATGTCTGCAATACCATTCCCGTAATCCACCGGTATGTCGTTACCCGCACCTGCGCCGTATGCATTGTTCACGCCCGAGCTGGTGAGCCCGCTGTTCTTCGGAACGCCGTCGATAACGATCAATGCGTTGTTGCCATCGGGGTTCATGGAATTATCTCCACGCAAACTGATGCGCATGGAATTGAGCGGTCCCGACCCGGAAGACAATAAATTCAATCCTGCTACTTTACCCGACAAGGCACTTGCCCAGTTGTTGGATTTTGCATCCAGCAGGTCGTCTTCCTTTACTGTTTGCACCGCGTAACCCAGCGCTTTTTGTTTGCGGCTGATGCCGAGTGCGGTCACCACCACTTCATCCATCTTCTTTGCATCGTTCAGTAACAGGATGATCCTGTTGCTTTCGTTTTTATCCGCTGTTATATTTTGCGTGTTGTAAGCAACGGCGCTGAAGCTGATGTTGCTTCCTTTATTAACTGTAACAGAGAAAGATCCATCCGCTTTGGTAACGCCCAACGCTTTATCATTGGCGCTGATGGTTACACCGGCAACAAATGATTTACTATCGTTGTCCTGCACAAAGCCGGATACCGTAACGGTTGCAGGAGTTTGCGCGGTTGTAAATGCCGGCAGCATAAAAATCAGTAACAGTCCTGTAAACAGGGGTAGCAGTAGTTTCATAACCATGTATTTAATGATTTAAAATGGAGGCGTAAGGTTTTGGTCACCCGGTTTGAGGCTGCAATTTGGAACAGCTATGTGTCAAAAAAGTTAACACAGGGTTATGGTAAGGTTAACTCCGCTACATATTATATTTAAACTCTACCCCGGCTCTTCGATATAATATTTACATAACAATCCCTTCATTCAAAAGACACACAGCAAACCTTCTTTTGCAGGCAAAACTTCAAGCATGCAAAAAATTTACTTCGCTGTTTTATTATTGATCGCTGTAAACGCCGGGGCACAAACCAATCCCACGGCTTATGATCTTTCATCAGGCAATTATATTTTTCATACCTGGGCGGCTACTTCGCCTGCCGGCACCTACCCGCCCAACATGGCTTTTCATTTTATCAATGATCCATCCGGCGGCGGCTTCAACAGCCTGGCCAATGGCAATGCCGATTACAACTGCGCTTATAATTTAGGCAGCCGCAACCGTTTCAACGGGCAAAATGCAAATGGCATCGGCATCATCGCTACCAGTTCTGCGCAATACAATAATTGCGCGAGCGGCACCGCTGCTTCCACCCGCTTTACAGGGGCCGTGGTACTGGCATTGAACAGTACCGGAAAAACCGGCATCAGCGTAAGCTGGACAGGCCGCACCATTTCTGCCGGCGACGGCGCACCAACGCCGCGAAGCTTCGCACTCAAATTGCAATACCGCCTGGGCACCAGTGGCAACTATATCGATGTACCGGCTGCACCCGAATACAATTCAGGCGCGGCGGGCAACAGCGGCATCCGCACGGCCAACTTACCCGCGGCCTGCGACAACCGCGCCGATCTTTTCATCCGCTGGCTCTATTACCAAACGGCGGCAAATGATGGCGGTTCCCGTCCCGAACTGGCACTGGACGATATCTCCGTTGGCACAGCCGACGCACCCAACAACCTGGGCTTTGATTACAGCAACGCCACCACACCTGCATTACAACCGCCTTTCGTTTCGGGTACCCTCAACGACGCAATGGATCCTGCAGCTACCGATGGCATTGTTGTAAATGTTACGGATAATGCAGCAGCGATCCCTTCAACAGATTATACCATTACCGTTACCAGCAGCAATAGCACGGTGGTACCGGTTGCCAACATCAACATCAGTAAAAACAATGGCAGCGCGTTGATTAAGATCGTACCCGCAGCGGTTGGTTATGCCGATCTTACTTTTACTTTAACCAAAGGCAGCTTTACAAAAACACTGGTGACGAGTTATGCCGCTTCGCAATCCGCATCCGCCAACAGCCGTTGGCTTACGGGTATTGCCGATGCTTCGGCGGCTGTTTCCATCGATGATGATTACATGATCGTTGCCAACGACGAAAGCAATTTGTTGTATGTGT
>Ga0247806_10000615_pt1 | contig 21277 bp, 20 predicted proteins | sample UWRJL059202B1_FD_179935 | JGI IMG/M metagenome (GOLD analysis project Ga0247806, IMG submission 179935) | Plant litter microbial communities from Arlington Agricultural Research Station in Wisconsin, United States - UWRJ-L059-202B-1 | ecosystem: Environmental > Terrestrial > Plant litter >... | reverse complement strand
TTCCGAAGGACACCGATCAGGTGTCCTACAAGGTCGACGACACTCGTGTCAACGGCGTCGGTTCAGTGACGGTTACGGCATCCGCCAAGGCTGGGTATGTCCTGAAGGAAGGTGTGGTTAGTTCGTGGACATTCGTGTTCGCCGACGAGCCATGTGTCGTCGAGATCACCGTCGTACCGGCAGCAACAGCTGTCGACATGTGCGGTGTAACCAACGACACACTCACTGTTCCGAAGGACACGGACGAACTCGATTACACCGTCAATGATGCTCGCATCAACGGCGTCGGTTCAGTGACGGTTACGGCATCCGCCAAGACTGGGTTCGTTCTGAAGGAAGGTGTGGTTAGTTCGTGGACATTCGTGTTCGCCGACGAGCCATGTGTCGTCGAGATCACCGTCGTGCCGGCAGCAACAGCTGTCGACGCGTGTGGTGTTGCCAACGACACGCTCACCGTCCCCAAAGACACCGATCAGGTGTCCTACGCAGTTGTCGACACTCGTGTTGATGGCGTGGGTTCTGTCACAGTCATGGCATCCGCAAAGACCGGATACGTCCTGAAGGAGGGTGTGGTTAGTTCGTGGACATTCGTGTTCGCCGACGAGCCATGTGTCGTTATCGTCATCACCGTTCCGGTAGCAACCGCTACTGACACGTGTGGCGTCGCAGACGATACACTCACTGTCCCCGAAGACACCGATGAACTCGACTACACCGTCAATGACACTCGTGTCAACGGCGTCGGTTCAGTGACGGTTACGGCATCCGCCAAGGCTGGGTTCGTTCTGAAGGAAGGTGTGGTTAGTTCGTGGACGTTTACGTTCACTGACGAGCCATGCACCGTCGAGATCACCGTCGTACCGGCAGCAACAGCTGTCGACGCGTGCGGTGTTGCCAACGACACGCTTACCGTCCCCAAGGACACCACCCAGGTGTCATACAAGGTCACCGATACGCGTGTTGATGGTGTTGGTTCTGTGACTGTCGAAGCATCCGCTAAGACAGGGTTCGTATTCAGCAAGGATGCAGTCACCTCGTGGACTTTCAAGTTCTCAGGCGAGCTGTGCCCGGTCGTCATCACCACGCTTGGCTCCGTTAGCTCGGAAGACAAGTGCGGCGTCGAAAATGACAAGCTGGTCGTTCCTGCAGACAGCAACGAGGTTGCCTACACCGTCAATGATGCTCGCATCAACGGTGTTGGTTCGGTCACAGTCACGGCATCCGCCAAGGCTGGGTTCGTTCTCAAGGAAGGCATCGTCAATTCGTGGACGTTTACGTTCACTGATGAGCCTTGTGTCGTCGTAATCACCATCGTACCGGCAGCAACCGCTGTCGACACGTGCGGTGTGACCAATGACACACTCACTGTTCCGAAGGACACCGATCAGGTGTCCTACAAGGTCGACGACACTCGTGTCAACGGCGTCGGTTCAGTGACGGTTACGGCATCCGCCAAGGCTGGGTATGCCTTCGACGAGAACACGGTTACTACGTGGACCCTCAAGTTCACAGATGTGGCGTGCGCAAGCACAACACCTCCGAAGGTAACGCCTCCAAGCACGACACCTCCAAAGAAGGACGTACTGGCGTCAACTGGATCCGACATTGCCACGCAGAGTCTGGCAGCAGCCTTGCTGTTGCTTCTCGGTGGTATTGCCGCTGTTGCGTTTAACGCGCGACGTGGACAGCGTCAGAGCTAAGTGAAGTCGAATGGGGCCCTCGCAAGGGGGCCCCATTTTCATTTTTTACGGTATGATAGAAGGACACGATGAAACGACTTTCCCACCACTCACAATATTTCCTCCGCAATCCCGGGCTTGTTAAAGAGCTCGTTCAGCGGAGCGCGCTGCGTCCACGTGACACAGTGATTGATATTGGAGCGGGGAGTGGCGTTATCTCATCGGTACTCTCGCGTGTCGTCAAAAAAGTTATTGCAGTGGAGTTTGAGGGTCGCGCAGCTGAAAAACTTCGTGAAAATATGTATCTTTATCCTAATGTCGAAGTGGTCCATGGTGACTTCCTTGAAATGCCACTCCCAACCTCACAATATGCAATCTTTGCAAACATTCCTTTTCACCTCAGCTCGCCGATTATTCAGCGACTCATCGACACCCCGACACCTCCTCGACTTGCTTATTTCATTGTCCAAAAGCAGTTCGGTAAAAAGCTTACTTCATACGAAGCGACTCATTTTACAAGTCAACTCGGTATGCTTGCTGGAATTCGTTACAATATTCGCATCTTGCGCTCACTCCAAAAAACCGATTTCTGGCCACACCCGAATGTTGATACCGTCTTTCTTGAAATGAAGCGCCGCGAAGAGCCACTCATCCCCGAAAAGCGAATGAAAGCATACACAACTTTTACCATTGAGTGCTTCTCGAGCCCGAAGCATTACCTAAAGCTACCGCTTGAAACAGTCGGTATTTCAAGAGAGACATCGCCATCACGCCTCACACTCGAAAAATGGGTTGCACTCTTCAACGCCCAAAAGCAGTACTAATTCGCCAAACACCCCTTGAGACGGTATGATAGAAGTCATGGATAGCTTTGATCTTTCGCTATGGGTGAGTTTTTGGTTCATTTTTGAATGGATCCTTCGTATTGCCGCGCTCTTTTTCGTTCCACGTAACCGAAGCCCAAGTTCTGGTATTAGTTGGCTTTTCTTTATATTCCTTTTACCACTCATCGGAATTTTCTTCTACTTATTAATTGGCAATCCAAAACTGCCACTTATCCGTCGTAAGTCGCAGGAGGTCGTAACCCAATACGCAGCATTAGCACTTCGCGAAGCAAAGTTTACACACCCTGACCAAAAGAAAATTCTCGATAGCGAAGTCGAGCCGCAGTATCAACGTGCCGCAACACTTACAAAAGAACTGACCGGTCTCCCCGTATTTGGCGATACTTCAGTTCAGTTCTTAACCGATTACCTGGGGATTATTGACCACATCATCAACGATGTTCATCGCTCAAAACATTATGTGTATGTTGAATTCTTTGCATTAGCTCTCGATGATACGACCGAACCACTGTTTGACGCCATGCGCGCAGCGGTTGAGCGAGGAGTTGTCGTTCGTGTCCTCTTCGACCATATCGGTTCGCGCAAATATCCTGGCTACCGCAAGATGAAACGACGCCTTCGTGACGACGGTATCGAATTCTACCCAATGCTTCCATTGCGATTTCCGGGTCGTGGCTACGTTCGGCCTGATCTTCGCAACCACCGCAAATTGGTCGTTATCGATAATCACACGGCCTACACCGGTTCGCTTAATATGATCGAGCGAGCATATCACCGCAAAGATGCAATTGTGTACGATGAGCTCATGGCAAAAATCCACGGACTTGTTGTCCTTCAACTCAAGAGTGTTTTTATGGCTGACTGGTTTGCCGAAACGAACACACTCCTACGGGATGACGTCGTCGATGTTGCAACGGCACCGATAAAAGACAAGGGGAGTATCAAAGCACAAGCATTACCAAGTGGCCCCGGCTATGCGTTCGAGAATAATCTCAAGGTGTTCGTTCAGCTCTTCCATTCAGCAAAACAGTCAATCACTATCGTTAATCCATATTTTGTTCCCCCAGAGCCACTCATTCTCGCAATGACCTCCGCCGCGCAGCGCGGTGTCAAAGTTACCCTCGTCAATTCTGAGGCGGTTGATCAAGCAATGGTTGCTCATGCGCAAAGCTCCTACTACGAACAAATGCTTGATGCGGGTGTTGAAATCTTCCGTTACAAGGCACCGACACTTCTTCACTCAAAGTATATTTTAATCGATGACGTCGCCCTGGTTGGCACAAGCAATGTTGATATCCGCTCATTTGAACTCAACCACGAACTCACCGTTATCTTTTATAGTACTGTCGTCACCAAGCGACTCCGCGCTATTACCAACGAATATCTGAAGCGGGCTAAACAACTCAAAGCAAGTACGTGGAGAAAACGCTCAGCTGGCAAACGACTTCTCGATAACCTCGCTCGTTTGACCTCATCACTCCAGTAGTTACTAGTTAAATTTAATCGTAAGCAGTATCATAAGAGTATGCGATTACAGACTCACGTCTCCTACGGCGGTCTTTTCTTTGGAATAGCAACAATAGCAATTGTTGCCGTGGCTCTTTCGGTATCTCGCGCACCAGTTCACGCACTTGATGCAAGTTGTAGTCCAGCCGGCTTCACGCTCGCACAAACAAGTGGACCTGCACAATTAACTTCTGCCGACGAAGCAGCGAGCGCTCGTGCTATGGCATGGATTGAATCAATGACTCATACACGAACAGCCCTGACAACAACAAGTACTATTACACCGAGCCAAAATTACTCGGCAAGCCACACAGGGCCTATCGCCGGAACATTCGATCTTCGAGATGAAACGTATCCAATCGTTAATAATGCATCACTCACCGTCACCAGTCCGATTCCGGTAACAGACGAATATCGTGGAGTCATTTCAGGGACTATTAAAACAGCGCCTGAGAGTGGTCGCTGGATTATTCAGGCATATAAGCGAACAAGCAGTGGAGCAACACAAGTTCCTCGCCAAACACTCGCCGATAGCGAAACGGGGAATTTTGCGATCGACCTCACGACTGTCGATCCTTCGCTTGAAGGTGCATGGGAACTTGATATCCTTGATCGAGACGCGGGTTATGCGCCTACCGGCAATCCATGGCCAGCACCATCATTCTATGATGGCCTTGAAGTCCAGCAGCTTCTCATTACCGATAACATTTATGATTGGGCGACCGTCCCGGCTCGTGCCGATGGGACATTCTCATTCCCGAATTCAAACCCTGGCGCAAAGATGTTCCGACTTGTTGATAGTGAATCAAATGATATTCTTGCAGAACAGGTACAACTTTCCGGGCTCGTCCGCTCGTACTTGTACGAAGCAGGGGAGTCTGGCCATGGAACTGGGATGGAAGACCGCAACTTTGTCTATGACCAGGCACTGGCGATTTTTGCTGCAATTAGTCGAAATGATGAAGATCTCGCGAAGCTGCTTGTTGATGGACTCCTGAAGCTTCAAACACAAACAGGCGAACACATTGGTGGATTTGTTTTTGCTGCACCGCAACTCAACCCAAGCTTTACTGACCCAATGTATCGAACTGGCGCCCATGCAATTGCAACTGATGCATTACTTGCTTACATAGAAAAATATCCAGCTGATTCCGATCGTGCAGCATACATGACACAGGCGAGTGAGGCGCTCGATTTTATTGATCGAACACGTTCAGAAACTCCCGCATCTCAAGGCCTCTACCTTGGTGGCTATGGTAACTACTCTGGCAACCCACAAGTATTCCATCCTGAATTTGTTATTGAGTGGGCGTCTGCCGAGCATAATATCGACATCTGGCACACATTTGAGCGGGCATCTCGTATCTATCCTTCTCAAGCAACTGAGTATAAAGACAAGGCGTCTGCTCTGGGCGGAGCGATTTACAGTAAACTCTATAATCAAACTGATAAACGAATGAACCAAGGTATCAACGCTGCCGGAACACCCGATACTGCCGACCCGCTCGACGTGAATAGTTGGGGAGCCATTCAACTTGCAGGGATGGGTAAGCAAACCGAAGCAGAGCTTGCACTCGGTCGCGTTTCGCTCTTTGAATACACGCACCAAGGCATTGAAGGATACAGTCCTTTCTACGACAGCCCGGGCTATCCTGGCGCGGTCCCAACTGTTTGGTACGAAGGTTCATTTGGCGTTGTGCTTGCCTATTATAAACTTGGTGATTATGAATCATACCGAACGACACTGAACTCGCTCGCCGCTGGCCAAGAAGCTGACGGATCATTCCGCTATGCAACCGATGCCGATCCTCAATATGAAATCGGTGTGAGCAAATCAATCGCTGGCGCAGCTTGGTACGTACTTGCAACTGATGGACGAGATCTTCTTTGGAATACGTGCGTGTACACCGAGCCAACAGATCCAACGGACCCAATCGACCCTGAAACACCTCCCGTCGTAAACCCGGGAACGCCCGAAACGCCAAAGACTCCTGATACACCGAAGAAGCCGCTTGCTCCTTTGCGCAACTCAAGCACTTCACCGACCACAACAAGCGAAGAGGTCGCTCAAGAAGATCCAAAGACCGAAAGTCCTACGCCCTTAATAAACCCTGGTGATACAAGCAAGCCAGCAAGATCAGACGATGAAGATTGCTGTACAGAAAAAGAAAGTGTAAACGTTCCGCTTATTGCCGGAGTTGCTGCAGGCGTTGCCGTAACGGGCGCTGTTGTTTTCGCCATCGCACGACGCCGACGAGGCGATATATAAGTCTCTTCTCTTAGCTATTCGCTTCTTCTGCCATATCTGTTATAGTAGGTCAGTAATAAAGATTGGATAATCAATGGCTAAACATAAGAACTGGCATGGCGCTGCGCGAAAGCGAATGCTTAAAAAGAAATTGAAATCGTTGAAGCTTAAAGGCAAGGCGTAACGGAAAAGCCCCGAGAAACCCTCGGAGCTTTTTTATTGCAATCTTTTACTATACATAATATAGCAATAGATGCTATACTCAATATAGTATAAAACTATCGAGGGGATTATTACCTATGACCAATCTACTACTTGTTATCGGAAGTGCACGAACAGGCCGCGTTGCCGACAAAGTACTTTCTTACATCCAAGAAGACATCGCATCACGCGAAAACGTTACTGCCACCGTTGCGGATTTAAAAGAAGTGGCGTTGCCATTCTTCGACAACGAGCTCACTCCTTCAACTCCTGAATACACAGCAACAAACGAAGCTGTTCTCGCATGGAGCAAGCTTGTGAAAGAGGCTGATGCAGTTGTATTCGTCACTCCTGAATACAACCACGACCTCTCAGCTATTCAGAAGAACGCTATCGACACACTCTTTACAGAATGGAACGAGAAGCCGGTTACAGCTGTTGCCTACGGCTGGAGCGGTGGATCACTTGCAATAAATGCACTTCGCGAAATCCTCAGTGTCGTAAAGACAGATACAAAGCAAGATATCGCACAGCTTGCATTCATGAAGGACCTCAACCCAGACGGCACACTTCTTGACGAAGCCAATGTTCGTGCACAAATCGCGACGACACTCGACGAAATCACTGCCTAAACACTTATGCTTGTCGTTCTCGGGGGATTATAGGAAACTATAACAATGAATTCCCCTGAGTACGGCGAGCAATCGTCTGAAAAAGCCATCAAAGCGCCGCTTATCGATCGGCTTGAAAAAGAGCGTGATGCCATTGGCGGAACAAACGAATACATTACTGAACTTATTGATATGTATGATTCGAGCAAAGAGCATCACCCAAATATGCTTCAGCTCCAACGGCTTGCACATTTATTCGTCGATGCCGACACAACTCACCAAACAACTTCAAATCAAGCATTTGCATTCTATAAGGGTGAGGTTCTCGGATACACTGCCGCATACTACCTGAAAGGTGAGGATTGGCCCGACAAAAGCTATAAACTACTGAATAAGCAATTCGGTCTTGATCCTAAAAATTTTAAAAGCAGAGCTGATTACGAAGAGGAAAAGTCACGAGCTACGAACCAGACATACGCGGAACGAATCAACGAGATGGCACTCACAACGATTGGAGGGCTCGAAAATTCCCAACCAGGAACCATCTCCTCTATTTTTGATGAGATGATCGAAGAATGGGCCGATAATGCGAGTGATGACCCGCAGGAACAGATTTACCTCATGATGGGTTTTCGATATATCCTCAGCCATATCGTCCAAACGCCACCAAAAGAAACCTCTCCCGATGATGGGTTTTCGGCAATAGTCGAAGATGAAGTTGAAGATATAACATACCCAAAAGTTGAATCGATTGATCATGTTCGCGATGAGATCATGGATAGTTTTGCAAAACATTACACTGCCTATAAAATTACAGGCGAAGAACAGGGCGATGAGTACGAATTTGCGCTTGATTATCTCGTGCTTAAAATGCTTCAAGATTTTGAAAAGAATACATCAATTGAGTTTGAAGACGACGTCATTATCGCAGGAAAAGTGATGACAATTAGTGAAGATGAGCTAAGTGAGACGGAAGGCTCAATAGCTGAAACCTTGGCGCATGACGTCAGGGTGGAGGGGAGAGTCAGTCAGATTGTTATCACAGATATTCCTGGTATGTCGCTTTTTACAAATCCAAACACATCAGAGATGAACCGATACGGTGTATGCCTGGCTTTAACAAACGTGATCTTAATTTCTGACGATGGCACTCGAACATTTATTCCTGAGACAACGACCTTTAGTGTCGTACTCAGCTACCCCGATGTCGTACTGCGCAAATACGTTTAACTTCTCATCAGCCTTTCAGCGCACTACCATACAATGGTACGATAGATAAAAGCACGAGGAGAATGTACAGAATGAAAAAACCAAGTCCTGCAATAATTAGTATTATCGTTATTGCCCTTCTTGCCGTCGGAACGGGTGCGGTCTATTTTGCGACTCGCGAGCCGGAAACGACGACTGTCGAAACCACTCAATCTGAGACAACGACCGAAACACCCAGCACAGAGTCTTCGAATGAAGCAACAGACAGTACGTATGCAAACGGTTCTTACAACGCGACTGGGAGTTATTCAACACCTGGCGGATCAGAAACAATTGATATCACCGTCACCCTTGCGGATGGCGTCGTGACGGCTGTATCCGCGAAGGGAAGCGCGACTAGTGGCAACTCTAAACAGTACCAACAGCAATTCCTTTCTGGATTTGCAGCTCAAGTTGAAGGAAAACAAATCGATAGCGTCAAACTTTCTCGCGTTGCCGGATCATCACTCACAAGCAATGGCTTCAATCGTGCAATCGAAATCATTAAAAATGACGCTCGCGGCTAACTATCAGTTCGAAGCGATTGGTACACAATGGTCAATTGAAACCGAGCGACCACTTTCATCTTTACTCATTGTAACGATTCAGGAGCTCATTAATTCGTTCAATCAGACATACTCTCGTTTTCGAAGTGACTCACTCGTCACGAAAGCGAGAAGCGCGCCAGGCAGCTATTCTTTTCCGGAGAGCGCAACAAAAATTTTTGATACATATGACAAACTCTCCGCGGTTACTCGGGGCGCGGTAAATCCACTCGTTGGCGAAAGCCTCGAAGCTCTCGGATATGACGCAGCGTACTCGCTGAAACAAACGAACCTTTATAAAGCTCCGAAGTATCCTGAGAGTCTTATAAGAAACGGCTCAATAGTCACAACAAAAGAACCGCTCCTTATTGATATTGGTGCAATCGGAAAAGGATACCTCATCGATGAGCTTGCGGAAATGGTCGGCGCCGAACACCCGCACTACGTCATTGATGGGAGCGGAGATATGGCCATCCATACCAAAGAGCCAGAAACGATCGGCCTTGAAGATCCTCGAGAGCCAGGCCGGGTGATTGGTCACGTTTCGATGACCGCCGGGAGTCTGTGTGCTTCTGCAACGAACCGCCGCAACTGGGGCGAAAGCTTGCATCATATTGTGGATGCCCGGACAGGGGAGCCAACGCGTAATATTACCGCAACTTGGGTGATAGCCGACTCGACCATGCTCGCCGATGCACTCACGACCGCACTTTTTTTCACCTCACCCGAAGAATTAATGAAAACATTCGGGTTATTCAACTACGCTATAATGAACGCAGACGGAAGCGTCGCGCACAACATTACGACAATAGGGGAATTATACTCATGAAACTACTCGAAAAACTACTGACTCGCGTGACGATGTACACCCTTGTTGGGTCTGTACTTTTTGCCATTATTCTTACTGCCTTGGCGCTCTCTATCTTCCAAGCTGTCTCATTTGGCCCACTTGCGCTCATCGCAAGCCTCTTGGTATTTCTTGGGGTAAGTATTGGTGTTAATTTTGGACTCGGTAAATTGTACGGCATCTCGAGTAGCATTCGCTCTGCAGGAATTACCGCGCTTATCCTCACTGCACTTTTCACACCGACCCTTGAACCTGGTGTTCTTTTACAGTACACGTTGATCGCAACCATTGCTCAGGCTTCGAAATACATCCTTACCTACGGCGGCCGCCACATCTTTAACCCGGCCGCATTCGGTGCACTCGCTGGCGGGCTACTCGGCCTACAATTTGCTTCGTGGTGGGTCGCCACACCCGGGCTCTTTATCGTGGCACTGCTTGGCGCCTTCTTAGTGCTCTACAAAACAAGAATGCTGGCTGTTGGCGGGCTATTCGCAGGTATTAGCTGGGCGCTCATTATCTTAAGTGGCGTTATTCGTGGTGACGAAATCGGTGGCATTCTTGCGGTTACACTTGCATCATGGCCAGTTATTTTCATTGCCGGATTTATGTTGAGCGAGCCATTAACCCTTCCTCCTCGTCGATGGCAGAAATTTACTGTTGCTGCGCTTGTTGGAGTTATCGTTGCGCTGCCATTTCAAATCGGTGCATTTCATACCTCACCAGAGCTCGCGTTGCTTATCGGCAATACGGCTGCGTTCGTTCTTGCGTTTAAACAGCGCAAGGGCCTTAAGCTAACACTCACGGAGCGAACATCACTCACGCCAACGGTCGAAGAATATACTTTCACGTCACCAACACCAATTCCTTTCGAAGCCGGTCAGTACATCGAACTGACACTGCCTCACAAGAAAGAAGATCTTCGCGGGGTTCGTCGATCATTCAGCATTACCAACAAACCGGACGAAAAAACGATTTCACTTGGTATTAAGTTTTACGAACCGAGTAGTAGTTTCAAGAAAGCACTTCGAGTATTACCGATAGGAACCTCTATTCAGTCAACTGGGATAACCGGTGACTTTGTATTACCAAAAGACTCTGAAGCAAAGCTTCTCTTTATCGCTGGCGGTATCGGTGTCACACCGTTCATCAGCCATATTCTTTCACTTTCACCTGAAGCGCAAAAGAATGCGACACTGCTTTACTTCATGCGAAACCCAACCGAAGCAGCTTACAAAGACGTCCTCGATGCGTCAAACGTGAACGCTCGTTACTTTGTTGCTGAAGAAAAACAAAAAGGATTCAACGTCGCACCATTCGCAACCAGCGAATTAATTGAGAAGTACACACCAGATCTTGCCGAACGACACGTCTACATTTCAGGTCCACCAGTTATGGTGAGTGCGACAAAAAACCTCCTTCGCGGTAAAGCAAAAGAGATTAAGTCGGATTACTTTAGCGGGTACTAATTCGATGAGCAACGATAAAACACTCTACTTCGTCACAAGTAATGCAAAAAAGTTTAGTAGCCTCGAGTCACAGCTGAAACCAATTGGTATCTCGCTCAAACAGCTCGAATTTGATTTCGACGAAGGACGCAGCCTGGATATTGAAAGTGTCGCTCGATACAAACTTGATCAAGCAAAAAAAGCATTTCCGGGTAAAAAGCTCGTTGTTGACGATAGAGGATTCTTCATCCCAGCACTCAATGGTTTTCCTGGTCCATTCGTAAAGCTCTTACTCGAAAGCTTTAGCTACAAAGGACTCATTAAGCTCATGAAGGACGAAAGCGACAGGCGAGCAATCTTCTCCTTTGCGGTTGGATACTTTGATGGCAAGGAAGATATTGTACTTGTAGCAAATGAAGAAGGCTACATAATCGATGAGCCAAGGGGTGACGATCTGCATGGGTGGACTGACTTACTTTACGTATATGGCTATTCGACCTTTCCTGGACGAAGTTTAGCCGAGCTAAATAGCAAAGAGTGGGACGAATACCTGGAAGACATTAATAACATCGACGTCTTCTCTCTTCTAAGAAAGCACCTTGAAGCGAAGCTCTGATAACTATTAACCAATAAGTTCATGTTCAATTGTGTAACGAATCGCTTTTTCGTAAAATGAGCGGAATTCGGTCGTTTCAAGAAGTGTCGAAAGGGGCTTCCATTCATACGTAGCATGCTCCCAGCTTACTGTCACCTCGGGAATGTAATCGAGCTTCACAACATAGAGATGTTTTGAGACGGATTTATTTTCTTCTGGATAGAAAACCGTTTCGGAGAATACTTGTCGTGCATCATTGAGCGCAACAACGATTCCGGCTTCTTCGTTAATCTCACGAACGACAGCATCTCGTTCACTCTCACCAAAATCAACCTGGCCTCCGGGAAGATCTGGTGTGTATGATTTCTCAGGATGCTCTTTGTATTCGCCGATTGTTAAAATAAGTGCTTCGTTCTTTTCATTGATGATTAATGCCTTGGCGACAGCTTCAATAATTGTAGTCATGCAAATTAGTATAGCAAGCATTTACTTGAGTTGTTGTTTCATATATTCTTAACGTAACAAACCGAGCGGTACAAAGGATGTATATGAGCGATATGGTTGACTTCAGAAAACAAAAAGGGCTTCAACCCCACCACAAGCGACGAGTTGCGCTTATTGTCGTGAGTATCGTCATTGTATTGCTTGCGGCAGCGGGCAGTATTATTGCTGCGCAATACTTCTTCGACCCACCAAAAGAAACATTGCAGAACCAACCAGAAAATACAAAGCCCAATGCGCCAGTAAAGACGGCGTTGAGCTGCGTTATGGAACTACCAGCGAATACACTCTTTGGTCAAAAACTCATGGCAGCCGGATATAGCGGCCAGCTTACCTCATTACAATCCGACTTTTGGCAGAGTGGTGTCGGTGGCATGATTATTATGAATGAAATTCCAGCAGAAACGTTAGCTGCTTTTAGTAAAGGATTCGCAATCGCTCCAATCATCGCTGTGGACCAAGAAGGCGGCACTGTGCAGCGATACAAGAGCCAAGGAATTGTCCCGGGCGCAGCCGAGATGGCCGCAGATTACACAGCAGCGCAGGCATACAGCGAATACCTCAAAGACGCGCAGTTCTTAAAAAGTCTTGGTATTACGACTAACTTTGCGCCAGTACTTGGGGTCATTAGCGCACCGGTTAATCCGTTGCCCGACCGAATGTACTCATCGAACCCAGATACTGTCGTGACCTACGCAACACAGTTTATTACCGCTTCGCAAAAAACAGGCGTAACTCCTGTGGTGAAACACTTCCCCGGGCTTGGGAGTGCAACTGGCAACACAGATCTCGTGAGCGCAAAGACCGACCCGTTGAGTGTATTAAAAACTCGTGATGTCCTTCCGTATCAAAAACTCGCGCAGTATAAGACCGATGCAATGGTCGCCAATGTCATCGTGCCCGAGCTCACAAACGGACAGCCGGCGGTATGGTCACCGGAGGCTGTTGCGCTACTCAGAAGTTATGGCTATGAGAATGCCGTGGTGTACAGCGATTCGTTAACTGCCGAGGCGATTCCCGGCGCGCTCGACGATGCAGCGATTAAAGCGTGGCAAGCTGATATTGACGTGGCGCTTATCGTTCAAGAACGAGAAGACTCGGCAACACTCGCTGCACTCTTTGCCTCAATTATGACGAAAGGAAACGCTGCGCTTGAGAATGGTAGTCTCGACAAAACAAAGCTTGCAGAATCGGTGCTACGCATCCTGCAGCGCAAAGGTGTTGATGCCTGCATTATTTGATGTATACTATATATAGTATAGTAAATAGCTAAGGCCATATTCATGACAAAACAATCTCTCACCACTAAACCTGCCGATATTCTTTTTGGCCTTGATACCTTTGGAGACCTTCCTGTTGATGATGACGGAAAGCTTATGACGCACGCTGAGTCACTTCGCCAAGTCGTGAAAGAAGCAGTGCTTGCCGACAAACTTGGTATCGACGTAATTGCGCTTGGTGAGCACCATCGCTCTGAATATTCGATCTCGAGCCCTGAAACAGTACTTGCGGGTATCGCAACCGTCACTTCGAAGATTAAACTCGCAACAGGTGTGACTGTTTTGAGCTCCGACGACCCAGTCCGCGTCTTTCAGCGGTTTGCGACACTTGATGCGCTTTCAAATGGGCGAGCGCAAGTGATTCTTGGACGCGGTTCATTTACCGAATCATTCCCACTTTTTGGCTATAACCTCCAAGATTACGAAGTCTTATTTGAAGAGAAGATCGACCTTTTCTCTGAACTGCTTACCGAAAAGCCAGTCACCTGGAGCGGCACAACTCGCGCCCCACTCAACAAAGCTGATGTCTTTCCAAAAACAGAGAAGGGGAGGATCAATACCTCGGTCGGCGTCGGTGGCTCACCTGAATCAATTATCCGCGCAGCTAAGTACGGCTTTCCTGTAATGCTCGCAATTATCGGCGGCGCCCCTGACCGTTTCATTCCGTATGTTGAATTGTACCGCCAAGCAACTGAAGACCTTGAAATGGAAGCTCATCCTGTCGGCATGCACTCACCAGGTTTTATCGCCGAAACAGACGAAGAAGCGCAGCGCATTGCGTGGCCACGCTTTAAAAAGAGTTTTGATGCAATTGGTCGCACTCGCGGCTGGGCTCCGTTTACGAAAGAACATTTCGAACACGAAATCGAGCATGGTTCACTGTACATTGGTTCACCTGAAACGGTCGCAAAAAAGATGGCACGTGCAATCAAAGCGCTCGACGTTGGCCGTTTTGACCTCGTGTATGGCAGTGGCCCGATGCCCGCATCCGCTCGTTTAAAGATGATCGAACTCTACGCAGAAAAAGTAATTCCGCGTATTCGTGAAATTCTTGCCGAAGATACAAAGAAGTAATTCATGCAAGTGAAGACGATTGGCATACTTGGTGCAGGAAAAGTTGGAATCGTTTTAGCGCAGCTTGCCCTCAAAGCAGGGTACACAGTGTACATTGCAGGTTCGGGTGACCCGGCAAAAATTGCTCTCTCAGTAAAAATCTTAACACCCGGCGCCATTGCTGCAACAAAGGCAGAAGTTGCCGAGAAATCTGACGTTGTGGTTCTTGCACTCCCACTCGGTAAATACCTCACTATCCCCAAGGCTGAACTAGCCGGCAAACTTGTTATCGATGCCATGAATTATTGGTGGGAAGTTGATGGCGAGCGCCCTGACCTTACCGACCCAAGCACCTCATCAAGCGAAATTGTCCAAGCGTACCTCTCTGAGTCACGGGTCGTCAAAGCACTTAGCCACATGGGCTACCACCACCTTTTTGATGGTGCGAAAGCAAAAGGCGAGTTGCATCGAAAAGCAATTGCAGTCGCCGGTGATAGTGCCGAAGATGTCGAAATGGTTTCAGAAATTATCAACAACCTCGGGTTCGACCCAGTTCACGCCGGGCAACTCGCCGATGGCGTTCGACTCCAACCCGGTAACCCAGCGTTTGGTGCAAACGTTGAGCAAGCAGCGCTGGTGCAGCTTATTCAACAAGAATCAACCAACGATATCACCTCTCAATAGCGTATAATAGCTCTTATGTTTATCTCTAAAGAAATCCTTGGGCTTATTGGCATTGCGCTCGTACTCATTGCCTATGTTCCATACATTCGAGATATCCTTCGCCAAAAAGTGAAGCCACATCCATTCAGTTGGTTTGTCTGGACGATTACCGCATTGTCGATCTTCTTCCTGCAAACAGAGAATGGATCAGGGCCGGGGGCATACACCACCGCATCCATCGCAATCATGGCCTTTATTGTGTTCGTGTTGTCGTATCGAATGAACAAGACAAAGATTCGAAAGCTTGATATCATCTGCCTCATCACAGCCTGTGCTGGTATTATCGTCTGGCTGCTTATCGATCAGCCACTCATTTCAATTTTCCTCCTTCTTGCTGTTGAGGTCATCGGATTCATTCCAACACTTCGAAAAGGGATCGAGAAACCATACGAAGACTCTGTGTCACTCTGGGCAATTAACGGTGTTCGTCATACGGTCGGCTTTGGCGCGATCGCTCACTACAACGCAATCACCATGCTCAACCCGATTGTTTGGATTATTCTTTGCATCACATTTTGTACCGTTGTATTATTGCGCCGAAAGAATACGAAAAAACCTCGCACACGGGTGCGCAAGTTTCGTCCTCATAACTAGAGGGTTAATTTCGAGTTATTTAACCGCGATAACTTCGATATCAAAGACGAGATCGCTGTTTGGTGGAATGTTTGCCGCAGCCCGAGCAGAACCATAGGCCATAGCCGAAGGAATCGTGAGGCGACGAGTACCGCCGATCTTCATACCAGGGACACCTTTTGTCCAGCCTTCGATAACTTGATCAAGGCCGAATGTCAGCGCATCACCAAAGTCGTGGCTGCTTTGGAAGATGGTTCCGTCAGCACAGAGCGCGCCGGTGTAGTGAGCGGTAATCGTTGCGCCAACTGGCACTTCAGCGCCGTCACCAACAATAATGTCAGTAATAAGAAGTTCGGTAACTTTGTTCTTTTTGCCAAGTGGGGTGAAATTTTGAATGAGGGTTCCTTCGAGTCGTGAATTATTCATAGTCTTATTATAGCAAGCTTGCCTGTAGATTGACTTTTTAGTCATTTTATGATAAAATACTGCCGATACATCAACCGGTGTATTATTCCTCCTATCTGGAGTGCTCATGACCAAAACAACACTTGAAAATCTGAACGAGAAAAGGCTTACACCCTCTCTCGAACAGGTTCGACAGGAGAATGGAGGAAAGCGCGTCAAGAAATTTGACAAGCGATTCCTCCTAAAAGAAGGGCAGCAAGCTCGTGCCAAAGAGACGATTCATCGGATCACCACTGCGGCTGAAGAGTTGCTCAAAGATCCATCGGTCGGCCTGAACTGGATCTCGATTCAGTTCGTCGTTGAGCGATCAGGCATCTCTACCGGAAGCCCCTACACCTACTTCGAAGATATCGTCGCCTTACTGGATTACATTTGGCCAGATCGGCAGACGACGCCACCGAAGAAGAAGCGGAAGAAATCCCGCAACATCAAAGACTCTCCGGAGTCGCCTCCTCAGTAGAGGAGAAGGCCCCCATAGCTATTACGGCTACGGGGGCACTACTTTATGTGAATATACAGGAAGTTCTCAGACAAGCTTTGTAAAATAAGTATTGAAAAGGGGAGTTCTATGCAAGAATCACAAAACTCGCCCCTGAAGGGCGTTAATCTCGGTGGCTGGCTCTTACTTGAAAAGTGGATGACACCTTCTTTGTTTGAGGGTGTTGATGCAGAGGACGAATATCATTTCATGCAATCCAACGGTGCTCGTGAAAAAGTCGAACACCACCGCAAGACCTTCATCACCGAAGATGATTTTACGTGGATTAAAAAACATGGTGTTGAAGCGGTGCGAATCCCCATTGGATACTGGATTTTTAAAGACGATGCGCCGTACGTTTCTGCTATCGATTATCTCGATTGGGCGTTCGATATGGCCGAAAAATATTCACTCCAGGTCGTCATCGATCTACATGGACTGAAAGGCTCACAAAATGGCTATGATCATAGCGGGAGAAAAGGCATCAGTGAGTGGTTTAAGAATAAAACCTACCGCGAAGAATCAGTCACAACCATCGAACAACTCGTCACGCGCTATAAAAATCGTAAGAATTTCTGGGGCATACAAATCATTAATGAGCCCAAGCTTGGGCCAGTGCGGGTATTTACGTTACTTAATTTTTACAAAAAGGCGTATCAACGAATTGAAGAAATTATTCCAGACCACACGCGCTTTATCGTGAGTGACGGATTCTTGCCGCGCACTATCTCGCGTTTCATGCCAAAGAAAAACAACCTCGTCCTCGATATTCATCTCTACCACATGACGACACCGCTCGCGAAATTCCTCTCGCTTGATTGGTTCTGGAAAAAGACTCGGAGGCGGGGAGGGTTCATTGAAAAGCTTGAGAGGAAACAGCAAGTAATGATTGGGGAGTGGAGCGTGGTGCTTCGGCACACCACCACTCAAACATTAAATAAAGTAGAGGAATACGCCGCTATTCGCCACTACGCAAAACTGCAACTCGATGCCTACGAGTCAGCGACTGGCTGGTTCTATTGGAGCTACAAGACCGAGCATCCTGGTGTTTGGAGTTTTCGAGCGATGGTAGAGGAGGGGGTTATTCAGCTAACAACTGAATGAAGTCGCGATTCTCTCGAATAAACCGCCGAAGAATCTTATATTCATCTAAGTCAAAGTTTGGTTCACTGTCGATAATCACTTCATTGCCATCTTCGTCATCAAAGCCCTGGACGATCCAATTATGAATCCTGACTCGTTCACCAGCTTCGTTAACCGATAAGCTAATTGCGCCATCAAATGGCCATTCAGATAGCTTTCCGTGTTCGAGGGCGATTTCAAAACGAAGATTATATAGCTCGGCGCTTTCTTTGCCGACGCAGGCACCCTTGCACTTCCCGAGTTCATACGAGAAACAAGCGCCATTTCCTTTTTCAATTCCCATTAACTTTGGGCAGAGTTGGAAGGTTCGAGTCAGCTCGACGATTGCCTGCTTGGCTTTCATTCGGTTCGTATACACCCCATAAATAGTGCTGAGATCCGTCTCGTTATCAACGTTGCCCGAAACAACCGTCAGATGGGCATAGCCGTCTTTCTCTTTTCGCACCAGCATTCCATACGAGGAAACCCGACGAAGCATTCGGTTGTACAATGGCTGCATTTCTTTGACGAGTTTTGATTCAAGCAAAAGGGCCGCCAATTCGCTGCCGGTTGGAATCGTTTCAACATGATGCACAGCTTGACTCAACTTCACTTCGCGCGCAGCGGTACTTTGAAAATGCGAAAGTACTCGCTTACGAAGCGTCACACTCTTGCCAACATAGACTGGCTGATGCGTCTCATCTTTAAAGATATAGACACCGGGACTATTGCCGATCCGCTCTAATTCTTCTAAATCGAGATGAGGCGGGAGTGACTGCGAACGCAACTGGTGATCGAGCGCTGCGGCAAATGATTCAATGCCATGCTCATCAAAGGCAAGTTGTGTAAAGTAAAGAATTGCTCGGGCATCTTCAAGCGCCCGGTGACGATCGGCGACGGGAATGTTATGGCGAGTGATGAGCTTTTCAAGACTATGACCCTCCCCGTGCTTGTACAGAAATCGAGACAATCGCACTGTACACAATAACCGAGGAGTAAATGACATACCGACATTTGCGAATTCTTGTTTCAAAAACGAGTAATCGAATCTCACATTGTGCGCAACAAACACTGCGCCGTCCATAATTTCATACAGCTCGTCGGCAATATCACCGAATAGCGGAGCTCCGACAATATCACCTTCTGAAATCGAAGTGAGCGACGTAATAAATGAAGGAATGCGCGTTTCAGGGTTAAGCAGTGTCGAGAATTCTTTGACGATCTCGCCGTTCTCGAAACGAATCGCCGCGACTTCAAGCACGCGACTATTACGGTAACTTCCACCGGTGGTCTCGATGTCGACAAAGACGACAGGATAATTAAACATCTGTTCTTATTATACGCCTGTCTTAGATATCGCTATAGAACACAGTGCAAATTACGCTTCACCGACTCCACCACAATCTTGCTACCCGCATCGATCTTATAGACCTCACCGTCGAGCTGAATCGGAAGGGAATTAACCGTCACACATTCATACCGTTTCATCGATCGGCTTTTCTTCAGCCCAACCGTTGCTGCAGTAATAAGATACGAGATAAGCCGAAGTTTCGAGCGGAAGCGAATACTGCTTTTTTCAAACTTACCGTCGGTGATTGAAGAATTCTCTGAAAGCTTTACGACTTTCGACATGCGGTCGATATTGCCAAACAAAACACTGCTGTAACGGCGAGTGTCGTTGTTTTCTTTTAGTTTTACATAGCGAAAAGACAGGAGAGCGTGCGCGACAATCCATTTTTCAGTAAAGAGATTTGGTCGATCTTCAGTCAGGCGCTTTGCGGCATACGCCGTGACTCCCATGCCGACATATGAATGCGCGTAACGAACCCATGGCTGACCCTTAATTGTGGCAGTCACTTTAATCGTATCGATGTAGTGGAAATCTTTATTCTTAATTGATTCAGCCAGCGACCCGCTGCCAATTGCCGTGTGATGATCGTTTGCGTTCCCAGAGGGGAGCACACCAACAATAAGGTTTGATTTCTTAGTCGTATTGAGCGCACCGTTTACAACCTCGTGATACCCGCCATCGCCACTTGATGAGATGAGTAGAATCTTCTCGCCACTTTCGGCGTATTTTGCGACGATCTCTTCACCATGACCTGCATGTGTTGTTTTGCGCGTTGTCACATCAAGCCCCTCAGCCTTCAAATCTTTTGCAAGATCTTTGGCGTTTGCAGCGCTATCGCCCGTACTGTTCGGGTTAAAAATAATAACTACTTTCATGCGATCTCCTTCTTTTGTAGCCGAGCAATGCCACTATAGATACACAGGGTCACTAAGCCAACCCATACCGCACCGAGTAACCATCCGCCCAGAATGTCCGTTGGATAATGAACGCCAAGGTAAAGGCGAGAGAGGCCAATCAACACGATATAGACACCGCCACCAATGAGTGCAGTGCGGCGCCATTTCGTATTCCACAAAAGCACAACGATACACAGCGCAAGCGCAGCACTAGCAGAGGAGTGACCGCTTGGGAATGAGAAGTTACTTTCAGTCACGATCCAGGTCCACAAATCAGGGCGAGCGCGCTCAAAGATTGTTTTGAGAATGAGGTTCATCAATGCGACGCCGCCAACCCCTAACACGACAAGGAGTGCCTTCGAATACGATTTCTTGTAAAGGAAGAAGACAAACAATGCTACGGCGACCGCAGCGACAATAATCACCCCACCAAGCTGCGTAAAGGCGACGAAGAATGAATCGAGCACTGGACTTGAAAATGAGTTAATCCACCGCAACACTGATTGATCAAAGGCAAGCGTTGAACCCTGCGCAACAAATACGGCAAGAATTGCAAACGTGAGTGCTGCAAGAAAAATGATTGAAAGAATGATTGTTCGCGTCGACTTTTGTATCATCTTCTTAGTGTACCTCAAGAAAGAAAATAGTCCGCAATCTGCTTGCGGAGAGTACTGATAAAGCCAGTACTCTCCGCTGCAAGAAAGCGGACTTAGTCGCCCCAGTTATACGTCGGATCGTACTTGAAGGTGAGGTTGTCGTCGAATTCTGAATTATCATCAATTTCCGACGTACCTACAATCAAGTACGAGGCATTCTCCTCGGCGAACCGCTCGTTCAGCTCAAGTGAGAGCGCACGGGCAAATTCATCAAGTGTGAAGAGGTTCTCGATTGACGAAGCAAGCGCTGAGATATACTCCCAACTCGTGCTGTATCGATCGACGATTCCGTAGTAGCTGCCGATCTGGCCAAGCCACGCAAGAACCGAAGGGACCTCGGTTTCGACTCGGAGCGTGTTGAACTTGTACTCCGCCTCAAGGTGATCGATGAAATCAGCAATCAAATACC
>Ga0247806_10000613_pt1 | contig 21325 bp, 16 predicted proteins | sample UWRJL059202B1_FD_179935 | JGI IMG/M metagenome (GOLD analysis project Ga0247806, IMG submission 179935) | Plant litter microbial communities from Arlington Agricultural Research Station in Wisconsin, United States - UWRJ-L059-202B-1 | ecosystem: Environmental > Terrestrial > Plant litter >... | reverse complement strand
TTAGGTTGGACAGGTATGCGGGGAGTAGTTTCCCTTGCAGCTGCATTAAGCATTCCTATTGCTTTAAAAACGGGGGAAGCGTTTCCAAACAGGGACATGATCTTATTTATAACCTTTACTGTGATATTGGTTACGCTCGTGTTGCAAGGTTCAACTTTACCCGCCTTGATTAAATGGATAGATCTGCCTGATCCTGATTTAACCATTTCTTTAGAACAACAGCGTCAGCTAGTACGTAAAAAAATCTCACAGCTCTCTTTGAAAATCTTGGATGAAGAGTTTTCAGATCATCTGACACACAACAATATGGTTAAGTCACTGCATTTGAAATATTCAACCAATTTTGAGTTGCTAAAAGATTGGGAAAATCCAGACAATGAGGCAAAAACAGCTGATTTTTACGCAGCTTACCGTGAAGTATTGTCTAGATTGCTGGAGCAACAGCGTAGTTTATTACTTACATTGAATAAAAAGGAAAATGTCAATGATGACATTGTAAAACAACAATTAGAATTGCTGGATCTTGAGGAAGAAAAATTAAGACAGCATTTTGAAACTGAAACCAGATAAAATAACCAGTATGAAAAAACTATTGTTTACCATGACAGTGCTATTGCTTGTTAGTTCGGCATTAGTACGCGCACAAACGGGCAAAGTGTATGATGACCTCAGTTTACCCAGTAAAATTCTTAAGAGTGACCGCAAGTTTGCAGTTTACCTGCCACCAGATTACGAAAGCTCTGGTCGCAGCTACCCTGTTCTGTATCTATTGCATGGATCCGGAGATGACCAGACAGGCTGGGTACAATTTGGAGAGGTGTTAAACATTACAGATAAAGCGATAGCTAATGGTACTGCTACACCCATGATCATTGTGATGCCAGATGCCAATACAGGTCGCCGCGGCTATTTTAACGACATAAAAGGAGATTGGAACTACGAGAATTTCTTTTTCAAGGAATTGATTCCTTATGTAGAAAAGAAGTATAGGACAAAGACTGATAAGCGTGGTAGGGCGATTTCAGGACTATCTATGGGGGGTGGTGGAACACTAATGTACGCAATGCACCATCCGGAATTGTTCTCTTCTGCTTGTCCGTTAAGTGCGTCTGTTGGACCATTGACTTTTGAAGATGCAAAGCGCTCCTTAACAAAAGCGAATCAGTCACTACCAGATACAGCAATAACCACTTATTTCAACAGACATAGTGCAATCACTTTAGTTAATAATATGCCAGAAGAGCAAAAAAAGGCTGTTAGGTGGTATATTGATTGTGGCGACGATGATTTCTTGTATGAAGGCAATTCAATGTTGCATATTGCTATGAGAAAAAAAGAAGTGCCACATGAATTCCGCGTTAGGGATGGCGGACATACCTGGACCTATTGGCGTGCATCACTTCCAAAAGTTTTGGAATTTGTCTCTGATGCTTTTCATCAGTATTAAGAGTTGAAGAAGCCTATACGTTTAAGAAAGAGCCGTTGTTTCGAAGATTATACTTAAATTAGGCTTGACCACTTATAAATATTACATGATTAAATTCAGTTTCACCCTAGCTATTGCTTTCTTAGCAGCGAACCTATTTTCATTAGGAAATGTCCAGGCACAGCCTTCTTTGGGTAAAGAGGTTAAGTTTAAAAAACATATAATTACGAATGAGTTTATTTCAGAAGGTTCTGCAGTTGGAGATATTAATAAAGATGGCAAATTAGACATTATAGCAGGGGCATATTGGTTTGAAGCGCCAACCTGGAAGCAACATGAAATCGCTAAGCCTGTTAAGAAATACGACTGGAAAGTAGAGTATTCAAACTCTTTTCTTAACCATGCGATGGATATTAACCAGGATGGTTGGATAGACGTAATCCGTATTGATTTTCCCGGGGAAGCCGCCGTTTGGTATGAGAACCCAAAGGGGAAAGAGGAATTATGGAAAGAGCATCCTTTATACTCTTCAGTAGGAAACGAATCTCCGAGATTTGTGGATATGGATGGCGACGGCAGAATAGATTTATTGTGTAACGACTCCAAAGGAAATAGGATGATATGGCTGGAGTCTCCAAAGAAAAAGGGAGCACTGGACTGGACAGTTCATGTGATCAGTGACGTTAAAGACCGGGCAACACATCAATTTACTCATGGCTTAGGTTATGCGGATATGAATAAAGATGGCAAACCAGATGTCATAACCAGAACTGGCTGGTGGGAAGGGCCTGCAAATATAAAGGCAGAAGGGAATTGGATCTGGCATCCGGCAGACCTTGGCGATGATTGTTCTCAGATGTATGCAATGGATTTGGATAAGGATGGAGATGTTGACATGATCAGTGCTTCAGCACATAATTTCGGCATATGGTGGCATGAACAAGTCATTGATGAAGCAGGTGCTGTAACGTGGAAGCACCATGAAATCCTCAAAACTTTTTCTCAGACTCATGGTCTTGGTTTAGTAGATATGAACAGAGATGGTAATCCAGACCTTATTACCGGTAAACGCTTTTTTGCGCATCATGGACATGATCCTGGCGAATATGATCCTGCGGTATTGTATTGGTTTGAGTATAAACCGGGAAAGACACCCACCTGGATCCCCCATGAGATTGACAATGATTCAGGAAATGGTTTACAAACCAATGCAATAGATATGAACAAGGATAAGCTGATTGACATTGTAGTTTCAAATAAGAAAGGTGTGTTCTTTTTTGAGCAGCTAAAATAATTTTACTGATAATTTTGGACTGCCATAGGGTTGTCAGCGGCCACCCTTTTCTTTGTTTAAGATATTAAAAAACCTAGATTATGAACACAGCTGAGAATAACACAGACAGTAACCCATTCGTATCCACTAAAAACTTTTTAGAGGAATGGTTAGGCCACCGCAGGCTAACAAGAAAAGTGATTGCTGCTTTTCCTGAAGATCAACTTTTCACTTATAGTATTGGAGGGATGCGTCCTTTCGCTGAAATGGTCAAAGAACTAATTGATGTTTCTGGCCCTGGTGTTAGAGGTATTGCGTTGGATAACTGGGAAAATACAGGGGGCTTTTCTGAACATTCGCTAAGCGAAGGTCAACGTACTAAGGATGGCCTTTTGAAACTTTGGGACGATTCAACAGAGGAAATCACTACCTACTACGCAAAGATTTCAAAGGCAAGATTGGAAGAAACAGTATTGGCATTCGGTCAATATGAGGGTCAGGTTTTCTCAACGATACTGTATTTCAAGGATAATGAAATTCACCATCGTGCTCAAGGAATAGTATACTTAAGAAGTTTAGGCATTGAACCACCTGCATTCTACGATAGATATTAGAATAATTGGAGACTTATATTCTGCTGAGCCTGATTAGAAGTGCCGGGTTTACGCTTCGCCTTCTCTTTCTGCTCAGCTATCCATTGAATATAAGCTTCTTTTTGAATAGGATTTTTCAATAGCAATGCTCCTGTTTGCATTACTGTAATCTTGTTTTCAACGATTTGCCTATACTTTAACAACATGTGTTGAATTTGTTGCTGAATTTTGTTTTTGGGTTTAACCCTTATATTTTTGTTTAGTGGATTTAGAATCTGAAGGGTTATCTCTTTAATAAAATAACCTAAAGCAGATTCGATCCTCTCCTGCAGTTTCTGCTGCTCCGCAAAGCCGATTTGCATATGCAGTTGCTTAAGTTGAGTTTGAAATTTAATGGAAACAGCGATAAGCTCATTGATAGATTTCTCTAATTGAATAAGCAGGGCCTTAAGATCTGAAATATTAGCTTTCTGAATCTCTGCATTGGAACTTATAGTTTCTAAACCAACAGGCAATGTATATAAGGAGAAATGTGAGAGTACTAAATCAAGGATGTACTTTTCCTTTGACATCAATAGAAGTCCCTCCATATCTTGTATAGAGGCCGGTTTCATGTAGTTAATAACTTCCACATTAGACCTTAGACTTTCGGTATTGATTTTAGATTGGAGGATTAATCCATTAAGTGTACGTACGCGACTAAGGGCCACATATACTTGTCCGGCAACAAATGATTTTCCCGCATCAATAATTGCGTGGTCAAAGGTTAGTCCCTGACTTTTATGAATGGTAACCGCCCAGGCTAACTTTATTGGATACTGTGAAAATTCTCCAACTTGTTGTTGAACGATTGCTTCTTCGTTATCTGTCTTATATTCGAAAGACTGCCAAGAAGACTTTTCCAACAGTAAATCTTCTTCTTTTGGGAAAGAGATCCAGATTTCACTGTTACGTATTGATTTGATTTTACCGATTTTACCATTATAAAACTTACGGTCATCTCCTGTATCATTTTTTATAAACATCACTTGCGCTCCTTCTTTGAGCTTTAAGTTCTGTTCTGCCTGCAATCCAAGCTCTCTAAATTCCCCACTTACTTCCCCTTCGAAAATGTATTCCATACCGGCTAATTCATCCAGTTTTTTCTTATTAATGGTAGTTGCTTCAACGTTATGGGAGGTGATGATGATGGGATTTAGATCTTCTGTTGGTGTAAAATCAGGCTGATGTCGTTGGTTTAATAATGCCAGGCTCTCCGGACTGATCTGATTGTTCCTGATGTCATTTAGGATATTGATAAATACCGGCTCTGTTTGTCTGAAAACTTGTGTAAGTTCAACTTGTAACAGCGGATTTCTACGAATTACCAATGCATCAAAGAAATATGGAGATGGATAGGCATTGCGCAAGAAAGACCACTCTTCACGCTTGGTTACCGGTGGAAGCTGGTATAAATCCCCTATCAATAGTAGCTGTACCCCTCCGAAAGGAGAATTGTTTTTTCTTACGGAACGAAGAATAGCATCTATTACATCTAACAAATCACAGCGTACCATAGAGACCTCATCTATAACCAGCAGCTCGAGTTCATTGAAAAGCGTTAATTTATCTCTGCTATAGGACAGCTCTGAAACAAGAGATTGAATAGAAACTATGCCAGATTGAAGTGTTTGAAGGTTGATATCTCCAGGAAAGAAGGAACCGGGGGGCAATTGAAAAAGGGAATTAATAGTTGTTCCTTTGGCATTCATTGCAGCAACGCCAGTGGGTGCAACAATGATGATTTTCTTTGAGCTCTGTTCTGTGATCTTACGGAGCAAAGTTGTCTTTCCTGTACCTGCTTTTCCTGTTAAAAAGATATTCTGATTGGTATACTCAATGAAAGAAATAACTTTTTCAAATATTGTATCTGCAGTACTCAGCTCAGTCATGCTGCAAATCTAAATAGAATATCAATTATATTTCAGCATTCTGTAGATTAGTGGCATTATCACTAAAACAACTTCAAGATGAAAAAACTAATACTTACTGTGTTTTTGATAACAGGTACTTGTTCCCTATTTGGACAGGATGCCGTTGATTATCAACTGCCACCAAAAGCAATTGCTGATTTATTACTTGCAAAACCGACTCCAAGTGTAAGTATCGACAGCAAAGCGGAGTGGATGTTATTAAGCGAACGTAATTCTTATCCTTCTGTGGAAGAACTAGCTATGCCGGAATATAGAATTGCAGGAATGCGTATTAACCCAAATAATTATTCTGCTAGTCGCCAGACTTTCATCAACAATTTTAGTTTAAAAAACATCAAAACTAACAAGGTGTTAGCTTTAACTGGCTTACCAAGTCCACTTTTCGCTGGCAGTGTAAGCTGGAATCCTAGTGAAACTAAAATTGCATTTACACAGACGGATAAGGATAAGGTTGACCTTTATGTAATTGATATTGCTACTGGTAAGGCAATGAAGATGAATAAGGAGCCTTTGAATGCAATCATGGGTACAGGTGTGATTTGGGCAGATGACAATACCTTACTATACAGAACGATCACTAAAGCGGCAACGTTGGCGCCTTTAAGACCACTTATGCCAAAAGGTCCTACCATCCAGCAAAACTTAGGTAAAGCAGCACCGAGTGCAACCTTACAAGACTTGATAAAATCGCCCTTTGACGAACAACTTTTCGAGTTTTTTGCGACTTCTCAGTTGGTGGAGAATAAAAATGGCATGGAACGTTTGATAGGTGCCCCAGCCATTTATAGTAGTGTGTCACTATCACCAGATAATAATTACATGATGGTTAGAACGATCAAGAAGCCATTTTCTTATTTGGTTTCTGCAGGTGGTTTCCCTTCTTCTATCAATATTACCGACCGATCTGGAAAGCTAGTTAAAAATCTGGTTGAACTTCCATCCACCGAAGTTAGACCTTCGGGTAACGATAATGTACAAAACGTTCCTAGGGGCTATGATTGGCGGGATGATGAGGCTGCGACAGTGGTATGGGCACAACCATTGGATAGCGGTTTGATTAAAAAAGAAGTGCCATTTCATGATGCAATTTATGCCTTATCTGCACCGTTTACAGCCGTTCCAAAAGAGCTATTTAAAACTGCTATGAGGTTTGGGGGTATAAGTTGGGGTAATGGTTCATTGGCATTAGTTAGAGAGATCTCCAGAACAAAGCAAACTTCTAAATTAAGCCGGTTGAATCCATCTACAGGAACATTGGAAACACTCTATGAGTTGAATACTACTGACGCTTATAACAATCCAGGAACGCCGGTAACAACTAAAAATAAGTTTGGTCGGAGTGTTATTTTAACAACAGACAACGGGACCAAACTACTTTTGAACAATACGACTGGTGCCTCAGCTAAAGGCGATCTGCCTTTCTTAGCGAAGTTTGATTTGAAAAACAAAAAGTCTGAGATTTTATGGCGTGCTCAATCAGGATCTTTTGAGATAGTGACGGAGGTTCTGGATCCCCAGAAACTTATCTTATTAACACGTAGAGAGAGTCAGAAGGATGTTCCAAACTATTTTATAAAAAATCTTAAACTTCGTGTTGCGGATCGGGCTGTCACCAATTTCGAGAATCCATACCCACAAATGGAGGGGGTTAGTAAAGAAAAAATCTCGTATAAAAGGGCGGACGGAATAGATCTCACTGGAGACTTGTACCTTCCGAAAGGATATGACAAAGCTAAGGATGGTCCGCTTCCTGTTTTAATCTGGGCATATCCAAGAGAGTTTAATTCAGCAGCTGATGCTGCACAGATCAGAGGATCACAAGATAAGTTTACCACCATTAGCTCAGGCGGACCAATATTCTTTGTCACTCAAGGCTATGCCGTACTGGATAACGCGGAGATGCCAATAGTTGCTAAAGATGGAAAGAAACCGAATGATACTTTTGTAGCGCAACTGCAATTGAATGCGGAAGCGGCAATTAAAAAATTGAGTGATCTGGGTGTAGGAGACAAAAATCGCATGGCAGTTGGTGGTCATAGCTACGGCGCATTTATGACCGCAAACCTATTGGCACATACCAACCTTTTTAAAGCTGGGATTGCGCGCAGTGGCGCTTATAACAGAACATTGACTCCTTTTGGGTTTCAAAATGAAGACCGCACCTATTGGGATGCTCCAGAGTTGTATTATCAGATGAGTCCCTTTAGTTATGCAAATAAAATCAAGACACCAATCTTGTTAATCCATGGCGAAATGGATGACAATCAGGGAACTTTTCCTATAAATAGCGAAAGGTTATTTAATGCGATCAAAGGCTTTGGAGGAACTACACGGTTTGTATACTTGCCATATGAAGCTCACGGTTATCGTGGAAAAGAAAACATCCTTCACATGCTTTGGGAGATGAATACCTGGTTAGACAAGTATGTGAAAAATGCTAAATAAAAAAATTATTTAAACCTTATTGCTTTTAACGGGCTTATTTTGCTGACCAATAAGGAAGGCAAGATAAGCACGATTAAGCAAACTGCTCCGGTGCAGATGTTCAAAATGATTACATCCAACAAATGTATTTCCATTGGTACGTAAGCTAGATAATAAGATGTCTGGTCAAGCTTAAATATATGCGTTTGCGTTTGAAGTAGTGCCAGACCAAGACCTAAGGCGTTGCCAAGCAATAGTCCTAAGCCAACAAGATACAAAGCATTATACAAGAAAATTTTCATGACACTAAAGTCCGTCATGCCGAATGCTTTAAGCATCCCAATCATATTGGTTCGCTCTAGAATCATAATTAACAAAGCTGTAATCATGTTAATAACGCCTACAATCAGCATAAGTACCAATAGTACCTTTGTATTTACATCCAATAAAGAAAGCCAGGTAAAAATGGCGGGGAAATAGTCCTGAACAGATTCAGACTTTAGCTTGATTTCCAGTCCTTCGTAAATACCTGTAGAGGTAGCTTTAAGTTTACTAAAGTCTTTTATACGAATCTCGATTCCGCCAATTTCATTAGGTTTCCAATCGTTTAATCTTCTGATAAGATTGATATCACCAAGCACAAAGTTTTTATCAATTTCTTCTACCCCAATGTTATATATGCCGACAATAGTAAAGGGTCTCCGTCTAGGAGGATTTTGGACAAAATGCATGATGAAATTGTCTCCAACCTTCAGTTTTAACCTATTGGCAGTAAACTGGGAAATCATGATCTGTTTGGTAGCACCGGCACTATCTGCAAAATTCAGCACCTTACCGCTTACCATATGTTTCTCAATGTAACTCCAGTTAAAGGTTGAATCGATCCCTTTAAAATTAATTCCCTCTACCTCATCATTAGCAGAAATGATCGCAGGTTTAGTAGCATAGGGTTGAAAATATTCTACCTGAGGATTTTTCTTTAAGTCATTGATTGTTGCTGCTGAAGGAACAAATGGAGATAGTTCGAAGGAGTTGTTCAGATCATATTTAAAAATCCTGATGTCCCCAATATATCCTCTTACTTTATCTTGTATTTCAGTTTTAAAGCCTTTAATAATGCCAATAGATAGCATCATGACAGCAAGACTTAGCATCACTCCTATAATGGCAATCCGAACGATCAGCTTTGAAAAAGTACGTTCGGATTTAATGGCAATGCGCCCTGCAATAAAATATTCTGTATTCAAAAGTTGCTTTCTAAGGTATCCCCACAAAAATGCAAATAATTATTGTTTAATGGTCAGCAGATATTCTACAATATTGGCGAGATCCTTTTCATTTAATTGCAAAGCTGACGGTTCTGGCATAATGGAAGTAGAAAACTGTTTTCGGGTAGCAATATCAGCGGCTTTGATATTGTATTTCTCACCTCCCATTCCTTTTAAAACGACAGTTTCGCCATCTGCCTGAAGAAAACCAGAAACTGTAGTTCCATCTTTCTTGGTGATTAACCAAGACTCATAGCCGAAAGCCATCCCGGCACTCGGGTTAACAATAGCATCAAGCAGACCACTTTTTTCAAACTTCTTATTTATCAGAGTTAGTTCCGGTCCAATGCTAGCGCCCTCTGAACCAACCTTATGACAAGTCATACATTTGTTCTGGAACAACGTTCTTCCTAATTTCACATCACCTTGTAGTTTGACGATCTTAGGTATAGAAATAGCAGTCTCCACACCCGGTTTTTTAAAGTAGTCACTCGCCAGTACGCGAACTGTCTGATCAGGATTATTGAAGATCACTTTACTCACTTCTGAAATCAGCTGTGGAGAAAGCTTCTTTTCCGCAGCCAATCCGATCAACATCTCTCCACCAACCTTATCTTTAGACATCGCACTTATTGCGTCAATTTTATCCTTTGCAGAGGAAGCACTGTTTTCCAGCTTCAACTTCTGTGCAAGCATTTTCTTCTGACTTTCAGCACTGATCTCCGAAGCTGTCGCAGGTAAGCTCATCTTATAGTCGCTCCACTCATTACTCTGACGGTAACGCAACCACCATAATGCCTGAGCACTTACTTTGGAGTCTTTGCTTGAAAGCAGAGTTTGCATGGCATCAACCGCTTGTTGATCTTTTATAAAACCTAATGTTACGATAGCTTGCTTCCTTAATTCCTCTGATAATTGATCTGAACCTGCACGCTCTTTAAGTGCTGATACGGCTAATTTTGGATGCAATCGCCATACTAAGTCGGCAAACGCAGAAGACCATTTTAATGGTTCTGCTCCCAGTTTTTTATTTAAAGTGGGATATAATTCCTCCTCCTTTCCTTCTGCAGCTAAACCAATTGCTTCCAGATAATACCTGTCGTTACCTTCATAAGCAGTTGCCAATGAAACCAAAGCCTCACCTGCTGTTGGGTATGGTTCGTTTCTTAAAGAAACAGCAACTTCTCTTCGTACCGCTGGAGAAGGATCTTTGCTTAACTGCGTAGCATATTTCATAAAGTCAGGCTTGACATCTCTTAATGCCCTAAAAGCGGCTATCCTTAGATTCGGATCAGTGTCTTTTAATAAATTTTCTGTCTCAGCAATACCACTTGGGCCCATATTTGATAGCAACCAGATTGCTCTGGCTCTGTGATAAGGATTAGTGCTTTTTAGAATTTGCTTCACATCCTTTACTGCTTTGGATCCTTGTGATGCCAACAAAACAAAACCTGAATTACGGACATTTACTGCAGGACTTAATAGCGCAGCAATTTGACCTTTTGTATTTTTTAGGTTGTAAGTAGGGGTTGTTAATTTCTTACCCTTAGGGGCGATGCGGTAGATCCTTCCGGTTCCAGTTGTATCATTCATCCGGTGACCACCAACCATGCTATCGTACCAATCTGCTACATATATCGCTCCATCAGTACCGATAGCCACATCACTTGGGCGGAACCACTTCGACTTATCATCGTCAGAGGCATAGCTTTGAGCAGCCGCAACATCTTTATCAGGAAGGGAGGTGATTAAATTTTGTCTACTCAAATCATATCCTGCACCATTAGTAGTTGGATTATATGCAAATATTACGTTTCTGCCTGCATCGCAAGCAAGCAACATACCACGGTACTTTTCTCCTAGCAAATCGCTTTCGTTGAAAGCTACACCTGTTGGAGAGCCGGCACCTGTGTTATCTCCATATGGTAATACTCCAGGATCTTCCTGATGCCAATGTGCTGTGGCAGTTTTCTGGTCGGGTCTACGATCAGCTTCCCATCGTCGTGTTCCGTCCGCACTTGCATAACCCATATTAGCACCTTCCATTAGCCAGGAAACACGCACACCTCTGTTTCCATCATCATCGTTGTCATTCTGCCACATGTTTCCATAAGAATCGACTGTAAATTCATAAGAATTACGGAAGTTATGGCCTACAACCTTTAACCCCGTTCCATCGGGATTAACACGCATGGCAATGCCACCAACCCACATTTTGCCATCGTCGCTAACTAAAGCACCTTTATTACTATTGTTGTAGGGAGATCCACCATTATAATTACTACCTGAACGTAAGTTCCAGCCAGATTTATCAGTGACCATATGTGGACCAGCATTTCCAGCATTAAAATAATATTTACCATTGGGACCGGATATCATAGCATGAAGACTATGGTCGTGATCTTTACCTCCAAAGCCGGTAAGAAAAACTTCTTTTTTATCAGGTTTGTCATCTCCGTTTTCATCTGTGTAAACAATGATTGAAGGTGCACAGGATACGATGACCTTATTACCAATAACCGCGATACCAAGGGGAGCCAGCAGATCTTTATCTTGTACGAACACCTTGGAACTTTCGGCAATGCCATCACCGTCTTTATCTTCTAAGATAACTACCCTATCGCCTTCTAACCTATCTTGATAGTGAGGCGCCTTATTGTTGTATTTTCTATAGTTTACCGCCTCTGTGACCCATATTCTTCCCTTGATGTCAACATCAATGTTTGTTGGATTGTAGAACTTTGGTGACTCTGCCCATAAAGTAGCCTCGAGGTCTGCCGGTACAAATAGGTTTGTTTGTTCTGATTGGTACTTATCTTCCAGTCGAAGACTGCGTTTAGTTTTAGAAGTATACCCAGACACTACAGTTAGTGCTGCGGCGAAAACAAGTAATTTGGTTTTCATGGTTGGTATTTGGTTTTGCAGCAACAATATAGTAAACTCTGCGGAAAACTTTATATTTGTTAGTGTATGATGTCATCTATTGTAAACTTCAGCACTACCCTTTTACTCGCTTTGTCTTTTCAAGCTTGCGATGCGCCTAAACTTGTAATTAATCCAGCAGTCCCAAATCCGTATAAAGTAAAGTCTGAGAATATTGACCCTCCAAAGGCTGGCGATCTCCTTACTGGTGCGGAGCAGACAGCTTTATATGTCCCGTATTTAAAGGGAAAGAGAGTTGGAATGGTAGTGAACCCTACATCAATTATCGGAAAAGAAACATCAGTAGATAGCTTGCTGAAATTGGGAGTGAAAATTGTTAAAATCTTTGGTCCTGAACATGGTTTTAGAGGGAATGCAAGTGCGGGTGTAAGTGTTTCAGATGACATAGATACCAAAACTGGAATCAAAGCGATTTCTCTGTATGGTAAACACGCTATTCCTACAAAGGAGGATCTGGCAGATGTTGATGTAATGATTTTTGACATACAGGATGTTGGGGTAAGATTTTATACTTACATCAATACTTTGCAGCACGTGATGGAAGCATGCGCCTCCAATAACAAAGAGGTATTGATCCTTGACCGTCCAAATCCAAATGGCTTTTACATTGATGGTCCCATTCTTGATCCCCAATACAAATCTGGCATTGGATTGAAACCGATCCCAGTAGTGCATGGATTAACTGTGGGGGAATATGCTCAAATGCTTAATGGCGAGGGTTGGCTGGATAATAAGCTTAAATGTAAACTTAAAATTATTAAAGTTGCCAATTATACCCACGATACTCCTTATGAGTTACCAGTTAAACCATCACCCAATTTAAACACTGCACAGGCGATACTATTATATCCGTCTACTTGCTTATTCGAAGGAACTTATCTGAATCATGGTCGCGGTACGCAATTTCCTTTTACTGTAATTGGTTCTCCATTTTTGAAAGGAAGGTTTAAGTTCTCATACACGCCCGTAAGTATTAAAGGGATGGCGGAAACACCGTTATTTATGAACCAAATTTGTTATGGATTAGACTTGCGAAGCTATGACGTTTCGAAGATAAGGAAAGACAAAAAACTAAACCTGAGCTGGCTTATCGAACTGTACAATGCATCTCCTAATAAGGCTGATTTCTTTAACACCAAGCTAAGTAAAGAGATGGGAACGATTGAGAGATTGATTGGTGTCGCTGATTTTAGAAAACAAATTATAGCTGGCAAATCAGAAGATGAGATCCGTAAAAGCTGGGAGCCTGGCTTGAGCGAATACAAAACAATGCGTAAGAAATATCTGTTGTACGAATAAATATATCATTTATGAACAACGAAGCTAAAAAAACGAACGATAAACCAAGCAGCAATTACCAAGAGGAAACACCAAAAGGAAAAGTTCCAGAAGGTGACAAAGTGGTAAAACAGCCAGAAGATAAGGATTACAATAAGGAAGAAGCAGGGTTCAAAAATCCCGCTAAAAGAAGAGAAACAGACGAGCAGCCTGTCAATCCAGTTAAAACTCCACCAAAAGATTAAGCACTCTTTTTTGCGAGTGCCTTTTTGCTTGCTGCTTTTTTGATCGTAATTTTATTATTCTGAACTGCTTTTAAGAAAGCCATAAGTACCTTTTCATCATTTTCCATTGCGGTATTACTTGCTGCAGGCTTGATATTTACCTTTTTAAGATATTTCCCTAACTGATCATTTTCGAATGCTTCAAGAAGCACTGGATAGACGTAAGAACTTTTACATACGGCTCTTGTATTCCCCAATTTTGAAGCTACACAATCAAGTACCTGAACGATAACTTTCTTTTTGGCAGTCGCCGTTTCAGGTGCTTCCACGCAACATTTGGCCAATTGCCTTAACGCTTCTAATGTACCTCCCCATGTTCTGAAGTCTTTAGCAGTGAAATCGCAGTCGGTGATTTCTCTTATATAGTTATTTAACTTTCCAGAATCTATTGGACGGTGCTCATTGGCATCGGTATAATATTGAAAAAGATCTTGACCTGGAATCTCCATGCACTTCTTAACAAGTTTAGAAAGCGTTTTATCGTTAAGTACGACATCCTGTTGAACACCTTTCTTGCCAATAAATTTTAGCCTGAGTTTGGTACCATTGATCTTAACATGTTTATTTCTTAGCGTAGTAAGACCATGACTTCCATAGAGCTCTCTATAGGAATCATTTCCAACTCTAATCAACGTTTTAAGCATGACCTGCATACAAATAGCCAGTACTTTCTGCTCATCGAAATCCTTACGTCTCAAATCCCTAGCTACTCTTTTACGTGCTAATGGCAGAGTCTTGCCAAACTCTAATAGCCGGAAGTATTTGCTTTCTGATCGCCTGGAGGTCCAGTCTGGATGGTACCTGTATTGTTTCCTACCCGCAGCATCAATTCCTGTGACCTGCAGATAAGCACTTTTCCTATTTGCGATCCAAACTTCCGTCCATGCCGGCGGAATTACCAAAGCTTTGATTCTCTCAAGCTTTTCTTCATCCTTAAGCCGTTCTCCATCTTTTGTTTCGTAATAAAACTTTCCAGGTTTTCCTTTACGGTAGATGCCTGGCTGACTGTCACTCGCGTAAGTCAAGCCACTTAATTTGATTTCATCCAGGGTCTGTACCATAAATTGTGGAAATATGCGTTAAATTTGATTTCTGTTACACTTAAACATGAATTGATGAAAATAGTTTTTATGGGAACTCCTGATTTTGCCGTTGCTTCTTTAAGGGCATTAGTAGATTCAGGATTTGATGTTGTAGGTGTTGTAACCGCTGCAGATAAACCAGCAGGAAGGGGTCAGAAACTTCAGGAAAGTGCAGTAAAACAGTATGCTGTTGCTAAAGGCATTACCGTATTGCAACCTTTAAAACTTAAAGATCCTATTTTCATTGAAGAACTTAAAAGCTTGAGTGCAGATCTGCAGGTAGTGGTAGCTTTTAGGATGCTCCCGACAATAGTTTGGGACATGCCATCCAAAGGAACTATAAATCTTCACGCCAGTTTACTACCTCAATACCGGGGTGCGGCACCTATCAACCATGCCATAATTAACGGCGAAACAGAAAGTGGTGTAACAACTTTCTTTCTAAAACACGAGATTGACACGGGCGATGTGATCTTTTCTGAGCGTGTACCCATTGGTGATAATGAAACTGCTGGTGAACTTCATGACAAGTTAATGGATGTTGGCGCCTGGCTATTGGTTAAAACTGTTACTGCTATTGCCAGTGGTGATTTTAAAGAAAAGCCACAACCGGAACATGAGGAGCTTAAACATGCACCAAAAATCTTTAAAGACGACTGTGCTATAAATTGGAATCAGCCTGCTAAAACTGTTTTAAATATGATCAGGGGTCTTAGCCCATACCCAACAGCCTATACAAAGCTGAATGATAAGACACTTAAAATTTTCAGGGCGGAATTGGAAGACAATGAACCAGGTATTGCTGCTGGAGGATTTTTAACAGACGGGAAGAGTTTTCTTAAATTCGCTACTAAAGACGGATTTATCAGGCTGTTAGATATTCAGTATGAAGGCAAAAAGAGAATGAGCGTCGAAGAATTTCTTAGAGGAGTGCGATTGTAATTCCTTAAAGAAATCTACATTAAGCATGGGCATTCAATCAGTTTAACATATCTTAACATTTCCCGATTAAACCATTACTACCATATTCTCTCTATTGATTAAACACAACAGAAACAATATGAAAAAATTAATTTTGAGTGCTATATTATTAATCAGTATGGGTACTATAGCGATGGCACAAACAGGTGACAAGAAAGTTAAAAAAACACCGGAAGAGCGTGCGCAGCATGCAACAGATGCATTGGATAAGAAACTTGCATTAACGCCCGATCAAAAAGCCAAAGTATATGCTTTAAATCTGGAAGACATGAGAAAGCCTAAAGCAAAGCATGTTAAAGGTGAAAAAAGAGATATTGTTGCAATGAAAGCTGCAATTGATCAAAGGGATCTAAAAATTAACAATATCCTCGACGAAAAACAACGCGTATCTTATAAAGAATGGAAAGAAAAACGCAAACAGGGCATGAAGGATCATTCTTTTAAGAAACGAGGGGACAAAGGTTCAAAGACTGATAAAATATAAACTGATCACATTTAGGGATAATGTATTTGGTTTAATAGGCGGCAAGTAATCTTGTCGCCTTTTTTATGTTTTATTAAAACCCAAGTCTTTAAGAAGAAAATCCCTGTAGTTACTCCCTATGGGCAACTCCGTCTGATTAACAAATATTCTATTTCCCTCAATATGGTCTATTTTTGATTTGTTGATTATAAAAGATCTGTGAATGCGAAGAAACCGATCTATTGGTAGTAATTCTTCAAAACCCGAGAAGGGCATTTTTGGCATTAAAGTAAGCGTTCGTGTGACTATTCGTGTATAATTTCCCTGTGCTTCACCATACAGAAGATCATCATACAGGACTTTGAAAATCTTCCCATCAGTTTTAATAAATATAAAGTTCTCTTGTTTTTTATTAATTTCTACGGGTAACGGTGCATGAAGGCTATTAGCTACAGGATGTAATTTTGCGGTAGCTTTATCGATAGCCATCATGAATCGTTCAAAGGAAAAAGGTTTCAAAAGATAGTCGCAGGCTTCTAGATCAAAAGCATCGGTTGCATACTCTTTATACGCTGTGCTAAATATTATCTGGGGCTTGTTTTTTAAGGTTTTAGCGAAAGAAACACCATCAATAACTGGCATATTTATGTCTAGAAAAAGAATGTCTATGTGTTGATTTTGAAGAATTACTTTAGCTTCCAGTGCATTCCCGCATGATGCGATAACCTTTAGATTGCTTAAATGCTTACAGTAGCTATAAATAATGTCTCTTGCAATCGGTTCATCATCTACGATAAGACAGTTTAGTGTGGTCATATTATTTTATATTCAAACGAAGTTCAACAGAATAAAAACGTTCATCGCTTTTAACAACAAGTTCGTGGCCATTAGGATAGAGCAATTCTAACCGTTTACTAACATTTGTTAACCCAATACCTCCGCTTTTGGCTAGCATATTGTTTTCCTCCTTTTCAATACCGAAACTGTTCTTAACAAGGAACAAGATGGAGTTTCCCCAAACTTTTAGCTTTATGTCTACAAATATCTCTGGAGAGGCTGTGTTTCTTGAATGTTTGAATGCATTTTCGATAAAAACAATCAAAAGCATAGGAGCAATTTTAATTTCTGGATGTAGCATCTCCTCGATTTCTTCTGTCAATACAAGCCTGTCGCCTATTCTAATCTTTTCAAAGTCGATGTAATTTTGGATGTAGGCCATTTCACTCTTTAATGGGACATACACTTCCGTCGCATCATAGACTGAATATCTCAATAACTCCGCAAGTTTAAGGAGCAATTGTGGTATTTTCTGATGATCAGATATGGACAAACCATATAAATTGTTTAAGGTATTAAATAGAAAATGCGGACTCAATTGTGATTGCAAAAGGTTCAGTTCGCTCTTACTATGTGCAGCATCACTTTGAGCGGCTATCAGTTGATTCTTAGTCACAGCATGTACAACTTTTATTAACACGCCTAAAGCAACGCTAACTAAAATGAATGGTATCCAAAATAAGACCAGGTTTATTGCTGCACGACCCTCTAAAGGAAAATCTGCATGAAAGAATAACCAAGCTACCGAAGTTGTAATCAAGATAGCTATAAAGAAAGTAAAGGGTACAGGCAACTTTGTTAATCCTGCAGACCATACTTGTGAAATATACCTTCCACTGAAAACACCTAATATAAAAAATACCGTGGCTGCAAAGGAAACTGCTTCATCGTCTTTGATGCCAATGGATTCCACATAGGGATGTATAGCAATGAATATAGGAATGCCCGAAAAGCATGCAAGTAGTAAATAAAGGTTGTTTCCAAAAAAACTATTAACGGGTCGTTCGCTTAAGTATTTCATTTAAATAGTAATCTGGACTTGTTCAACCATGGAAACAAATATGTAAAAGTTTTCAAAAGGTTGGGATAGTGACGGCTCCAATACCAGTAGTTTGGTGACGAATATACATATTAAGGTTACCAAACATTTGTCACCGATAAAGACAATTATGTCATCACATATCTAAGGTACAACATTTAAATTCTGGTTCGGGCCAGCATAAGGCAACCTTGTATCAACAAACCGAAATCAAATGAAAATTTATACCGCAATCCTTGTACTTATTTTACCTACTGCTATTGCCTTTGGACAAACAGAAAAGAAAACTTCCTCTGCCAAAGATTCCGTGAAAAAAGAAATAAAAGAAATTAAATTGAATGAAGTGACGATCAAAAGTAGAAAGCCGCTTATACAAATTGAAATAGACAAAACTGTAGTTAATGTAAGTTCTATGATCAGTAGTTCAACAAGTAATACCATGGAAGTGCTCGAAAAAACTCCGGGTGTGACTGTTGATGCTAACGGAGGAATTAGTCTTAATGGAAGAAGCGGAGTTATGGTTCTTATTGATGGAAGGCAAACCTATATGTCCGCCGCTGATCTGACGAGCTATCTTAAATCCCTACCCGGAAGTAGTCTTGATAAAATAGAGTTGATCGATAATCCCTCTTCAAAATACGACGCTGCTGGTAATGGCATTATTAATATTAAATTAAAAAAGGATAGAACGGCAGGTGTAATAGGAAGTTTAGCTACTGGTATCAATCAAGGAGAATTAACCAGAAGCAACCATTCCTTAAATTTAAACTATAATCGTAAAAAGCTGAATCTTTTTAGCAATCTGGGATATAGCAGGGATAAGAATTTCTCAGTAGATAATTACACCCGAAACTTTTATGATGATGAAGAAGATTTAAGAAGTAGAATTGCGTTACTGAACAATCAGAGAAATAGGTCTCAAGGTTTCAACGGAAGCCTGGGGCTTGATTACACGGCCTCCCAATCTACAACTTTTGGGTTGCAATTGAGTTTAAGTGGAAATGATCGTGTGGGCAGTTTGGGATATGATAGTAAATCCTTTAATCCGGCTAATGGATTAGATAGTACCAGCGTGGGAAATACACTTTCTGCAGACAATAGAACGAACATGGGTTTGAATTTGAATGTATTACACACCTTCGGAAAAAGCGGCAAGGAAATTTCATTTGATGCAAGCTATTTGAAATACGATGGAGATGGCGACCAGAACACAAACGATCAGTTTTTGTATCTGCTTCCCTCAACAAGTAGGATTTACACCCTTAAGGGAGATTATGTACATCCTTTGAAAAACAAAGCTAAACTGGAAGCTGGCTTTAAAAGCAGTGTAGTGGACAACAGAAATATAGCTAATTATTATACAATAAATGGCTCATCTAAGGAGCTTGACAATTTAAGATCAAATGATTTTAAATACCTAGAAAACATAAATGCAGGTTATCTAAATGCTCAAAAGGCCTGGAAATATTCGAGCTTGCAGTTGGGATTGAGAATAGAGAATACAAATGCTAAAGGCCAGCAATTTGGAAATACAGACGTAGCTGGAAGCAACTTCAATAGAAGTTATACCCAGATATTTCCAGGCGTTGCCTTTCTTTATAAACTTGACACCACTAATACCCGTTCTATAAGTCTCGTTTTAAGCAGGAGGATAAATAGGCCAAACTATCAAAATCTAAATCCATTTGTATTTTTCAGAGACAAATACTCTTATTCGGTAGGAAATCCAATGCTGAGGACACAAGCACAATATCGTTACGAAATTAAATATCAACATAAACGCTGGTTGAGATTTGGGTTGAGCTACAACCACTTCATTGACGTAATTTTGCCGACAACAACTGTAATTGACAACATTTTCTACACTAAGCAAGATAATATTGGAGAAGGATATATGTTATTACTCAATACAGGAATCAACCTTCCTATAGTAAAATGGTGGACAGCAAATAGCGACATTCAGCTTTCAAATATAGGTTTAAGAGGACAAACGGTACAAGCACCAATACACTTTAGCACTTATATAGCCAGGTTCAATTTAAACAACCAATTTAATTTTGAGAAAGGCTGGTCGGCAGAAGCTGGCGGATATTACGCGAGCAGAGATTATAATGGTCAGACTTTTACTTCTGGCATGTATCGCCTTAATGCTGGGATTCAAAAGAAAATATGGAACGATAAGGGAAGTATAAGGCTAAATTTTGATGACATACTTGGGACATGGATCTATAACAACGGTTCTGTTGGTTTAGCAAATGCACAGTATTTCCAGTCTATAAGAACTGATACGCAAAGAATAGGGCTAGGCATTTCTTATAGCTTTGGTAGCGACACCTTCGCCAGAAAAAGTAAGCATAGGGACAATGCGCTTGATGAGGAGAAAGGAAGGATGCAGTAATAATTATATATTTGTTTAAAATTGAAAATATATGTTAGCCCATCACGTTTTATTCTGGTTAAAGACCGAAACTACAGAAGATCAAATCGCCGCATTTAAAAAAGGCCTTGAATCCCTTGAAAATATTGAAACTGTTAAGACCTTTCACATTGGTACTCCGGCAGCTATAGACCGGGCAGTTGTTGACGTTACTTACACTTTCTCTTTGACCATTTTCTTCGAAGATATGGCTGGTCACGATGTATATCAAATTCATGATTTGCATAAAGCATTTCTGGACCAATTCCGTGAGCTGTTTGAGAAAGTAGTAATTTACGACGCAGAATAATCTTATAGTGGCCGCAATATCGGAACAGCTTATTTAGTTACCTCCAGACCAATGCGGCCACTGTTCCTGCTTCCAATGAACGGCTCTGTTCGTAGAGAAAATTCTAATTTGTATTTACCAGAAGTTTTAGGAGATCGTATCATCGCAGGAATTGAAATAGACTCTCCTGGCAAAATGATTCTATTCTCTAAATCAGTTTTTACTTCGAGCATGGGATCAATAAGCATATTATTCACTTTATAACCATACTCCAAATAACATTTCCACTTTTGATTTTTATTCCCTAAAGTGATTGTATCCGCATATGGATTGGTTATTTTCAATTGTATGCGAATATTCACATCTGCGCCAATCTTTTTTGGAATGTCCAATGGCACAATATTTACACGCTGGTACATTCGTACATCATCTAACCATGTTCCAAATACAATACCTTTATTTGTATACATGGTATCTAGTCTTTTAGTAGGATCAGGTTGCAACATCAAATAGTAGACCCCTTTATTTCTAAACTGATCATCAAGTGGCCAGATATCGTATTGATTTTTCCTGTAGTTTCTAGAGTTGTACGCAAAGCCCTTTATGCTGTTGGTGTAATAATTATATTTGGAGGCAAGTTGAAAGGAGTCTTCAAATATGACTGGACTATCGCCTGCAAATTTGTGTATTTCTAATGCCCATTCTTTGTTTCCGAAATAACTCTTGATTAGTTTATTCTTCATTAGGAAAGGAATG
>Ga0247806_10000611_pt1 | contig 21376 bp, 13 predicted proteins | sample UWRJL059202B1_FD_179935 | JGI IMG/M metagenome (GOLD analysis project Ga0247806, IMG submission 179935) | Plant litter microbial communities from Arlington Agricultural Research Station in Wisconsin, United States - UWRJ-L059-202B-1 | ecosystem: Environmental > Terrestrial > Plant litter >... | reverse complement strand
TGCTACCCCGGCTCGGGCCGGGAGGTCGTGGCCGTGGAGCGCGAAGCGCCTTCTCGCCCTGGTCATGCTGCTGCTGATCCCACTTGTGGGCTTTTTCGGGGTATCGGCGGCACACGCCGATGAGGAGGACGTGCTGAAGTTCTCCTTCTACCGAGTCGCCTCCTCAACGACGGCCTTCTTCTCCACGGTCCAGGAGCCGGGCAGCAGTAAGGAGTTCGCGGGATCGTGGGACACCGTCCTCGCCGACCCGGGCTCGGCCGGTTCGCTCTTGGGGTACGCCGACCCCGACTTCTCGACGGTCTCCGGATGGCTGGCCTCGAAGCTCTCCGGCTCGTCGGACGCCATCGGCTATGACACGCTCCTAGTCCGGGAAGGCGGGGACAAGGACACGAGCTTCGGCGACACGCAATTCCAGGGCATGGTCGACTACGCCTACTTCGGGGCCGCGCTCAAAGGCATGGGTCTGGACGGCACGAGCACGGGACTCTCACTCGGCTTCATGAATCTCGCATCGGGTGGCATCGTGATGATGCTGTACATCATGGGCGGCGCGGTCGACTTCATCTTCAACGCGTTCATCGCAACGCTCGGACTGCTCAACCCGTTCAAACTCTTCTACACGGGCGTCGCCGCAGTCAGCCCGGAATTTGCCGCGGGCATGGTCGGCAATGAGGCCGTCGACGTTGGGCCGTTGACCGGCTTGGCGAGCTGGATCGGCGGTTGGTACGTCGCCCTCAACGCACTGTCCTGGACCGTGCTGGTGCCGTTGTTCATCGGTGTTCTGCTGTTCTCGCTGGTGATGTTCAAGAAGATGGACCGCGGCGGCGCGATCAAGAAGATCATGATCCGCATCGTGTTCATCGCCCTGGGACTTCCGCTGCTGGGCACGATGTACACGGGCATGCTCACCGCGATGGACGACGCCTCCAGCGAGGGCAACGCCGGATCGACCCGCGTGATCATGAGCACCTACGTGGACTTTGAGAATTGGGCGATGAACAGCCGCCTCGCCATCCCAGAGGATGCGCTGATCGAATGGGCCCCGTATTCCGCGCAGCCCAGCGGTCCCGCCCAGTCGAATGTGCGCAACACCGCGCTGGCAATCAACAATCAGACGCTCGGCCTGGGTCTGGAAGCCATCGTCTCCGCTGACGCGTACGACGCGAGTTGGTCCAACCAGATCATGGAGGGCAAGGCGACCGACGGCGCGACGAACAGCAACACCTTCGGCAAAACCGTCGACATGCTGGCGCGGTTCATGTCCAACGCGCAGGTGACGGGGGCCGCGTTCGAGACGTCGGTGAAGGGCGACCTGTCCACCTCGACGTACTACGCCAATGACGAAGCCGGCACCGTCAACGGCTGGTTCGAGAACATGACCAAAGACGCGGACGAACTCAACAGCGACGACGCGACGCCGGGATCCAACCCCCTCATCTCGGTGACATCCGGTTCGGGTCTCCGTGCGGACGGCTCGAGCACGCGAACCTTCACCTCAGAGACTGAATCCTGCACCTACACGGGGACGACCCTGACCAACAACGGTGACCCTCGTGCCTGCAACCTTTCGGTGCTGTCGATGTACAACTACCTGAATACCGACTTCGGGCCCACCTCGATGACGATGTACTCGTCGTCCAATGTGATGAGCGAGGCGACTCGGTCGATGCACAACTCGGTCAACCAGGTCGGCACGGGAACGATGAGCTTCCTGTACTGGTTCAACGCCGTCGTGCTGCTGGGCTCGTTCGTGCTCATCGGCTTGGGGTATGCGTTCTCGCTACTGTTCTCCAGCATCCGCCGTTCGTTCCAGATCATCACCGCGGTGCCGTTCGCCACTCTCGGTGCCATCGCCGCCATCGCGAAGGTGATCGTCTACTCGGTGGCCCTCATTCTCGAGGTCGTCGTCACGATCTTCGTTTACAAGATCGTGCAGGAATTCCTGTCCTCGCTTCCGCAGATCATCGAGATGCCGTTCGCTGCAGTGCTGAACAACGGTGCCGACGGCGCCATGGCCGGTTTCGTGACGTTCCTCACCAGCGGGTGGGCCTTCGGCCTGGTTGTGACGCTGCTCTCGATCATCGGTGTGCTGATCTTCACCGTGATGGCGATGCGTATTCGAAAGATGCTCGTCAAGGCGGTCGAAGAGGCCGTCACCAAGCTCGTCGAGAAGTTCATGGAGACCCAGGTCGGCATGCCGAGCGGCGGCGGGGGCGGCATGGCGCCGGCCCTGGCCGGCGGGCTCGCCGCCGGTGCGGGTGCATCCGCCGCGAACCGCATGATGGGCGGCGGCGGCAAGAAGGGCGCAGTGGGCAATCCGCTCGCCGCAGCCGGTGTTGCCGGAGCCGGTGTCGGGGGACTCGGCGCGATCCAGACCGCCGGCGGTATCGCACCGGCCGGGCCCGGTCCGAGCGGCTCGAGCGACCCTGCCGGAGCAGCCGGACCTGACGGGCCGAGTGGATCCCTGGCACTCCTGACGGGGGGATCCGGATCAACCGGCAACGGCGACCCGGGGTCACCGCTCGGTATGGCCCCCGGCGGCGCGAACGCCGCGTCCGCGTCGGATGAGGTCTCCCTCGGCCGTGAGGTCGAGACCAACGGGCTGTCCAAGCCCGGTGAGACGCCCCCGCCGCAGGTGGGCGGCGACGACGCCCTGAGCACCGCATCCGCGTCGGTGGACGAGTCAGCCGCGGGCTACAAGGCGGCAGACCTGAAGGGGCTCGAAGCAGGCAAGGAGGGCGCGGAGACTGTCGGACACGCCGGGGTCGCAGTCGGTCGGGGCTTCGCGGGTGACGCGGCCGGTGCCGCCGAATCCGGTGGGCGCGCTCTCGAGCACGGCGGATCGGCAGTAGCGGCGGGCGAGCAGGCCAAGCAGGCCGCATCGGATGCTGGTCGGAGTTCGCTGGACAAGCCGGACAACTCGCACGCGAACAGGGCGGCCAAGGCCCAGAAGGTGTCGCAGGCCGGTGCGATGGTGGCCAACACCGCCGGAACGGCCAGCGTCGCCTCCGGTGGCGGAAAGTCCCCGAGCACAGGTTCGGGCGCAGGGGCCAAGCCTGCCGCCAAGGCCGGCACCTCTCGCGCGGCCAGCCCGGCACCGGCGCCGGCTCAGCCGAGCTCAGCCCAGGGCACCAGGCCGGCGCCGTCCTCGCCGCGGGCACCAAAGGCGTCGCGGCAGAACGCTCCGACCCAACAGTCGGGAACGCAGACCCCGCCTGCTGCGCGTCCGGCTCCGACAGGACCGAGGCCGACCAGAGCGCCGCAGGCGCCCGCGCAGGCCCGGCAGAACGCTCCCGCCCGTCGGCAGGCGCCGCCGCCGCGCCAGCAGCCGGCTCCTCCGCAGGCTCCCCAGCCTGCTCCGAACCGCACGGCTCAGGTAGCGCCACAGCCCGCCCGCACGGTACCGCGCCATCAGGCGCCGAGAAACCGGGGCGATGCGGAGTAGCGATGGCGTGCCGGTCCACGCGCAGCCGGTGACCGGGACGGAATATCCACGGTCGCCGGCTCCGGCTTCGGCGACGCCCGCCGGAGGGCCGATTGGCTCATAAACGAGAAAAAAACATAGCGTGTCGAGTTGCCACCACGGCCGCGGAACCCATAGGTTGATCGTAGGGTGTCCTGCACCCACATTTGACTAACATCCACCAGATAGCGAGGACACTGCATGAGCAACCCGACCCTTTTCGAGAACGCGCACACCGCGCTCTCGACCACGAACCTTCCTGTTGCAGCCTGGGACCTGGTGTCGTTCCTTGACAACGCCAAGGAGTACATCACCGTCATCGGTGGCGCGCTGATCACCCTCCTCGGCCTCGCCGTCGTCATCTGGGCAACCGTGCTCATTGCCAAGAAGTTCTTCGGCACCGCGCAGAACCAGCAGGAGTCCTGGGTCAAAGTTGTTGTCATGATCCTCGTGGGTGGCGCACTAATGACCGGTGGCATCGCCCTGGTCACCACCATCGCAGCCGGTGGAAAGACCACCCTCGAAGAGCTCGGTGGAGGCTACATCGTCCTCCAGAGCGTGCTCGGCCTGGTGCGTTAGGCCATCCGTCGCCACAACGACACGCGGATGTGGGGTCGTCGGCTGTAGCCGGCGGCCCTTTCGCTGACTGCATCTGCGTTCACCCCACTCCGACAACGAGAAGGACTCTCGGACATGAGCATCAAAGACTCCGCGAAGGGGATGGCTGCGAAGCTGCGCCTGGGGCCGCACCATGCCATCGAGCGCTTCGGTGTGCTCTTCGGCGTCGTCGTCATCACATTCGTGGTCATCTTCAGCGGTGCGTCAGTGTCCGCCGTCTCCAACCAGGCGGCGCGAATGGACGAAACCACGTTGTACACGCCGACCTTCAACACGTCGAAGACTCAGCTCGGTGGTGACGTCTCGGGCATCTTCGTGAGCACCGACCGCACCCGGGCCATGGTTCTCATGCAGTTCGACGACCCGAGTTCGGTATCGGCGAATGCCGAGAAGTATCAGGGATTCCTGACGGGTTCGACGCCGGGGCAGGTCGATGAGCCCTTGAAGAGCAAAGTGAGCGGCGAGATCGTCGTCTTCGGCTCCACCGGCTACATGGCCATGGTCCTCGATAGTGACGAGCCCTTCCAGCAGCAGATCCTCAACCTCACGATGCGGGCCAATTCCGAGTTGGTCTACCTGCCGAGCGAGAGCCGCAAGGTGCGGGAAGACCTGGAGGGCCAACAGACCTTCTCCGAATTCGACCAGTGGCGCCTGTTCTTCAACCCCGGCGCCTCGGGAGCAACAACCGCAGAGGCGCTGGACAGCGACGAGTTCGATGCCGGAGCCGTGTACGCCTCGCTGGTGGTCGCTCCCGAAGAGGACGACATCCGCACCACCATGGATCAGCAGCTCGGCCAGATGCAGGCGGATCTGACCCGCGTCGCCGAATACCAGTCCGAAGCCAGCCGGGTCAACGTGGACCAGCTCTTCCTCACCCTTCCGCCCGTGCCGGAGCAAATCGCCAACGATTCGATCGACGGTACCCAGGCCGTGGGCGATACGCCGTCCACCCTCACGTTGAAGACCAAGTGGGTCAGTCCGAGCGGGTACAACTTCGACTGGCGCGATGGCAGTGTCGCCACCGGCTACCTCGACGCTCTGATGCCAGAGGGGGAGTCGTACGTGACATTCCTCGCCGACAAGGCCGCCAAGTCCAAGAACGGCGAGGCGGGCGCCCTCTCGGTGAACGATCTGGTGTGGGGCGTGTCCAACGGGACCCTGTTGGCGGACTACGGCAACAGCGACACGACCATGAAGCCCTTGATGGACATCCGCAATGGGCTCTCCCAGGCGTACCAGGACTACTACAAGCACAAGATCGACTACCAGGTGACCTCGTACGGCGAGCTGATCAACCTCGAGGTCGACCTTCGCAACGTCCGTTCGGGCGCCTCGGCCAACGACGGCGAAAAGGCCCTGTTCACCTACTGAGGTGCCCGCGTGCCGAACCGGATTCGGACAACGCTGACCCACGACACGACACATCACGACACGGAAGGATAGCCAGATGGCCCAGATGCCCACTGGTGGAGCCGGAGGATTCGCGTCGGGCGGCGCGGGGAATCAGGCGGGAGCGGCGGCAGGCGCGGGTGCGACCGGCGACCCTCGCGCCGGCCTCGGGGCGCAGCAGGACTCGTCGGGTTCCGGCGCCGATGCCGCGCCTGAGGCGCAGGCGGCCCCCGCTCTGGGTGCCGGCGGCACATCTGCCGCCGCGCCCGGGAATGATGCAGCACACAGCCCGGTAGGAACGGGCGCCCGCGGTGGTGCCAAGGCGGCAGGAGCCGCCGCAGCGGTCCCCGCAGCCGCCGTCGGCGGTCAGATGATGGTCCTGGCGATGTTCATCAACTATCTCAAGGGCATCATGATGACCATGGCGGCCGTCGCCGCCAACTTCTGGGGCCTGGTGGTCGGTCTGGGCCTGGCCGCCGGCAAAGCCGTCGTCGGTGCTGTCATGGGCTTCGGCACCATGGTCAGCTCGGCGGTGGGCGGCGTTTTCAGTGCGGCAGCCTCCGGTGTGATGTCGGTCGTATCCGGCCTGGCCGCCGGAGCGTTGATCGTGGTGAGTGTGGTCACCGGTGTCACCAGCGACGGTGACCTAGCCCTCAAAGACGGCAGCACGATCGACTGCGGTGTGTCCGCCACCACCGCCCTGGACAACATCGAGGGCTCGGACGCCAATGTCGACTCCCTCACACTCACCAACGCCAAGACCATTTTCGGGGTGCTGAGCGCCTGGGGCATGCCCGACGAGAACGTCGCGGGGATTGTCGGGAACTGGGACGCCGAGTCGGGGGTGGATCCCACCAGCGTGCAGAGCTATTTCAACTCCCCACAGGTGATGTCGGAGGAGAAGAAGGCCGCCGCGACCAACACCGACAACGGTATCGGGCTTGGGCAGTGGACCTTCGGCCGCAATGCCAACCTGCGCACGTACGCAGAGAGCAACGCCACCGACTGGTGGACCCTGGAGATGCAGCTCGGCTTCATGGTCTCCGACGCCGAAGGTTCCGACGCTGGAATCGTCAAGGACATGATCGTCACCACGCGGGGCACCCCAGCCGACGCGGCACTCTATTTCCACGACGAGTGGGAGCGGTCGGCTGACACCGACTCGATGGCCGCCCGCCGCGGCGAGAAGGCCGCGAAATGGATGGGGCTGTTCAGCGGTTGGGAACAGAACCAGGCTCTGGCGGATTCGATTCTCGCTCAGGCCGGAACCACCGTGTCCGACGCGAACGGTTCGCGTGCCGAGGCTGTGCGCTCGGATTGCCTCGGCGTCGGCCAGGCCAGTCTCACGATGGACGAAGGCGGCCTGACGCTCGAGGAGGCCACGCAGCTCATGGAGGTCTACAAGGCCGAGGGTGAAGACTTCCTTCAGGCACGGTACGGTGCCGGTGGACCCGGCGACTGCGGCTACGGCAAGGCCGACAACTGCGTCGGCTTCTCAACGTACTTCGCCAACAAGTTCACCTCGTTCCAGGTGTATGCACGGGGAAACGGTGTCGACACCGCCGGCTCGATGGCCGAGATGATGGGTAAGGAACTGACCAAGACACCGAAGGTGTACTCGGTGGCCTCCGGCCCCGGATCCGGTTCGGCCGGGCACACCTTTGTGGTCCTGGGCATCGAGGGCGATCAGGCCGTGATCGGCGAGGCCGCCTGCGGCACAAAGCACAGAGGAACCCGGGCGCGGCTGATGCCGCTGTCGGAGCTCACCAACGGGGTGTGGAGCTTCGTCGATGTGTCGGACCTCATGGTGGCGGAGCCGGCCGCCGCCTAGCAGCCTCCTAGACTCGTAAACGAACACATTCGACTTTTCGCTCTCCGAGCCCACTCCGGTGGTCTGCCGGGCGGCGCGGTCCACGACAGAAGGCAGGAGCAGTGGCGAAGCAGAAAAAGCCGCGGCTGACCAAGGAAGACCTCGACGCCCGTTTCGTCGCGTACCAGGAGAAGAACCGTGAGCGGCGTCAGACCAAGCTCACCGGTGCGGATGTCCAGCGGATGCTCGAGGAACGGAAGACCTATCGGGTCAAGCGGAAGGCAGAGTCGTCTGCGCCCGACAACCGGCTCGTCCGGACGGTGTCGCTGGGCCTGGGGTGCCTGCTTCTGTTGGCCAGCGGAGCTCTCGCCGTGACGACCACGTCCAGCGCCGACGCGTTCGGCCTCGTCCGGGACGCCAACCAGCAGCAGATCGAGATCGTCGAGGGAGACCTCGCGTCGATTCCGGCTGCGGGGGAGTCCGCGGCCTCCGGATACGCGGCGGAGTTGGAAGCGGAGATCGCCGCGGCAACCGAGAAGGGCACCGAGGTCGCCCGTCTGCAGCAGGAATTCACGACCATACTCTTCGCGGGCAATTCCGAGGTCAGCCAGGATGGTGTGGCCGGTCCCTCTCTCACCGCGGCGGTCGAGAACCGTCGGCTGCTGGCCCCGTTGTTCGTGGAACAGGCCCTGCTCGCCGACGACGAAGAGGCTTACGCACCAGGCTCCGCGCTTCCCTTCGAGGCCGACGAGATCGACCCGCGGTTTCCCTGGTACGTCGGCTACGAGCCCGACAGCCAGGGACGAAGGGTGATGGACCCCGCGTTGGCCACCTGGCAGCTTGCCTCTGTCGTGGCTTCGGACACGACCGGGGTGCTCGAGGCGACCTGGCTGAACTCGAGCCCGGCGACCGGTGAACTCCTTGCATGGGCCACGGCAAGCTACTACGTCCAATCTGGCGCGTTCGGCAGCCTGTCCGTGGGCTTCACGACCATCGGCGAACGGTACATTCCCTCGATCAGTCAGGACGGTGCCTGAGATGAGCGGGAATCGAAAGCACCTGGTGTTCCCACTGGTGGCCGCGGGAATCCTGGCACTGACCGGCATCGTGAGCGGGGTGACGGTTTCCGGTCAGAACGACGAACTCGCGCGGCAGGAGGCCAGGCTGGCCGAGCTGGCCGACGAGGTCGGTGCCGCCCGTGCGGCGACCGCAGACCTGGACGACACGATCTCGGTGCAGGCGTCCGGGGCCGATGCCGCCCGAGTCGCCGTCGACGCCGAGATCATCGGCGACCTGCTGCAGAGCGCGCTCACCTGGGACGATGACGCGAGCTACCGCGAGGCCCGGGAGAGCACCATGCGGCTCTACGGCCTCGCCCCCGATTCGTCGTTCATGATGTCGTTCCTCCCAGAGGCTCCGGTGAACATCGACAGTCAGGGCAACGAATACCCCTACATCGACGCGGCCGGGCTGAACTCGCAGGTCGGGGACTTCCAGGCGAAGCTGCTCTCCGTCGACGCTGTGAGCTACTCCTACATGGTGCTCATCGACGTGCAGGCCCGGTCGTCGGACGGCCTGGGAGCCGCGGTGAACGTGGCCACCGCGTTCGTCACCATCGACGGCGAGGGAGCGGTCTCCCAGATCAGCGGCTTCGCATCCACAACGCCCACGCTCACGTCGGGTTGATCCGGTGACCCGCTCAGCTGTTAGAGTCGGCTCAGATACGAGCATAAAAGGCTGGAACCAGGCACCACGATCCAAGGGAAACACCGCATGGCCAGGAAAGTGAGCGCGACCGCTGACAACCGCACTGTTCCGCGCGTACTGCGGGGCAAACTGGGGCCCGTCAGCATCGTGGCCGCCGTGCAGGCGGCGTCGCTGGTGACGGTGCTCGCTCTGTACTACGTGATCGCGTTCTTCGCCGCAGTTCAGGTGGTGCCTCTCACGATGGGATTCGTGAAGTCGGGCACCGGGGTCACTCTGGACATGCCGATGGAAACCGTGATCTCACTCTGGATCGTGCCGGCCCTGTTCCTCGTGGCCTTGATCTTCGTCGTCGTCCTCATCACGATGCGTGCCATTTGGCGTCTGCGGACCCGCGTGACCACGCGCGTGGCCCGATGGGCGTTCGGCGAGGAGAGCGGCGAGCCGACCTCACGGCCGGTCGGACGCCCACACGTTCGCACCGGTAAGACCAGTAGCTCGAAGGCTGCCTAGGGCAGTCCCCGAAAGGCACGAGGAGAAATTCAGATGAAGATCGCACCACTCAAAATCAGTGACCCCTGGTACGGGCGCATCCTGAACGACGATCAGGTGGCGATCGAGAGTCTGCACGGAGTGCCCATCGAGAGCACGGTGCAGATGGAATTGGTGGAACTGCTGCACAGCGGCCCGGAGGACAACTACCGCCCGTACCTGCACATGCGGGGAGAACTCACCGAGGCGATCCCGGCGGTCGAGTTGCCCTACGGGGTCACCGAGCTTGCGATGCGTCGCGGCGCAGGGGTGAACGTCGACGCCTTCTACGACTTCAGCCCTCGTCAGTTGGGCGAGCTCGTGGACAAGGGCTACTTCACGGAGGAATTCCAGGTGCCCTCGGAAATGTCCGGAATCCCCTGGACCCTGCCGGGGCGGGCGGACTTCCTCGTGGTGCCCCCGGTGTATTCCGACCAGCCGCCCGTCGTGTTCATGAGTGTGTATGACCAGAGCGAGCTGGAGCTGGACCAGTCCAACAGCGGATACGACCTGTCGGCCTACTTCCCCGACTACACACCCGTGGCGCAGCCGACGCGGGTCAAACTCGTCGACCGACCCGGTATGGGCGATACCGATCTCGACGTGTTCAGCGACGTCGACTTCGTGGACAGGGTCCCAGAGGAAGACCCGGCTTCCGTGCGCCGGGCCCGGCCGGCCGATCAGCGGGCCGATGTGCCGACAGGGGTGTTCAGCCGGCTTGTTTCGGAGATCACGGCGCAGCGGGGTCCCGTCGACAGCGTCGTTGTTCCGGGTAGCCCGGTGGATGTCTACCACTCCCGGGTGTCTCCCGCCGTCGACCAGGTGCTCTCGGCGACGCAGGTCGATGCCGAGATCCAGGCCGTCGCCGCGGAACGCGCCGCCGGGGCCGAGGCCGCCGATGCCGAGGCCCAGGCCGAGCCCGATCTTGTTCCGGCATCGGCGCTGGGAGATGACTTCCTCGATCTCAATGAGCCGCAGTATGACGACGAGACCGCCACCGAGGACGACGCCCAGCCGGGCCAGTAGCGCAGCCGCCCCGCGGTAGAGGATCATTCCTTCCACGCGGGCCCGTTCCAGTGATCGTCAGCGGACGCTCACACGTGCGAGAGATCACCGACCGGGCCCCGGCCGCGATGGTGTAGAAGGAGTCGAGACATGACGAGTGAACCCGTCGAGGGCCGCGTCCCCCGCACCGAACCCGGATCGCACCTGAACCCCGTGGTCCGCGACCGTGCCGGTGTCGAACCGGGATCGCTCGCGAACCCCAGGGTCCGTGAGCGCCCCGCCGCCGTCCCGGCCCGACACCTTCCGATTCCGGGCGTGATCGGCTCGCCGGACACTCCGCGAGAACCCTCCAGACCGGCCACACCGGTTCCGCCTGCGGCCGGCGAGCAGGAGAGCGTCGGAAAGCCGAAAAGCAAGCTATCCGGTGCAGTGGCCCACGCGATCGACACGACAACCAACGGTGGCCACAGCGACGCCGGAGAATCGGGGTCGGTCGCCCACGCTGCGGGGCAGGGCTTCGTGAGCGGGTTCGCCGGGGGAGTGTCCGTTCCCCGCCCTCACGCGGTGCCGGCAGCGGAACTGCAGGCGCGCATGGAGCGCTTTCCCGAGTTGCGCGGCGTGCAGGTGCCCAACGGCCGGGCGGCGGAGCGTTTCCCGGCGCTGGGGGAGCGCGGCACCGACGAGGGCGATCGCCAGAGCGCGCAGGACGGCGACCGCGAACGCTGACCGGAACCCACGGCCGCATCTCTGCAGCGCGGCAGCGGCCCCGTGTGCCGTGGGCGCGCAGGGTGACCGGGCAACAGAGTGCAGAGCAGTTCAGTACAGATTCTTCGTAACATTCCGGGATTTTTTTCGGAATTCACCAAACACCCGAGGCAGGCGCAGTTGTTCGCAGAGATCGAACTCAATGAGACATACCCCACCCTTGCCGCGTTCAGCGCGCCCCTGACGGCACCGGAACGAGAGATCGTCGGCCGCGAGTACGAGATTTCCCAGCTGATGGCAGCCATGTCCCGGCCCGAGTTGTGCAACGCCCTGTTGCTGGCCCCTCCGGGTTCGGGCAAAACGGCGCTGGTGCAGGCCGCGATGCTGAAGGACACCACGCGCACCTACATGGAGGTCGACCTGGCCCGCATGATCGCCGGACTGACGAACCCAGACGAGATGGCGTCGTTGCTCAAGCGCCTGTTCGACGAGGCTGAGGAATTCAGCCGCGACGAGCACAAGGAGCTGGTGCTGTTCATCGACGAGTTCCACCAGATCGTGCAACTCAGCGCCGCAGCCGTCGAGGCCCTGAAACCGGTTCTCGCCGCATCCGGTGCCCGCGGGATCCGGGTGATCGCCGCGACGACCTTCGACGAGTTCGATCAGTTCGTCAAACCGAACCAACCGTTGGTCGAGCGACTCCAGCGCATCATCGTGAACCCGCCGGACCGCGTGACCACGGTGAAGATCATGCGGAGCATGGCCGAGCGCTACGGCGTCGCCGAGCAGTTCTTCGACGACCAGTTGTTCGAACTCATCCACGAGTACACCGAGCGGTACATTCCCGCCGCCACGCAGCCGCGTAAGTCGATCCTGGTGCTCGACTCCATGGTCGGCTGGCACAAGCACACCCACCGGAAGATGGACCGGTCGCTGTTGGCCGACGTGCTCATGGAGTCGGTCGGGGTGAACATTGCTTTCCGGGTCGACGCGGTCAAGATCAAGGAACAGCTGGATCGCAAGGTGTTCAGCCAGGACTGGGCCACCTCCGTCGTCGCGAAGCGTCTCCAGCTGTGCGTGGCAGACCTGCAAGACAAGACCAAGCCCGCCTCGTCTTTCCTCTTCACGGGTTCCACCGGCGTGGGCAAGTCGGAGCTCACGAAGCAACTGGCGAAGCTGATGTTCGGGGATGTGAACAAGCACCTCATTCGTTTCGACATGTCCGAGTACGCGCGCGACGATTCCCTGGACCTGTTCCGCATGGAGCTGACCAGCCGGGTGTGGCACACGAGCCATGCTGTGCTGCTGCTCGACGAGATCGAGAAGGCCTCGCCACTGGTCACCCGCATGCTGCTCCAGGTGCTCGACGACGGCAGGCTGTCCGACGCCAACGGCCGGCAGGTGTCCTTCCTCAACACCTACATCGTCCTCACGACGAATGCGGGCTCGGAGATTTACGAGACCATCGCGCAGTACAACGCGGACGACACGGGCTCGGGCAAGCAACTGATGGAGAAGATGAAGGAGATCCGGCGCTCGATCGTGAGCACCCAGGGTGACAACCGCTTCCCGCCCGAACTTCTCGGCCGCATCGACGCCATCGTGCCGTTCCAGCCCCTTTCCCGGGAGACCCAGCGCACCATCGTGATGTCGAAACTGCGCGGGTTCGTGCAGGAGGTACTGAGCAAACACGGCACTCGGGTACTCGTCGCTGAGCGCGTCATCGAGTACCTCGTCGAGGACAAGGGTGACACCGACTCGAACGCCGGAGGCGCCCGTGCGGCCATCGCACGCATGACCGATGAGGTCGCCACAGCCGTCGCCGCGTTCATCAACCAGTTTCCCGGCGAACGAGCCCTTCAGGTCGACATCCGCGGGGTCTTGAAGTCTGAGGACAAAGACCTTCTGAAGAGCGACGCAGAGGTCGTCGTGTCGCTCCCGGTTCTGGTGCACTGACGCCGTCAGAGCACAAAAAAGTAGTGCGATCAGCAATTAATGTATGCTGATAAACGAGCAGATCAGAAAGGACACGCCCATGGCATTCGGTCGTAGAAACAACAGAGGGTCAGACGCCGAGACGTCGACCGAGACCGAGGGCGTCGAGGTTTCATCGGAGGATTCCGATCAGCCCGACGGCAACGATCAGCCCAAGCAGAAGAAGCGCAAACCGGCCGAACTGCTCTCCAGTGTCGTCAATGAAAGCGCTGTGGGCGCCGCCATCGATCTGCTCAAGCAGAACGAGGCGTTTGCGCTACCCAATGGCACGGCGTGGGTCGGACTCCTGCTCTCCGTCGACGAGATCGGCGGCCTCAGCCAGAAGCAGAAGGGCGACGCCACCAAGGGTTCCATCATCGAACTCATCGCGGCGGACCGCATTCAGGTGATCGCCACCAAGGACATGCTCGATGAAGAGTTCCTGGGAATCATCCCCACGGCGGAAACGCTCAGCCGGATGGACGAGTACAGCCTGCTCACGGATGCTCAGTACAACTGGACGGTCTTCCGTTCCGAGGACGCCGGTCAGGCCCTGGTAGCCGACGTCGTCGACAACGTGCCGGCCACCCACGCCACGGCCGTCGACGTGTCTCGCGGCGACCTCGCTCTCAGCGCTCTCCTCCCCGAGGTCTGGGCCTGGGGTGGGGGTTCCAGCGAATCGACCGAAACGGTCGAGGTGCCGGTGGAGGCGGAACTGGCCCTCGTGGGCGCAACGTCGACCTCCTCGGCAGTGTCCGCTCCATTGGCCGACAACGACGCGCTGGGCCAGTCTTCTGGTGAGGAGACAGCCGATGATGACGACCCCACCGGTCCGGCTGCGCCCCCGGAGGACGAGCCCGAGTTCGATGCGGCCGCTTACGAAGCCGAGTTCGAGGGCGACGAAGCGGCCGAGGCCGAGGTCGGCGACGACGACGATGACCCGGCGGCACGGGCGAACGCCGACAGCGACGAGGGCGAGGAGGCCCCCGACGCCGACGTGGTCGATGAGCAACCGACCGCCGATGACGCATCCGCCGGTTACTACCAATACGTGGACGCGAACCGAAGCCGGGTCGTCGACGAGCGCGAAGTGCGGGAGACCATCGCGCGTCGCTTCCTGAGCACCGATCTGGACCTGGTCGTGGACCTGGCCGAATTCGACCGCACGTTCGCCACACAGGCGGCCGCGATCACGTTCGAGATCGCGGACGACCCCTCTGACTGGCTCGGTTCCCAGGTGGCCCAGCTGAGCCGACAGGCCAACGCCGAACTGGCCCGACTCCACCAGGGCAACACCGACGAACTGCGAGAGATGTTCGTCGAGACCATGGCGCTGCACGTCGAGAAGACCATGGCCGTGGTGTCCACGGACGCTCCGGGTTCTCAGTACTCCGCGCTGATGAACGGGGCGAAGAAGGACTTCGAGGCGCAACGCAGCACCGCGCCGCAGGAGGTGTCGGCTCAGCGTAAGGAGATCACGGCTCAGTTCGATGCGGCCGCGGCGAGCCGAGCCGCTCAGGCGGCGGCCCACGCGCGCGCCGTGTACGAGGACAAGCACCGTCCGAAGCTCGAGCGCGACCTGGCCGGCGTGGCACTGGACCTTGATCGCCAGCACGAGGAGCAGTACGCGCACGACCGCCAGACGGTGCTGGAGATGCGTCGGAAGGATGCCAACGTCCGCATGGACATCGGCACCAACCGGATCTTCGAGCTGCTGCGTGAGCGCCAAGCCGCCCAGCGCGAGGATGAGCGGGAGTTGCTGGAGCACTGGAATCGTGAGCTCACCCGTTTCATCGACGAGAACCGGAAGAACGACGTGTCCCGGGCCACGGCGCTGGCTGAGGAACTCGCTCGAGACAACCAGATCGAGGCGTTGAAGGCCGAGCACGCTGCTCGACTCGAGGAGCTCCGGACCGAGCACGCCAACCGTGAAGACCGGCTGGACCAGGAGCTGATCCGCAACCGCGAAGAGGCTCTGCTCAAGCTCAACACCCGTCAAAGCGAATGGACGAGTTCCCTGGCTCTCGAGCAACAGCGCGTCACGTCGACCAGCGAATTGGCTGAGCAGCTCGGCTCACAGCTGAAAAACCTCACCGCCAGTTACGAGGAGGTGTACCAGGGCCGGTTGAGCACCCTGGAAGCCGACAAGGCATCCTTCGCCCAGGAACTGGACCGCGCCAGCGAGATCCACAAACGGTCCAACAGCGTGATGATCGTGCTTGTCGTGACCATCGCGATCGCGGCACTGGCCGTCGGCCTCATCGCGGGGTGGGCGTGGGGCAGCGCCCAGACCGCGCCGGTCGGGTTCGCGGTCGTGGGTTCGTTCCTGACGGGACCGACCGGGTGGCTGGGGTCCTGATCCCACCCCCGGCGTGACTCTCTGTGGCGCCGATATTCGAGTTGAACAACGAGAGAAAAGTGGTCGGACGTGGCGAAGAAGGCCAGCAACCCGAAAGCGACGAACTGGCAGAAGCTGTCGGGCCGAAGCGCCCGTCAGACTCTGAAGAACCGCGACGTTTTCGAGGACCAGCAGCTGGACCGGGGTCGCATCGACGGTGTCCGCACGAAGACCAGTCGCACTGTGGTCTCCGTCATCTTCGGCGTCGTCGTGACGCTGCTGGTGTGGGGAATCCTCTCGGGGGTGGGCCTGCTCCTGGCGATACTCGGCCCACTGGGCGGAGCGGGGAACACGAGCACCCCGGAATACTACGAACGCGCCCTGGTCGAAGGTTCGACGGTTTTCTACTGCTTCCAGATCACCGACCCCGCGGGTGAGCCGATGCCGGACCAGCCCTGTTACGAGACCGAGGAGGAGGCCATCGCCAACCCTCCGGCCTGGGTCGCCGAGGCTCAGGCCGCCGAGGAATCCGCGAACCCGGCACCGGCCGAGGCGGATGCGACCATAACCGGGCAGCTGCTCGCCTTCCCCCTCTGGAAGGTCATCGTCTCCCTCCTGGCCGGCCTCGGCACCTTCGGTGTGCTCTACTCGGTGCTGATGCGCAATCTCGACGCACAGAACCTGATGAACGACACCAGCGACATCAACCAGTACGCCGGTGACCAGCACATCGCCTTACCGGACGAGGTCATGCGCAAGTTCGACTGGTTCCCGGATGTCGGAGCGCACTCCGACGTCCAATTCAGCTCGATGATCAGCCACGTCATGATCACGAACAAGGGCTTGAAGAAGGTGAAGGCGGCAGTTCGCGCCGACAAGGACCTGCTCGACGGCGATGGCGACGTCGAATACCTGAAGGGCGAGATCCTCCGCGACGAGAACGAGGACGCCATCACCCGGACGGTTCCCATGATCGACGAGGCATTCGGGGACGCGCTCTTCGAGTCCTCCGGGATCCCCGACACCAAGGGGCTGCGCAAGAGGTACAACACCGGGGCGATCCCCTACAACCCCGACGGAAGCGACCGCGACAAACTCGGGGCCTTCAAGACCGTGGCCGACCTGATCAACAGCGATTGGACCCTACCGGAATACGAGGTGCAGCGACCGGCCGGGGCTTACCTGGTGGACACCGCTCCGGTGAACACCATGGTGCTGGCCATCACCCGGGGCGGTAAGGGACAGACCTACATCGAACCCGTGATCGACATGTGGTTGCGCGAAAAGCGTCCCAACAACATGGTGATCAACGACCCCAAGGGCGAACTGCTCGTCAAGAACTACGTTCGCGCCACGATGCGCGGCTTCCAGGTCGTGCAGTTCAACCTCATCAACGCCATGAAGACCGACATCTACAACCCGCTGGGCATGGCCGCGGATGCCGCCCGCGAGGGCGACGCCACAAAGTGTGCGCTCTACGTGGAAAACATCGCCGATGTGTTCTTCCCCACCGACGGCGGCGAAGACCCGGTCTGGCCCAACGCCGCGAACAACGCGTTCAAGCGTGCTGCCTACGGTCTGATCGACTTCTACCTCGAGGAAGAGCGTGAGCTGCGTGCGCACGCCGCCCGAACCGACATGGACCCGAAGGTCCTGGACAAACGCCTCGACGAAATGTGGGGCAAGGTCACCCTCTACAACTGCTATCAGCTGTTCGTGCAGCTCACCGCAAAGAAGACCAAGAACCCGCTGAAGGCTTTGGAAACCCGCGCTAAGCGGGGCGAATTCGGTGACCCGCAAGGTGACGATTTCCGAGCCGACGAGTACGAGAAAGAGCGCGACGACGCGTCGCGCAAGGCCTTCCTGTGGGAAGACAAAGACGAAGTGGACATGCTCACCCTGTTTTTCAACGCCACACAGGGGCTCCCGCAGAACTCCATGCGGACTCTCGTCAGCAATGCCGACAACGCGCTGCGGGCCATGGGCGCCGCCGAGAAGATGCTGGCATCCGTCTACGGCATCGCCCTGACGGCCATGTCCTTCTTCACCGACCCCACAATTTCGACCCTCACCTCCGGCGCCCCGTCGCAGAACACCGATCTCGGTGGGCTGTCGTTCCCGCGCCGCATGGGAGTGCGGTTCGGAATGAACTACCTGAAACGGGATCACCTCATCGGCGCTCAGGCCAAATGGGACGCCTTCGCGGATTCCTCCTTTGAGCGCGGGCTCGGCGCCGACTTCGAACACGAGGACGTCGTCACCCGTGAGGGGTGGGCGCGGTACTACTTCCAGGGGAAGTTCGAGGGCGACGTTGCATACTTGCGGCTGCGCCTGATCAACCCGCAGACCGGCATGCTGATCCGCACGTTCTATTTCCGGTTCACCAAGGATTATCAGACCTCACTCAACGGCAGGTTCTACATCACCGACCCGATCACGAGTAAGAAGATCGTCAAGAACGGCCTGCTCGTCGAACTGCAGAAGGACGACACGACGGGCGATTTCCTGCCGGGCCACACCACCTACCCCCAGATGCGCCTGACGAACATCTCGCTCGGCAGGCCCACACAACAGATGGGCCAGACCCAGGCCATCATCTCGAACATGGTGCGCTACTCGGAGAACCCGAAGGCCGTCTTCCTGGTCACCCCGCCGCACCTGATGAAGTACGCCAAGCTGATCCTGATCCTGATCAAGCAGCTCGTCGACCTCAACTTCGACAAGTCATACATGACCAAGAGCGACCAGAAGCCGCTCTACAAAACCCGGTTCATGCTCGATGAGCTCGGCAACCTCCAGTCCGAGGGACACGGTATCGCCGGCTTCGAGACCATGCTCTCGATCGGGCTGGGCCAGGAGCAGCAATTCACGATCGTCCTGCAGACGCTTCAGCAGTTGCGTGACGTCTATGGCGAGTCGGTGGACAAGATCGTGCAGGGGAACACGTCGAACATCGTCTTCCTGAAGTCGACCGACGACTCGATGCTGGACACCCTGCAGAAGATGAGCGGGACACGGCACGTCACCTACCGCGACTCCAAAACCGTCACCAAGGACACCGAGCGAGTCATCAAGGGGCTGAACGTCGAGGGCAAGGTCTCCTACACGATGAATACGAAGGAGGAGCCGGTCATCAGCTACAACGACATGGCCTTCATCTCCGAGCGAAACAGCATCGTGTTCCGCGCCGGCGACGCACCGGTGTGGAACCGCAACGAGACGATCCTGCCGATGTCCTGGCGCCTCTTCAAGGACACCATCGTGCACGCGGGCCACGACTACTCCCTTCAGACGATTCCCACCCTCAGTTCCGCACTGGACTTCGACGTGCGGCTCAATCAGCCGGATTTCGAGAAGATGCTGGCCAAGCGCGTCCGCCAGGCGGAGAACGCCGTGGACTGCACGGTGATCTACCGGGATGCCTACCAGTACCAGGACGTGGACATTGCCCGGCTGGACCCCGATGTGTACAGCGACGAGGTCATGGAGTTGGTCGACGCCGCGATGCGGGAAAGGATCGCCGACGAGACCGGGGTCGACGCCGACCAGGTGAACCTCGACGATGCCCCGGCCGGCTTCTACGACAACGGCGACTGGGAAGCAGACGTCGAGATGCAGCAGGCCGCCCGCACGGCGCAGGAGAACGCGGCGCGGCGACAGGAGCCGGTCTACGCCGGTCAGCAGATCAGCCGCGACATGCTCGTGCGCGCCGACGGGCGGGCTCTGCAGAATACGTTGGATCGGGAGATCGTGGACGCCTACACGGCGGCTCGGGCGTACCTGGAGCGCGACAGACGCTACTTCAGCGTCGGGCGCGGCGGTGCGCTGTACTCCGCTGACGGACTCACGCTGTACATCGACAGGCTCGATGAGTCGCCGGCGATGCGGGAACTGAATGACGCTGCCCGAGACGGTGCCGCGCGGGTGTACGCGGAGGAAGACCTCAACGACCTGGTCGGTTATCACGTCACGAGCGGGTTCTACGAGTTCCTCGCCTCCCTGGAGAACTGGCGTGAACTTGCCGGCGGCGAGTTCGACCGGGCGATGACGCTGGCGATGCGTAGCCGAGACGACGCGTAGGGAGCACGCAGCCATGGCAGATCAGGAGCGCACGCCCCTTCCCCCGGCCTCAGAAGCGCACCTCGTGGCACAGCTCAGGTTCGACACCGCTCAGGCCGCCGAGACCTACATGACGAGCCTGCGCCAGTCCGGACTTCTCGACGCCGGCGAAAGCACGCAGACCCAACGTCAGCAACTCAGCGGTTTGCACCAGGTGTATGCGTCGATGATGGTGCTCCAGTGCCTGCAGCCCCTCCAACGGGGGATCGGCGGCACGAACGTCGTTTCGGTGTTGGGCATGGGTGCGTCCATGTGGGTGCTTTCCCCGAATTTCCGCACCCAGGTGGGGTCACTGGCCGGACGCGTCGGCGACGCGATCCGGGACAAAATCGCACACCGCGGCGCTGGTGATCCACTCGCCGGAAGCTGGCAGAAGCGACTGGACACCATCGCATCCGGCGAACGCGGTCAGCGGCTGCCCTTCACGGCCCAGAGCGCCGCGATGACCGAGCTGGCCCTGGCAGAGTCGGTCTACGCCGACATGCGCCGACCGGACGCCGACCTTTCCGGCGTCCGGGACCGTTACGACAGTGCACTGACCGCTCTCTACGGATACGTCGATGACGACGGTCTGGATCGGGAGGATGTGTCCCGCTCGATGCGCGTGATCGTCGGTCAGAGGCTGGAACGGGACCGCTCCATCGCCAGCGTGTTCAGCGAACTCGGACACGGTAGATTCACCAAGAGCGAGCCGCGCGAGGTCTTCATCAACTCATCCAGGGAGCGGGCCACGGTCTGGACGGGCGACTTCATCGACTCGCACGAAGGTCGCACGGTCTCACGGGGGTCGTTCCATGTGCGAGCGCCCATGAACCTCACCGAACACCGCGTGCTCGCAGCGGAAACGCTCTCGGCAGAGATGACGTCGGCGACGTCAGTGCCGCAGCTGAATGCCGTGCTCTCGCAGTACGTCCAGGCGTCGTCGGTCGGGGCTGAGCACGCCGAGGTCGATCGTATCGAGGACCCTGACGCGCGCCGGCGCAGCGCCACGGCCCGGACGATGTTCGCCTCGATGGCCGCTGACGGCCTGACGCCCGATCAACAGCGCTTCGCGTTCGCGTCGGCGTATATCGACGCTGTCGAGGTTCTTCAGCGGGAGAGTCCTGAGCTCGCAACCGCGTGGGCCGTCGAATACGGCGATGACTGGCGCACGGACAGCGCCACCGCGCGGGTCCGCCGGGCCCGGGTCAATCAGCACTACAACGAGGTCGAAACCGGAGGCATCACGGGCATCGGCCGCGACGACGCTGCGCCGCTCCAGGACGTCGACTTCGAGCTGGGGTGAGCCGGCTCAGCACGGTAGACTTGCAGGTAGACCAGCAGAAAACGCCATATGGCCCCGGTTCTCACGGGACCGCACGCCCCAGGAGACGGAAGTGTTGCATGGGCATCCCCGGCTTCCCCAGCGAGGTCGACCTCTCGTCGATGATGGGTTTCGTGACAGACGAGGACCGCGAGAAGTGGACCCGGATGAAACAGGCCTCCGACAGGGCGTTGGACGGCGCGCGTAACGGCCTGGCCGCAAGCGGGCTAATATCCCAGTCGATGGCTTCGGGCGTCGGTATGGCGGAGAAATCGGTAGCTGCTCAGCTGATCGGCGAGGAGACCCAGACTCGACGTCATACTCAACCGAAGCAGACCACTCGGACCGTGACAGCGCTCGAGACTGAGAAGCCCGTGCGATCCGAGGATCACGAGATGGGTTACTGATCTCCTGCTC
>Ga0247806_10000609_pt1 | contig 21428 bp, 17 predicted proteins | sample UWRJL059202B1_FD_179935 | JGI IMG/M metagenome (GOLD analysis project Ga0247806, IMG submission 179935) | Plant litter microbial communities from Arlington Agricultural Research Station in Wisconsin, United States - UWRJ-L059-202B-1 | ecosystem: Environmental > Terrestrial > Plant litter >... | reverse complement strand
CGGTTTTCCAAGAGGCGTAAGGGCGGCATCATTAAATAATACAGCACGTGCTATGGTATTTGGCACTTCCAAATGACATAAATGGTAAGGGGTATAAAAAAGGTACAATGGACCTTCACCTAACTTATATAGATTAAGGTAGTGTTGTTGAAAAGAGTCGTCGCTTGTGCCCAAAACGAATACTCCTGGCCCAGGTTCGGCACCCACGAGGTAATCTACCACGCCTAGCCCATTGGTGAGCTCTTCAGCGGTAAATAATTTAACTGCTTCTTTAAGTGGCGTTCCCACCGGTACTGATGGCCCCTTCATACCTCGTTTCAATACCTGCATTCCAGTTCCGTTTGCAGTGATGGCCTGTTCGAAAGAGATTTTACTTCCGTCTGCAAAAGAGGCAACCATAGCAGGATTTTGGCCCCATTTCTTAGCAAAACCTTCTTGTGTGGTTGGATTACGATAGGGGTCATGCAATCCTTTTATATTGCCGCAAAGCACAGGCTTTATACCCATCGATTTTACAAACCGGAATAAATTCATCGTCACGCCAGGCTGATCACCATCGGCATTGGTAATGACTACCCCAGCTTTATCTGCATGTACTTTAAGTATGGGTCCAATAGTTCCATCAAGTTCTGCATTCATTAGCACAACATGCTTCTTGTTTTGAATGGCCCGCATGGAAACATGTGCCCCACGTTCTATAGAACCCGTAACTTCAACAATAACATCAATGCCATCAGCTTCGCATAATAAAAAAGGATCTGTGGTAATGCTTACTTTTTGTTGTCTGATATTTTCTTCTAACTGGAAAATTGTATTTACTTCATTGGTTTCCAGAATCCCTGCTTCTTGGTATGCCCGGTCGGCTTTTTCAATTGTACGATTAGAAATTGCAACCAATTTCATCCCCGGTGTGTATTTGCAAATCTGTATGGCGATCGCTTTGCCCATAAAACCTGCTCCAATTAAAGCAACGTTTATTTGTTTATTTTGGGCTGCTAATTTTGCTAGTGCGTTATCTACTATAATCATGTGAGTATCTATTAGGCGTTTTTCATTAGATGTTAGTGATGATATCTTTCTCTAAAAGCGCATGTGCACTATCTTTTTTCGAAATGATTCTTGGCGTTAGTGGCCAATTTATAGCAAATTCAGGATCATCCCATCTGAAGCAGCGTTCCGCTGTAGGCGCATAATACTGACTAACATGGTACGTCACATCAGTCTGATCTTCCAGCGTAATGAATCCATGTGCAAATCCTTCGGGTACATAGAGCATGCGATAGTTTTCTCCAGTTAATTCTACTCCAATCCACTGCTTAAAGGTGTCAGAATTTTCTCTTAAATCGATGATCACATCATAAATGGCTCCTCTTGTGCAGCGCACTAATTTTGACTCTAGATAAGGTGCAATTTGCATATGCATCCCTCTTAAAGTGCCTTTCTCTTTATTATGACTCATATTTGTCTGTAAAACCGGGGTCGTAATCCCATGCTTTAAAAACTCTTCACTGCAGTACGACCGACCAAAAAAGCCGCGTTCATCTTCAATAAAGTTTACGTCGATAATAAATGCTCCTTTTAATTTAGTTTCTTTGAAAATCATGGGTTATAGATTTTAGTGGGGAAGCTGAATGGTTCCATTCCAGGTTAGTATTTATGTAATTGTTTTCTTGTAGTCGGGTAAGTACTTGAAGGCGCATGAAAGATGAGTTTCTGAAATTGCTGTTTTTGAAATTCATGGATACAAGTCCTTCCTGCAACTCTAAAATGGTTTCCCTCAACGTATAACGTGGTTGATGTTGTGGTGCAAGGGACTGATACAGATCAAAACTTACCCGATAAGAGCGATTATCAGCTGGAGCAAGTTCATTGCAGGAATAGGATGTGCCTGGAATCGCCTCAGCTACAGCGCTCGCTAATTGATTTACTTGAAAATTCCAGTCATTGCTGCCAGCGTTAATGGCTAGAAAATAATCTATATGCCTTGGCTCACGACTTATTGCCCATTCAATTGCTCTCGCCATGTCTTTAACATGGATAAGCGGACGCCAGGGTGTACCATCGCTTAATATTTCAATATTACCAGTAACTAATGCAGCAGCGACAAAGTCGTTTAATACCAAGTCCAATCTCAATCTCTCACTCATACCACATGCGGTTGCAAACCGTAGGGCGGTGACTGTGAAATCTTCATCCGCAATTTCAGAAAGTGAATTTTCAGTCATTACTTTAGATTTAGCGTAAGCGGTAAGCGGACCGACTGCTGAGTCTTCAGTTTTTGAAACCCCCTCTGTTGCACCATAGACACTACAACTTGAAGCGAAAACAAATGCTCTTGCACCTGCTTCTTTGGCCATTTTTGCTAGTCGTGCACTAGCCTTGTAATTGACGTCTAAGGTAATATCTTCATACTTTTTACCCATAGGATCGTTTGAAATTGCTGCAAGATGGACAACAACATCTACACCCTTCAGTTCTTTGTAGGATATCGTTTTTATATTCCCGAAGAGTTGTGCATTAAGTTTGCTTTCAGGAAGGAACTCTGCATTGGTTAAGCAAGCTGCGAAGTAAGCCATGTCATATCCAATTAATTCAGCATCAGGATACGTTGCTCGTAGTTGACTGACTACCCCAGGGCCAACATAGCCCATGTTACCGGTGATTAAGATTCTCATAATTTTGATTTTATAATTGTTTTTGCATTAGGTAGGTAAGTTGATCACGCTGCTCAAGAGTATCTGGATGCCAAGGCGCCTCGCCATTTTTCCACAATTCTTCCAGTAAATTCTTATCTCGTAAGGTGTCCATTGGTTGCCAAAATCCGGTATGGCGATAGGCAGACAATTCTCCCATTTTTGCTAGCGTCTCTAGAGGTTCACGCTCCCATACGGTGTCGTCGTCTTCTATGAAGTCAAGGACTTCAGGTTCCAGAACAAAGAATCCCCCATTTATCCAAGGCATATCATCGTCGAGAGGTTTTTCCTGAAAACGATTGATTTTCGTTTCATCTTTAGTTAATGTAAATGCACCAAACCTCCCAGGCTGTTGCACCGCCGTTAGGGTGGCTAAGGTTTTATTGGCTTTGTGGAAGTCGAGGAGTTCGCTAATGTTTACATTACTTAATCCATCACCGTAGGTCATGCAAAAAGTCTCATTATCAAGATAGTCTTTAACCCGCTTTAAACGTCCGCCAGTCATGGTCTTCTGGCCTGTGTTTACTAAAGTTATTTTCCAGGGTTCTGTGGTGTTTTTGTGGACAACCATTTCATTGTTACTCAGATCGAATGTGATATCTGAATTGTTAAGGAAATAGTTAGAGAAGAATTCTTTAATGATGTGTCCTTTATGACCGCAACAGATGATAAAATCATTAATTCCGTGAACGGAATAGATTTTTAAAATGTGCCATAATATGGGCTTCCCCCCAATTTCCACCATTGGTTTAGGGCGAACGCCACTTTCTTCACTAATTCGAGTGCCAAATCCTCCGGCAAGTATAACTGCTTTCATATGAATTTAAGGTTAATTAAGTTTATAGGCTGTTTCTTTTGTTTTTATGATTTTTTTTGCCAAAAGGTAAGTGAGGTTTTGGTCACGATTAAATAGGGCAAAAGGCAATGTAAATAGTAGTCGTTGCCAACCCGGCCATAAGTATGTAGCATTCGTTTTCCATAGCGTAGTCATATAGGAAAATTTGCCGTTTAATACCGATTTTATTGCAGTACGATAGTGAAAAGCGAATATTTCGTAGTGGAAATATTGAATGAGTTCTTTGCGGCTGTAAGAATCGCTTAGGTCCTCAATGAGCCTTTCATAAATTTTCACTTGCTGCTCATAACATTCGCCCTTTAAACCACCATAATTTGATGCTACGTTTTCATGCCTCCTCACATAAATAAGAGTTTCTTTTTGAATACCAACAGTCACATTTTTCCCCAGGCGACTCCAAAAGTCAAAATCTCCCGCAAAATTCATATGTGTGTTAAAATTGTTGTTTTCAGTTACCAGGCGGGTGCGAACGCTGACTTCAGAAAGATTTCCAGCGATATTACCGAAGATAAAAAAGCATATTTCGGCTTGCCCTATTTCAATAATTTCAGGAAGAATTTGTCTTTGTAATTGGCCTATCTTTTTGTTTGAATTACCCCCATGACCAAAACTCACAAAGCCAGTATTTGGTGAAGCCCTTGACCAATATTTTATCACATTGTTTAACGATTTGGCATTCATAAAATAATCATCGGCACATAAAATCTGGCATACAGGTGCCTTTGCTTGTTTAAAGAGAAAGTTTACATTACCCATAATACCAAGATTTTTCTCCTGTTTGAAAATTCTTATTCTGGGGTCGTTGATGGTTTCAAGGTAAGCTAAGGTCCCGTCTGTGGAAGAATTGTCACTGATGAGCATTTCAAAGTCCTGACAATCTTGCTGTATAACAGATTCTACACATTCTTTTATAAACGGGAGCCCGTTCCAGACAGGTGTGAGTATGGAAATTATTGGTTGGGAAGTGGTATCTTTCATAAAAAATTATAATCATTTATAGATTTTTCTTTCTCTTACGGGCAAGGCAGGATTACCAGAATAAATATTCCATGGATCCATATCTTGCGATGCAACGGAGTTTACTGTTAATATGGAATGTGATTTGCAAATCACTCCTGGACATACGATAGATTTAGCACCAATCCATACCCCATCTTCTATGTGGATACTTCCAAGCCGATAGGCAAAATCAGTATGTGAATAATTATGATTTCCCGTTAATAACATAGCCCCTTGGGAGAGACAAACATTGTTGCCGATTTTTACCTCCGCAAGGTTGTCAATCCAAACTGACTCTCCTATCCAGCAATTTTCACCTACCGTTAACCGCCAGGGGTTTTTAATTCTAACATTTGTTTTAATTACCAAACCTTTTCCAATACGGGCTCCAAAACCACGCAAAAGTTTAATTTTAAGCGCGTAAGGCCAAGGCATGGAGCTGTTTAAGATAAAATAGTTGATTAAATACCAGATGATAACTTTCCCTTTTGGTCCAGACTTATAATCTCCAGTATTGAATTTCGATAAATCTGATCGCAATATTCCTACGGTTTCCATGTGTGATTATTCAGTAAGCTTAATTGATTGCCCTATAAAGCATTTTTGTTGCTTGGTTCGTTGAAAAATATTCTTTGAAAGAGTTCAACGCATTTTTACCCATCATTAATTTTTGTTCAGGAGAGGCTTGTGCCCACAACCGGAGTAATATAGATGTACCATCCAAAGTATTCTCAGCCACATAACATGCACCCGCCTGGTTAATTTCCTTCCAAATATTAATCTGATCAGAAATCAAAACGGGCTTACCACAGGCTAATGCTTCGACGACAGCTACGCCAAAGTTTTCCTGATGACTTGGCAGTATAAATGCCTCACAGCCATAAAATGCCCCCCATTTAGCATCGCCTGAAAGCATTCCCGAAAAAACAACTGATTTACGTAAACCTCGATCGCTAAGTACCAGGTGTTGAATTTTTGTGCCAAAGGGCGTTTCCAATCCAGGTCCGGCAATAACTAACTTAGGTAGGGTTGGGGTATTGGGATCCCGCTCTTTTTCTTCTTCATTTTCATGTACCGCTTTTGCATAGGCTGTGATCAAAAGATCGATGCCTTTTTTTTCATGTATTCTGCTTAGAAATAAAATATAGGGGCTATGGTTTAATCCAGGGGAATATTTCTCAAATGCATCTTTCATGTCAGGTGTAAATGCCGGCGGCGTGTCTACACCTAAGCCTACAACAAAATTGCGTTTTGGATTATAAGGCTTGAAAGGTACGTTCGCCAATGCCAGTTCATCTTCACAAGTAAATAATAATCCCTCTGCTTTTTCAATTAGCTTATGTTCAGCCAATTTCCAATATATGGTGTTTCTAATCGCCTTTATTTTTCTGTCAGGTGCCAATTGAAAATATGGATCTAACATACCGTGAGGCATTACAAATAGTTTAGGTAGTTGGTTGTTGTGGTGTCTTAAGAGAAGATCTAGTGCTTTCCTAACGGCGTAACCATGGTATAACCATAGTCCATGGACCACTACAACATTGAAGTTTGTTAAGTTAGTAAGTAGCCACGGTAGTAGTTTTTTGTTGAATTTCCACGGCCCGGCCCCTAGTCCTAGTGAATGAATTGTAATTGCAGTTTCATTCAAAAAAGTAGCGTTCGGATCATCCATACTTACTACTTCGTTTTCGACCCGTTGCTTTGATAGTCCACCGATCATGGTTCTTAATGCCTGAGACATTCCCCCTTCTTTGGGGTCTAAAGACGGGATGACATGAAGTATTTTCATAATTGATTAGATTTCAGCAATAAACTGTTCTTTATTAAATTGTCTATTTGTGAGATTGCATTTTTGTGATGAAACAGGCGGCAAACAGTGTCATAGTTTTTTTCTATAAGTTCCTGCCAGTCTTCAGGATGTTCTAAAATTTCTTGAATTTGGCCAACAGGATCTTTCCAGTCAACCTCAATTACAGGATTATAGCTTAAAAGCAATTTTACCTCGAGGGGAGCAATTCCAACAATTAAACACTTAGATGCCATAGCCTGTAAGTACCTAATGGTTAAGGTCGATACATTGCCAGCCAGTTTAGGGTGTGTTACAGTTCGGGGAAAACAGATGCAAATTTGTGAATCTGCTAATCCATCAACGAAGTTTGACCATGTTGGGAATTGCAAATTCCTTTTTAAACCCTGAACGGCTACATCCGTAGTTTCATTTCGTTCCTGGTACACATAATTGATGTTATTTTTTATGCATCCAGATACAATTTTCTCGTGGTAGTTTAGCCAGGAGCGCCCAAAAGACAGAATATTGATACGTCGTTCAGACCACTCTTTACGCTTGTAGTCCTCCGGGTTGATCGTTTCTGGAACCCAGTGAACTTTGCAGTTTTCTATTTTCAGATTTTTGAAATGCTGAGTTGCTTGATAACTGGAAAGTAGTAATAATTTCACCTCGCTTTTACGAACCAGGTTTTCAACGGATTTGTAGTCCGGCTCCCAAACATCGTAAGTCCATAACACTTTCAGGGAGGAATTTAACGTGAAATATGGGAATGTCTTAGCAAAAAGATAATAGTGATAAGGAAGCCCCAGACTAATTACAGCACCTTTCATGGTGTATTTTTTTAACATGGGACTGAGTAAGCCATGAAATAGCGTATAGAGCCTCGAAGAAATACTGCTTGGTGCAAAAAGCACCGGTCCCGATTTAATTTTCCAATGGCTATGTTTTGCGCAATACTGCTCAAAAGACTGTAACAAGGCGATGTCCGGGCTGCCTTTTTTTATCTTAGAAGTAACTAACGTAATCACGAGGTTAAAGCTTTTGAATACTCGAATTCGGTACTTATGTTACTATATATGTTTTCGATCTGGTCTAAAGACGTTTCAGCGTCAAACTTTTTAACGTTCTTAATACAAGCTTTTACGACCTTTTCTCGTTCTTCATCAGATAATTCCACCACTTTTTGAATCATTTTAGCACCAATTTCTGCCCATGCTGCAGAGTTAGTGGCTGGTCGACGTGGAATAAGGTAGCCTGCTTTACCGGCCACTTCAGTCATAGGCGCTTCATCTGTCGTAATAACAGGGCAGCCAGATGCCATGGCTTCCGCAATTGGCCAACCAAATCCTTCTGCTAAAGATGGGAAAAGGAAAAGTGTAGCACCTGCATAAGCCTGCTTAACTGCATCATCATCTAATCCACTCACTACATGAATATCATGTTTAAATGGTGATTGCGTTATTCGGTTTGTAATTTGGTCAGATGGGGTTGCACCGATAAGTAATAAAGGCAAATTGGTGTTGTATAATGCTCTCCATGCATTGTATAGCTCTATAACACCTTCGCGGTTTTTATACCATTGGTTGCCGCCGACATGTAGAAAATATCCTGCTGATAAATCTAATCCGGTTTTTTCACCAATTTTGGCTCTCATTTCATACCTATCTGCAGGTGCATAGGAGGTATCTAATCCTGTATAAACCACGTCAGATGAGATTGGTTTATTAATTAGTTGTTGTAACTCCTTGTTAGTATTGTACGATCCTGCAATGAAATTCTTTCCTTTAGCCCAGCCTTTTCTTATATATTTCTGATATTGTTTTCCTGTCCATCCAGTTTTATTTTCTTTTATCTTGCCCATTGCCGACCATTGCGCCAGGAAATCATGACAATGCATTACGTGTGCTCTTTTATGAACCAGTGGAATCCAAGGCCCCTGTGCCTGATCAGTAAACACAAAAAGTGTATTTGGATCACAATCTTTTAAACGCCTTCTAACGTCTGCCGGAAACATCACATATTGATCGATATAACCCATCCATTTTTTTAGAACACCTTTAAATGGTAGTTCAAAAAAAGTAGATTTAGGAGACCATAATGTTACCTGGTGGCCGCGTTTGGTCATTCCATCAGCTATCATGTTTGTGTAACGGGGCATACTAGAAAATTGCGGTCTTTTTTGTGTTCCGAAAAAATCGGGATTAGAGAAGATGACGATATTCATTATATAAGCGTTTAGTTCGAGGTTAATTGTTATTTGATCTGCCTTAATTCCTTAAGCAGGCTATGCGCTGTTGCACGTATAGAATAGGGTTCGAGCTTTTTCTTAGCCCAGTTAAAGTCTCGGCTGTAATTAGATAAACTAAAAATTTGTGTCGCAAGTGCTAAGGGGTCACCTTCTTTAAATACCCTAAACCGTTCCCATTTACCAAAATCGGCACTACATCCTACGGCATCACTTACCACTACACCACAACCGGCCTGCATAGCTTCGTTCGCTACTAGTCCCCAGGTTTCGCCCATTTTACGGGATGGGAGAACCATCACATCCATAATCAAATAATTTTTAGCCAACTGCGATTGGTTCACAAATCCTATAAAGGATGTTTTAATCCCGTATTTGTTAAAAGCTTTTTCGGCCATGGTGGTCAACTTTTCATGCATATCTCCGCTTCCCATAAAATAAATATGAACGCTGCGCCGAAGTGCTTGTGGAAGGAATTCAAGCATGCTGAAAATGATGTCAGGGTTTTTTTTAGCAATCAGTTTTCCTGAAAAACCAATTACAAAGTCTGATGGTGCAATGCCGGCAGCTGTTCTGCCTTGAAGTCGCATCGCCTGCTTTTCAAATTCTACGATGTCTATAAATTTATCTTCCGTTCCATAGCGCGCAGGCCTGAGCTTCGATGTTTTTACATGGTTCTTTAAATAGTGCCTTTTATTAAGTTCTCCTATATAAAATATGCGGTTTAAAGCCACATAGGCCGCCTTATAAATTAGAGAGCGGAATGCTGCTTTTACCTTCGAACGCTCTAAGGCATGATCTTGAGTCTCACACCGTAACCAAATTGGAATACCATGTTTATGCGCTTCCAGGTAGGCAGTCCAATAAAATCGAAAATTAAGGCCTGTTAATAATATAGCCTTTGGTTTGACTGTCCTGATCAGTTGCTGAACCCCTTTCCCGGTGAATGAATTCCAGCTTGAAAAAGGAACTCCGTTATCACAATGGAGAATGGAATTTGAATAACCATCTAGCATCGGAATATCCCAGGCAATATTGATCCCAAATCCGGCATCTGTAAATCCTCTGATGCTGCAATCTGAGGCGTAAGCGACGTGAATAGATCCCTGTTCAAGTTTCTCAATTTCCTGATATAGCGGAACACGGTATTGTACAGGGTGAGAATCGAATACCAATAAATTGATAGCCATAGATGTTTTAGTTAAGTGAGCGTATGAGTGGAGTAGTAGTTAACCGGGTTGATTTACTGCATCGATTATTGCTCTGCAAACGTCTTCGTTTCCCAGTTGCAGGTTTCTGACGCGTGCCATGCCTTTCAATCGAAGACTTTCCCGATTTTCATTTTTCAGCAGAGATTGACATACTTCTGCGCATTCAGTGGCATCTGACCAAAATGCGGCTTCAGTGCCTTCATTATAAAGGGCTTCATGCTCGGATGTTCGTTGCGCACACAATAGGCCCCCCGCATAGGGTATTTCAAGTGACCGTGTGGTGTGCAAATCTCTGTTACCTTTGGAAAGCAAGCCCAGACATAACTTTGCCCCTTGTATGGCGGCTATGTAATCTTCTCCTTGTAAACTTTTACCTTTATAGTTTTCTCTGAGTTTTGGAAAAAATCGACTTCGCTCCCAAGAATTACCCCAAATACTAAGGGGGACACCTTTATTGATCAAGTCAAGTAAAAACTGATCTCTTTTTTCTCCCCTCATCCAGGTGCCGATGAATACCACCTCAGATTTGAATTTTTGTGGTATTTCCTGGGTATTTGTGTATGGTCGGTGAGCCAGTTCATCATAACTTCTAAATACACGCATAACCTGCTTTGCCCCTAAAGCAATACATTCACTTTCTGACTCCTTTCTCACTACCACAACTAAATCGTACAGTGGTAAAGCCTTCAATAAGGAGTCAAATCTTGATCCATCACGTTTTCCTGTAGGGTCATCGACATTGTATAATACAATTGGGCATTTCCATAATTTTAGCGCCTTAATACAATTGTAACCGAGTAGCTCTCCACTGTCAATCCATACCAAATCAGGTTTCTCCATGGTTTTATACAGTTCCATCACCCAGGCAATCATGCCCTTTTGTAAGAACCTAAAACCAGTACGGAAATGCAGAACTCTCGACCATCTGGATTGAAGTGATGCCTTACAAGCCTCACCAGGATCCTGGATTGAAACATCATGTCCAATTCTTGATAAAGCATGTGCACGGTGAGTAGCTGTTGAACCTGGGTTGTTATCTCCAATGTATAGAATCTTCATATTTTCTTGATTAAGTAAATAATCCCATTGGTGAGTTGAAAAATAAACCAATACAGTATGAGTAGTTGAATGTACCCTCTGACTAGGAATGTTGCTGGTCCGACGACACTTTCTGTAGGTAAAAATTGAAATATGGAAGTGAGACTTAGCAAACCGCAGACGCTGAAGTTTACTCGTTCACTTTTTAGTTTTCCGCTCATGTAATTTATTTGTCTTTTGATGGAGAGTTTATCGAATAAAAAATATACTGGAATCATACCAGCGCCAAGAATTGCCAAATACCACCATCCAAATGACGCCATTCCTGTTCCGGCAAAGTGGCCTAAACGGAAGCCTCCTGACACCTTAGCACCTGCGCCTGTAAGGCTATAAATCATATCTCCAAACGACATGGAGTAAATAGACTCTTTATCGAGATCTGGTTTTACCATTTTTACTATTGGGCCTGGAAGTGCCCCCCAGATGTAATCGATGGAGTAGTTGTACATGAGTGGATGTTGATCACCTATTTTTGCGGCCTGCACAAGGCTGGCATCATTGAACTTTAAATTAGAAAACCGGGAGGTGAAAACATTATTTAAATACCGCTCATCCCAGTCGCTTTCAAATTCTATATCTTCTAAACGACGTAAATTGATGGCATCCTTATCACTAAATGCAGAAATGGTTAAATCTATGAGCTCTGATTTGCTGATGTCATTACGCTCACCTCTTACGATGACCATGGCAGTTCCTAAATCTGCAAGTGGGCCGGTGATGATCCAAAAGCCGATACAGCTTAAAATGACAAGTTTATAGGCAATCTTTGGAGGCTTAAAAATCCCTAAAAATAAGCCCAGCAGGTATGAAAAGCCAACGGAGGTAAAACCAATCATAAATGCCCCACGGCTATTCCTCGCCATACTGATAATAAACAATGCCAGGGTAAAGGCAGCCAGTAATGGGATTAGTTTCTTTGCGGCTTTTTTGTTACTGCCATATAGACCATAAAAAGGGATGAAATATGGTGCGTATGAAAAGGGAAACAGCGACTGTATAAATTTGTCGACCGCATTTCCTGACACTTCTACAGATACATTGGTGTTAGCAACTAATACATAAACATTTGCCAATAAACCAATGGCACCCATGATCCATAAGGATGTTTCCGCTGGTGCCTCAAAGAAGCCTGCTTTATAGAGCAGCGAATTGGCGCCTCTGTTGTTGTTTACTGGTATATAACTGTAAACAAAATGCGCGAGGACCAAGACAAAGAGCGCTGCGGTGGAATGTAAAAAGACTTCATAAGGAAGTTCCAGGTTAAATACAACTGGCTTATATTCTAAGGAGGTAAACAACAATGGAAAGTAAAATTGTGTAGCAGTAAACCCGATAATCAAGAAACTAGAGAGTGGATATTGTTCCAGCTTTTCCTTCTTTAAAAATAAATTGGCAAGAATAAACCAGGAGAGCACGATGCAACACATAGCGAAAGCATTCTCTGAACTCCAAAAACTCAGACATTGAAATACTACTGATATTCCTAAAACTATCCACGACCAGAATATGAGTCTCGGTAAAAATGTATCTGATTCCTTCTGTCTAATTAAGTAGATAAACTTTGTCGATGGATCCTGTAAAGGGCCAGACTTCTGGATGTTGAATTCAGGATTCATTATTAATCAGTGTTTGAAAAGTTGCGTTATATTGATGACTTACAATTTCTGGTGTATACAATATACTTGCACGCTCTTGCGCTCTTTTACCAAAGTCTTCACGGAGTGCTTTATTTTCAATAAGCACTCTTAACGATTGGGCCAGCATGGATGGAGAACCAGAAGCGATAAACAAACCCGTATCGCCTAAAATTTCCTGGCGAGTTTCCTCCTTGTCGGTAATGATCGAACATCCGTTACACATGGCTTCTACCAATACTAATCCATATGATTCCATCTTTGGCACTAAAACGAAAATGGGTGCTTTTTGCATCAGCGCTAATATTTGCGCATGGGGCAGGTATTTGAACCAGGTTAAGTTGATGCCTGATTTAGGCGCTGGTTTGCTTTTGGAAACAATGGTTACATTCACATGGAACGATTGTAAGTATGCTTTACCTAAAATGTCGAGTGCATCAATCAATTCAGGTAAACCTTTTCGTTCGCCATCACTGCCTACAAATAGAATTGGTATTTCATGAGATTCACCATCAACCGGTTGTGTAGCTTTGTTATGAATCCGCAGGTTTGGCAGAAAAAATGGAATGTTAACTGCCTTTTCTTTAAATTCAGGTCTATAGTATATAAAACGTTGAAGGCCACCCAGGGTATGGAAATGAATTAAACTCGCTTTATCCAGGGTTTTTGCAAGCTCATCTGCTTCTGCTTTCCGGTTCATAGGCTTTCCAAAAAGGCTGGTTACAAAGCCGTCTGTCATAAATCCAGTTGTCACAAATACAGGTGATTTTTGAACCGTTTTATAGAACAACCCCTCATTCATCGGACTCCCGTAATGGTAAACAATGTCTGTTTTACCAGCTGCCTTTCTTAGTCCATGTCTATGTAATGGTTTTGAAACTGGCAGGATCCGTTGTGCTATCTTATCAAGATTATAGGTTAATGTGTAATTTTTAGACGCAATAAATGAGGTTTTGATAGGAGAGAATTCTTCTATCCTGGAAAACATCTTTACAACCTGATGGTCTGTATTATGCCATGCCAGAATCCAGTCTGGACAATAAATACCTAGTTTCATTGTTTGATTAAGATTTTCCCTAAACCACCTAACATGTTTTTAATTCGGTCAACAGCGATTATTGGTAATACCTGCCAATACTTCCCGCAATTCCATATAAAAAACGCCGATGATAATAAAATAACTAGCCATTTTGCCTCTGGCAGCACATTCAACGCAGCCATCGATATGGCAGCGATGCAAACTGAGGTTACTGCAATGGAATATGGTTTTACCGGCCAAAGAAGTTCATTTTCATGCAGCCAGGTTTTCGCAACATATAGAAAAGCAATATTTGCTGTGATTTCAGCGATTAATAAGGCTATACCTGCACCTAATATTCCAAATAAGGGAACTAATATGATGATGCCGATAATCGCCATCATTCCAGTGATGCATGAAATCACTAGTTGTTGACGAACAAGGTTATTTCCTTTAACTACCGTGATTGCAGGCTGTGTTATGGCGTATATCAGTACACATAGAGATAGTATGGCAAACAACCAGGGGTTGAAAGGGATGTTACCTCTTGTCCAGGCCACGAATAAGGGGGCAATGAAAACTTGCAAACACACGAATGCTGGTGCAAGTAAGCTTACGGTGATCATCCAGATGGTTCCAAATGCAATTTCACATCGTGCCTGATCCCGGTCATGCAGAAATCGCATGAAGTCTGGCATTAACGGATTGGTAATGGTATGTAAACCTTGCATAGCTACGTTTGTGCCTGTTCGCATTGTGGAAAATGCAGCAAGTCCCGCAGCACCAGTGAACGGTGTGATTAACAAACGAGCACCTTGTTGCCGCATATTTTCTAATAATCCAGTTACTGATAGCAAAATGGACTGATGAAATGTAGCCCATCCAATCTTAAAAGAAGGCTTAACGAACCTGATTCTTTCCCGGGCGAGCAAACGAAACCTGTCATAGTACATCGGAATTTCCACCAGTACTTTAACTACGCCTACCATGATACCGGTTTCTAATAAGCCATAGCCTTGAATAACCATAATTGCAGGTGTAATATTAGCCGTTACGGAGCTGAAAACACCCCACCAGGCCATTCGGGGGTAGTAGCCGTAGGTGGAAAGTGCACGGTTGATAATCCCTGATATACTACCTGTAAGCAACCATGTGCAACTTTGAATAAGCAGAATAATTCCTGCCTGATAGATTTCATCTTTACTAATGGAGGCTGTTGCCGCACCCAATTGGGAGGGTAGGGAACCAAAGGATAAGATGGTGATGATGAACGCAATTTGAATAACGCCTAGTATGAATGCAATGAATGCCCCAGCACATAGGTACTTGCTCATCATGAGTCGTTGGTCTCTTCCAATCTTTAGAAATTCGTAGCCTAGGTATTCCTGGTAACCAAAGTCCAATGCGGTGAGTAACGTTCCGAGTGACAATACAGCAAGCCATAGTCCATAGGTTTCGATACTCCAGTAGCTTAAGTAAAGCGGAACCAGGGCGATTTGGGTGGCCAGTGTAATTCCGATATGGATCCATGAGGCGACTGATCCGGATATTAATCTCGAGGTGACAGACATGACCTATTAAAATCGGGTTGAAAATTTGCCGAAAACAAAGTTCCAGGCCGAGTTAACCGGTTTGTCCGCATAGTATCCATAGTCCAGGGAATAGCCATACCGGTTGTCCATTTCAATACCGTTGAAAACTACATGCATATTTGGTAGTTTCATCTCCTTATAAACTGCGTCAATAAACTTCAATTCAGACTTAGGGGTGAAGTTATGGCGTACCATATAAAGCGTTAAGTCACAAAGTGGTGCTAGAATCATGGCATCAGTGACCAGGTGCAATGGTGGAGAATCAATCAGAATGTTGTCATACTCATATTTTAATTCTTCAATCAAGTTTCTCATTCTTTCCCCTTCCAATAATTCAGATGGATTGTCAGGCACGGCACCGGATCTCATGACATACAGGTTTTCATGAATGCCTGAGGGTACAATAATCTCATCTTTGGTAACTTCACCTTTCAAACATTCACTCAATCCCGGTTGGTTTTGGCTGAGGTTAAATATTTTTGAGATCTGCGGTTTCCGAAGATCCAGCTCCAGAATAATGGTTCGTTTACCCATAATAGCAAGTGATGCCCCAATGTTGCTGCTCACATAACTTTTGCCTTCCTTCGCTATACTTGAAGTGAACATAATCACTCTGCCATCTTTCTTATAGTCATGGAGTATGCTCGTCCGTAGTGCCCGCATTTGTTCACCTAAAACATGGGTTTTACGATTTAATACAACAATTGGCGTTTTCTTAATATCCTGGCTTAACTCGCAAATAACGGGGACGTTGGAGCCCAACTCAATGTCTTCGCGTGTCAATACCTTGTTTCGCATAGCCGTTCTTGCAGAGATCACGCCAGCAGGGATTAACAATCCGAATAATAGGGAAAGAAGAAGCGGCACTTTTTTATTTGGTTCGGGATCCTCAAAGTAAGCGGCCTCTACTGTTTTTGCATCGGTCAGTGTAGAAGCATAACTTAAGGCCACTTCCTCCCTTTTCTGTAAGAGGTAAACGTATAGGCTTTCCTTAATTCCTTGTTGTCTTTTAATGCTTACATATTTTCTTTCCTGTCCGGGAAGACTTTTAATGCCGCTTTCAAATTGTGAGTTAATGGAGTTTAATTGCTTTTTCGTCGCTATAAGTGCACTTTTTATTCCACCTACATTTTCCTTAATGGCAGTTTTAGTACTTACAATTTGCCTGTTTATTGGGATGAATATGGGATTGCTAGCTGGTGTAATTGCTAATAACTTATCCCGCTCTAATTGTAATTTACTTAATTGTCCCACTAAGCTGATGAGTCCGGGATCAGTAATGCCAATCGTCGCTGGTGCATGTTCAGCCTTACTTTCCATATGGACATACTTTTCTACGCCGTTGATTACATCAAGTTGTACATTTACATCATTTAACAGCACATCATTAGATTGTACATTGTCCAGGAAAAACTGTGATTTGGAAGAGATATCTGTTAATCCGATACTGCTTTTGTATCCTTCCACATCTTTTTCTGCATCAGTTAATTCCCCTGTCAGGGTGCCGAGTCGCTCATCTATAAACTTTAAAGTGCTTTCTGTTTCTTTTTGTTTATCAATAATGTTTAACCGTTTAAAGGCAGCGATTAAATGATTTAAGATTTTCTCTCCACGTTCAGGAACTTCATCATTTAATTTCAACTCTATGATGGGCGCATTTTTGTTCAAAACGGTACTGATCAACCTCTGGTAAGCCGTAACCACCTTATTTTGATTGGCAATATTAATCCGGATTGTCTTACCCACATAGTTTTTCAGCTGTGGTGTGGCCACTAGCTTCCAGGTGCCGAATCTGTTTTTTAGACTATCAGTAAAGGCTGCTTTTAGCGTTCTTTCCTTCGGATCAGTCAATACAAATTCTGAGAGGCTCAATATTTTAATGTCAAAATAAGTCTTGGGTAAATTGCCGTTGCCTTGAAGTAGGGTGAACCGTACAGGCGTACTCGCATAAATATCCTGGGTTTTAAATCTCGTAGCCTCCGTATAACTAGTCCATAGTTGTAATTCTTCTACCACCTGTCCAATTAGGGGACGGGATTTTAAAACCTCTATTTCACTTTCTACCAGTTTAGGCCCGGTAGACAAATTCAATTGTTCAAGCGCAGCCGATTTATCATTTACCGCTTTATTCTTGTCATCCATGATGGCAAGTTTTGCTTTTACCTGGTAGACTGGATTGAGTCGTTTTAGATACAAAAATCCAAGTGATACTGAGATACACAGGAACAGTAAGAATAATGGCCAATGGTGTAGGTAATTACTAATGATTTGTTTAACATTGGCTCCCTTTTCTTCTCCTTTATTACTGATTGGGGTATAGTAGAATTCTTCTGTACTCATCTTCTCAAATTTTATAATACATTGGTTAGAATTATTGCTGCGATCGATAGTGCAGAAAGCACTAAACTTAATGTTCGGTAGCTGCCATCAACAGTGGCGTATTTAGATTTATCCGGTTGAACATAAATGACATCATTGTTTTTCAGGTAGTAATAAGGGGTTTGAAAAATCTTGGAAGAACTTATGTCCATAGGAATATATTCTCTTTTTCCATCGATCTCCCGGATCAGGATGATGTTATCTCTCTTTGCCGTGATATTTAAATCTCCTGCCAAACTTAGCGCCTCCATAATTGTTATTCTCTCATTAGGCACACTGTAATTATCAGGTTTCAAAACATCACCCAGAACGGCAATTTTGAAGTTTAACATCCTCACATTTACAGTAGGTTCACTTAGATAAGTTCGCAACTTTTGTTCAATTTGCTCAGCAACGACGCTTGTTGTTAGTCCGGTTACTTTAATCTTACCAATCATTGGCAGCTTTATGTCTCCATTTTGATCCACTAAATAACCCTTTACCCTGGTGGTCGAGTCATTATAGGCCAGGGGATTCAAACTGTTTACACTAACATCTAATATGTCAGAATTTTGGATGGTTAGTGCGGTAAAGTTGCTGATGTTCTCCCGGGTAGGGGCAGAACGGTTGATGTTTTGGAAATAGGGTATTTTGTTGTAGGAATTACAGGCGCTTAAAAAAAATAACCCTGCAAATAAAGACAGTAGGCTGCGGTATTTAGACATAGTCGTGTATATATAAGGTTTGATTTATACGAATTGTAAAGTTTTTATAGAGTTCCTCCACTCCGCTCACAGCAGCTTTTTTAACAGAAAGAGGTTTGGACGTTATTCAAAAGCGTAAGAATATTGCTTCTGTTTTTTTTATAAACATAAGGAGAGTATAAAAAAGAAAAAAGCTTTTTACACTATTGTACACTTGATTGTAGAAGAGTTGTGTAGGTGGATTTTACAGCAATTTTACAGCGGTATTAAGCTGCTTTTTTTATGTTTGGCACTGTTCTTCACAGCCTTCCGAACCATTTCAAAAAATTTTATCTTAGCGGTTTTAGCGTTGATGTGTTCTGCCTGACTGAGTAATATGTATTATACCCTTTCTCAGTTTTCTCATAACTTTCAAAGGATTTGCACCACAGAAAACTAATATATAGGCAAGTTTTTTTAATATTATTTACACTTATGTATATTTTAAGGTAACTAATATGCGCTAATTTCAAGTTTTCGTTAACACATCTGTTGTCGATGGTAACAATATTTGCAGAATAGGGGACATTGGGTGCCCACTCTATTTAATGGAAATGGATGGAAAGTAAAAAGGGGCAAAGCCCCTTTTATACTATAAATGTTTTAAAATTTCTTCCACGTACTTTCGGTCATTTGCCAGGCGTGGAACCTTATGTTGACCACCAAGTTTGCCTTTAGACTTTAGCCAGTTATAGAAAGTGCCCGAAGGGGCGTTATGAATTTTTGGGCGACACAAAGCCATGTCTTTAAAACGCTTGGCGTCATAGTCAGAATTTATGTCCCGTAGCGTTTGGTCTAATACATCAATGAATTTTTCAAAGTCATTGGGTTGATGCTCAAATTCAACAATCCATTCATGTCCACCCGCTTTTTCGCCTTCAAAATAAATAGGACAGGCTGTGTAATCTTTAAATACAGCGCCCGTAGCACAGCAGGCAGCATTAATGGCGTGTTCCGCGTTGTCGATAATGACTTCTTCGCCAAAGGCATTAATAAAATGTTTAGTTCTTCCGGTGATCTTTATGCGGAAGGGGCTTAGTGAGGTAAATTGTATCGTATCGCCGATCATATAGCGCCATAAACCACCATTTGTTGATATAACGATCGCGTAATTTTTAAGTAATTCTACCTCGTCAAGTGCCAGTGTTTGTGGATTCTCATCGGTTATGTTTTCCATGGGAAGAAACTCATAATAGATGCCATAATCCAGCATCAGCAGCAGTTCTTCTGAATTCATCTCATCCTGAATACCGAAAAAACCTTCCGATGCATTATAAGTTTCCAGATAATACATCTCATCTGAAGGAATTAATGCCTTAAACTGCTCCCGGTAAGGTTTGAAATTAACTGCGCCATGGAAATATAATTCCAGGTTTGGCCAAACTTCCAGCAGATTTTTCTTGCCAGTCATTTCCAACACCTTTTTGGCCAGCACTAACGTCCAGGTCGGCACACCAGATATATTCGTCACATTCTCTTTTATGGTGGCTTCTGCCATCCTTTCCATTTTATGCTCGTAATTGTCCATCAGGGCAATGGAAATATCTGGGGTACGGTAATATTCGGCCCACATCGGTAGGTTTTTAATCAACACCGCCGATAAATCTCCATAAAATGAGTCCTCATTAAGTTGGTTAATTTGGTGGCTGCCACCCAATACCAGTCCCTTTCCAGAGAGTAGCTGGTTGTCTGGCTTGTTATTGCAAAAGATAGAAAGCAAGTCTTTACCCCCTTTAAAATGGCATTCTTGTAGTGATTCCTCAGATACAGGAATAAACTTACTCCGGTCGCTGGTGGTGCCGGAAGATTTAGCGAACCATTTGATCTCCGAAGGCCAGAGTATATTCTGCTCTCCTTTGAGCATCCTTTCGATATATGGTTTTAGGGTATCATAATTTTGAAGCGGTACTCTTTCTTTAAACTGTTTTACCGTTTCAATAGATTTATAGTCGTATTCTTTACCCCATTCCGTATGCTCCGCACTAGAAATCAAGGTGTGAAACCATTCGTCCTGCACATCAAGTGGATACTTCATAAAGAGTTCTATCTGGTGAACTCTTTTTTTCATATACCAGGTAAACAGTGAATTAACAATTGCCATGCTCGTATTAATAAATTATGAGGTTTTTTTGCGAAGCACAAAATTAGCGCCCAGGTAAACTTTTCTTACCATTTCATTGGCTGCGAGTACCTCTGGTGTACCCGATTCCAATATTTTTCCTTCGAAAAGCAAATACGCCCTGTCGGTAATCGAAAGTGTCTCCTGAACATTGTGATCCGTAATTAAAATTCCAATGTTTTTATTTTTGAGCTTGGCTACTATAGTTTGTATTTCCTCTACGGCAATTGGATCTACACCTGCAAAAGGTTCATCCAGCAAGATAAAGTTAGGGCTTGCAGCCAGTGCGCGGGCAATTTCAGTCCTTCTTCTTTCGCCACCAGACAGTAGATCTCCCTGGTTTTTTCGCACCTTATGTAAACTGAATTCATTAATCAATTCCTCCAATTTCTCCCGTCTTTCTTCTTTGCCCATTTTAGTCATTTCCAATATGGCCATGATGTTGTCTTCTACAGATAATTTTCTAAAAACGGAGGCCTCCTGGGCAAGGTAACCAATGCCTTTTTGTGCCCTTTTATACATCGCATCACTGGTGATGTCAACGTCATCTAAAAATATCGTCCCTTCGTTGGGCTTAATTAAGCCTACAATCATGTAGAAGGAGGTTGTTTTCCCGGCACCATTCGGGCCTAGTAAACCAACAATTTCTCCCTGACCTACACTAAACGACACGTCGTTAACAACGGTACGCTGTTTATATTTTTTAATTAAATTCTCTGCTCTTAATATCATTCAGGTTATTAATTGTCAATTTTGATTGCCTTAATATTTAATTGCAAACGCCTTTGCTCCTTCCACACATTTTCTTCTATGGTATAACAAACGGAGAACGGTTTATGTTGCGGTAAATCTTTTAGGTAATCAGACTGATTAAAGGCTATACAATCAAAAGTAATTGAATTATGTTGTTTTATAGTTAACTTCAAGTGTTTTGCTCCAACAATATAAGGATTTCCGGCACAAAAAACCTGGTGCGTTACAAATACAGGAGCCAGATTCCCTGGTCCAAATGGGGCCATCTGTGCTAAAATACGCTGAAATTTACCGTCAATTTGTGAAAATGAAATTTCTGC
>Ga0247806_10000607_pt1 | contig 21444 bp, 29 predicted proteins | sample UWRJL059202B1_FD_179935 | JGI IMG/M metagenome (GOLD analysis project Ga0247806, IMG submission 179935) | Plant litter microbial communities from Arlington Agricultural Research Station in Wisconsin, United States - UWRJ-L059-202B-1 | ecosystem: Environmental > Terrestrial > Plant litter >... | reverse complement strand
TGAGTGCTGGCCATGCCATGCCACTGTGCTTTACGGTGTTGTTGTCGCCGATCACATAGACATTAGGGAGTGCTTCCAGGAATGGATTCACGTCGACGCGACCATTCTTTGCCAGTGGAAATTGTCCAGCGTGGGACGTAAAGAATGGGTTATTTGCAACACCAGAGGTCCACACAGCTGTTGTTGTTGGAAGTTGCTTCCCTTCGACGACAATCGTATTTTCATCAAGCGCTTCAACCTTGTGGTTTACAAGGACGCGGATTCCCATCTTTTTGAGTCGTTTTGTGACGATACGAGCAGCGGTTTCAGATGAACGAGGCAGGATGCGCGGTGCAGCTTCAACGATCGTGATCTTTGGCGCAGCATGCTTAATGCGATTTTCTTCAATCAGTGTATTAAGATATTCCTTCAATGCACCGGCGAATTCAACACCGGTCGGGCCGGCACCAATAATAAAGTATTCTTTATCGAGCTTCTTTTGGACTACTTCTTCATGGATGTGGTCTTGGAAACGACGAATCTCTTCAAGTGTCTTAATCCCGTAGGCGTGCTGATCCATACCTTTAATACCGAAGAATGTTGTCACAGAACCAGTCGCAAGAACGACGGCATCGTAGTGGTACTGTTTTGCTTTACCGACGACGAGCTTGCGTTCACTATCAAGCGCGGTCATTGTGTCGTGAACCAACTCAACGTTCGGGTGCTTTGCGAAGATAGTCTGCAAAGGAATGACTGATTCGGCCGTATTCTTGCCGGTTGCTGTCGCATAGAGCGTCGCATGGTGAAGGAAGTATGTCTCATCAGAGATGAGGGTTACCTTGCCGACCTGGCGCTTACTCAGCTCTAACGCTGCTTTAATTCCGCCAAAACCACCCCCAACAACTACTACGTGCATATGTATCCCTTTTTATTTATCTTCGATTGATATGCTTATGGTATCAAAGTCACCCTGTATCGAAAAGAGTAATCACGTATAATAGATAGCTGTGGAAGAAATCTGGACCGAATTCACTCAATTCTTTTCTGAACCGAATGCATATCGTTCAGTTCTTATTCTTATTGCCTCGATTGTCGGGACGTACATATTAAGTAAGTTCCTCGCTGCGGGTATTATAAAGATCGCCCAGGCCGTATCGGTTCGTTCGGATATTGAATCAAATGATGAACGGTTTATTCGATTACGCCAGGTTGAAACGTACTTGAGTGTGACGATTGCTGTGGTGCGAGCTGCCGTGGTCGCCGTTGCTGCGTATTGGGTATGGCAAGCACTCAGCCCGAGTGCGAACAGTGGTGCAGCCGCGATTGGTGCCAGCGCCTTTTTTATCGTATTTGCTGGTCAAACACTTGGCATGGTGCTCCGTGACATCACTGCAGGCGCCGTGATGATTATTGAGCAGTGGTTTAATGTTGGTGACTTCGTAAAAATCGAACCCTTCCTCGACGTCTCTGGTGTGGTTGAGCGTCTGACACTTCGCTCAACAAAGATCCGCAGCCTCAGTGGTGAGATCGTCTGGGTACATAACCAGCAGATCCAAGCAGCGCATGTGACACCACGCGGCGTCCGTACGATTGCCGTCGACGTCTTTGTACGAGACAAAGATAAAGGCCTTAAAACACTGAAGGACCTTGCGAATGCTATTCCTGTTGGCTCAACCATGCTTGCCGACCCGCTTAAAGTTGGACGACCCGAAAAATGGGGGAATGACCAATGGCGCATTACGATTATCGGCCAAACCGCACCTGGTCGCGAATGGCTGATCGAAAAGTTCTTTGTGAACGCAATTATTGAAGTTGACTCAGCTGTACGAAACAAAATGGCCCGCACCTTCATCTACGAACCAATTGCCCGCTACGCCGACCCAGTCGCCGACAAGAAGTTCAAACGTGCCGTTCGCGCACACAAAACCATGTAACCTCTCTCGTCAAACCGCTCAAATTTTGGTACACTGGTTCAGTAACGCAAAGGGGCATAGTACAACGGTTAGTATATGGGTCTCCAAAACCTAGGATCGTGGTTCGATTCCACGTGCCCCTGCCAAGAAAAAACGATTAGCATTTGCTAGTCGTTTTTTCTTTGTTCGGACATGTTGATTTGAAACACGATCCGTATGAGCGAAGCGAAGGAAAGGATAGTGGTGCGAACATAAGGAGCAGGGCAGGAAAGTTTACTTTTCTGAACGAGACGCAATGACGAAGTATTCATGTGACTTACTCATATGTATGGAATCAGGATTATTTAAAACTTTAGTAAATTTAAATTAAGTAGAAGAAAATTCTATTTTGATTTCAACCTAGAAACTAGATTATTTTAGACATTTACTAGTTGGGGTTATTGACAATATATTGACATACTTTAAGCTGAGGCGTACAATGATTACAGATGGAAAGCGTGGACGAGCCTTGCTGCTTATTGAGTCCAAAGCGCCATCTATTTTTATTTTGAATCTATTTTGAAGATGACTCCATTTTTGAGTCTTATGTCTAAGTCGGTAGACAAAGCTGGTACTCCCAGCTTTTTTTGTATATGTCGTACTAATTTTGCCTTTGCTCCAACAGTAGATACCGTGCCGTCTGACATTTTAAATGCGTAAGCGACAGCTCCTAGTAATACATCGCACACCTGAATTTCCGTGACAGCATGAGATTCAAGACGGATGATTCCAAAGAGCGCGTTTCTTCGAGTAACCTTTTTTATTCTAAGTCGTACCATTTTTTCGAATTGATCAGTAATGCTGTTTGTAGATACGTCATCAGCTAGAATTGTGATGTATTCACTGGTTTTATCTTTTGATGCGGACTGGTCGATAGAATGAGCAACGAGGTAACCGGCGTAGCCGTTATAGCTTCTTACGTGATTGTTTGATACTTTAATGGTTTTGTCGACAATCTTGCAGTTAAAGCGTATACCAGGAGTCGAAAAAATATTGTCAACGAGCTTTTTGTAGATTGCCAAATTAGCAGGTGTAACACTAGACCATTTTAATTCTTGGTGAAAATGTAGTGAATTCTTTAGGTTGATTGTAGAACGATGGAGTGATCGTGGACTCGGGAGAACTACTAAGCCTAAGCCGAAAAAACGGTCAGATGCAGGAGTGTGGAGTAATCCAGTTTCGTCAAGAAACCCAAAGACATGGGATCGAGGCTTGGGACCAGAAGTAGTATCAGTTTCCATGCTTATACTATATCCTATAAGTGGTAGTTAATTGTATGCTCCCAGGTGTAATATTCACTACACAATCCTGCCCTTGCTAAGTTTGAGTACGGTGTGAAAAGTCTCCGTTCTGGGGACTTTTTGTTATGATTAAGAAATGAAGTATAAAGCAGTCTTATTCGATATGGATGGAGTAATAATCGACAGCGAACCTATTCATTTTGCCGCTTTCCAATCTACCCTCGAGCACAACGGCAAAAGTCTCTCGCAGGCTGATTATCTCAAATATTTTGCAGGACGTACGGATGAAGATGGTTTTAAAGAATATTTTAATTCTATTAACGAAACTGTTGATATGCCAGTTATTCTCGATAGGAAAACTAAAGCGTACCTAGAGTTAGGCAAATACCAGCTCGTCGCATACCAAGGAGTTGTTGATTTAATCAAAAAGCTCGCAGTAGAGGTGTCTCTTGCATTGGTGACCGGCTCAAGTAAAGCCGAAGTGAATATAGCGTTAAAGACACTTGGGATTAGTGATTGCTTTTCCGCAACGGTATGCGCTGAAGACGTTAAAAATGGAAAACCGGATCCAGAGGGTTATTTGAAAGCGCAAAAAATGCTAAAAGTACACCCTTCGGATTGTGTGGTTGTCGAAGATTCACCAAGCGGAGTCTCTGCGGCTATAAATGCAGGGTTCGATTGTATTGCCGTGACTAACACGCATTCAGCCGACGCGTTAAAAGCTGCGATGCTAACCGTTAAGAACTTATCGATCAACCTTTTTAGTTAGTTTGGTTCTCACTTGGCCGTACATGGGCTGACGTACTTTAACCAAGCAATCGTACTTGCTGGTCAAGCAGATGAAGCAATTCTTCCAATTGAATCAGATCCATTTTTAAACAAATAGACTTTAAGCTATCCCATCTACGCTATAATTTAATCGCTCTCCACTCGGTAGACTTTTTGTTATTATACGTACATGCAATCGAAACTGGTTATAATTCGTGGAAACTCAGGGAGCGGTAAGTCTACGGTTGCTCGTCTCGTTCGAGAAAAGCTAGGTGAGAAAACAATGCTAGTACCGCAGGATGTTGTTCGTAGAGAAATGCTTTATGTAAAAGATAGGGTTGGAAATCCAGCAATAAACCTCATTTCAAAAATAGCATTGTACGGAAAAGAGGTCGGATACAATGTTGTACTCGAAGGTATCCTCAGTAAAAAGCTATACGATATCATGCTCAATAATTTAATTTCCGAGTATAGCGATAATGCGTACGTATTTTATATGGATGTAAGCTTTAAGGAAACACTTAAGCGTCATGATACGAAACCAAAGAGGCATGAATACGGAGAGGAAAAAATGAAAGAATGGTGGCTTGAAAAAGACTATCTGAACTTGCCAAATGAATATATCATTCCAGAAGAATATGAAGTTACTGAAACAGTCGATTATATACTAGCGGTTGTCGAAAAAAGTCCGAACTCGTCCACCGTGGCTGCCAAATAACACATCTATATACTGCATCTTTGCTATCATTAGACTATGAATCATCTCGTCATCGCCGTAAGTAAAGACTCATCGCTCGAACTTCTTAGAAAACATGCCGATGTAATAGTGCTCGATAAAGAACTTCCACCCACAAGTCTAAGGATTTACGAGTCAGTATACATTAGAAGCCACTTCAGCACCCCTGAATTAATGCCTCAGAATTTTCGTGATGAGATTGAAAAACTTGTTAATTTATCTCGCTTAGAAAACCCCCGTCTTCGTTTCATCGACAATATGTCTACTGTCGATGAAATTGTTGCGTTTGAAGATAAGTGGAATCAATACGAAAAGTTTTCAGACTTTATGCCTTTAACAAAGGTATTGCGCAGTACTGAAGACGCATTAGAATTCACCCGTCCAATTTTTAAAAAAAGGCTATCGTCGCGAGGTGCCGGGGTTACTTGGAATAGCAATGAAGTTACTGGAGCATTAGGAGATTGGATCATACAAGAATCAATAAACATTGTCGAGGAAAAAAGAGTGTACGTTATTAATGGTGAGGTCTATCCTGTTGGAGCACTCCGCCACAGTATGACTAACGAGCAAAAAACTCACGCCGTTGATTCTTGTAAGCTCAGTATGGACGAAACAGTATTTGCTGCAAATATAGCTAAAAAAACTCCAGAACTAGACATGATAGGGCTTGATATAGCCCGAACGGCGGACGATAAGCTATTTCTAATGGAAGTAAATCGATCACCAGGTTTTGGCGCGTTTGAGAAACTTACTGGCGCAAACTTAGCAGATATTCTTTACTGCGAGTCCGTCTAATGAATAAAATATCAAAATTACTAAGCGTGCCGGAGACTTTTCTTGTTCATGCTTTGACCTCAACACCCAGACTGCTAAGCTAAAGACATTCAATTGCCCATATTCGTTTACTCGAAAGGGTAATCGATGCACAGACAGAGGTGTAAGATGCCCTACGATGATATCCCTATTGCGCACGTGTTGAACTATTGGCTCGCCGATGGGTTCGACACTACCGAACAAACCGACGTGCTCGAATGGCTCGGAGACGGCAAGACACTTAGTGACATGCTCGGAGAGGAGGCTTCTGCAAGCTTCTACACTCCCGAGCGTCGCCAAGAGATCGCTGGCTTTATCGTTGCCTTTGACCTTCACGAGCTTCAGTGCTTCTTGAACGATCGAGACGACAAGCCCGCCGTTGTTCTGAGTCAGGCTTCGAACGGAGAGTTCGTGTTCGCCGCCGGAAACTCGGAGGGAACCGCTGCCATAGTAACTGAGTGGTTTACGAGAAGTCGCGCAAGCGTACCGAAGTAGATAGCTCATGAGCACTACTGCTTGGTAAGGACGGGATCATTACACTTCTGTCCTTTACCTTTGCTCATAACATTCTGTGAGTTAAGGTAAAGATTCTGTTGGCCTTCTCTCAACTTTGCGCTTACGCTTGCACCCCTACGTACCATGTATCACTATATAAGTATGTCAAAAGAAGTCGACGCTCTTATACTTATTGCTCACAGTAATCGTATCATTAACGATATTCCATACTATTCATTCGAAGATACGGATGCTGGCCTTTATTACATTCAAGAGGGGAGGAAAACTTGGTATAACGGTGCGCCGATTACCGAAGCAGACCGAACGAATCTTTTTGCGAGTGATGTGCTTTTGCGACTCGGTCGACTTGCTGCAAGTGTGTTGAAAAGTGAACCTTCGAGCTTTATTAAAGACACTAACCCGAATAAGCTTCATGCGATGCATGTCATAAAAGAGCTTTCTCCCTACGAAAACGAAGACTCACTGACACTCCCGATTGGATTAAAACTCTATGAATTTGCTCGTGGTGAAATAGGCATACCAATAATGTTTGAAGCAGCTGTTATGCAGAAGCCTTCGATCTTTCCGGAACTAATGGCAAAGTGGGCAATTTCGAAACAGGTGCATAAAGAGCGCGGAACAGTTGAGTTAGCTGGCTATAAAGTCGAGGAACTCTTAGAGGGCATAGATAGAGTAAATATAGATGACGTTGCACCGACGGACATTACAGGCTCGACATATGACGTAGGCGATATTATTGATCATGCAGGTGTCGAGAGCCGGCTTATGAACTTTCCTTACTATCAGACGCTGAACGAAAAAGAGAGCGGCGTTGAAATGCTTGAAGCCGCACTTGAAGATTTAAGGAAGCTTACAAAAGCTATTAAGTAGTTTTTTTGTTATGATATTACTATATGAAAGACGAACTATCGCAGCTTCACAAAGAGACCTATGATACGGTTGCGGATGAATACGAAGAGAGGGTAGAGACACTCCGATCGATTACCGAAGGGGCACTTAAGCCTTTTGCTGAACTCCTCCCGGATGGTTCAAAGATCTTAGATATTGGGTGTGCAGTCGGATATACAGCCGAAATACTTCACAATGAAGGCATGATCGTTGACGGTATTGATATAGCACCGAAGATGATCGAATACGCACGGCGTCGCAACCCTACGAGCAACTTCAGAGTTGGCGATTTTTTAGAAGAATCATACCCGCACCACCACTACGACGGCATTTTAATGTACGCCTTCATGCATTTATTCCCTAAAGATATCGCGCTCGAATCTCTCGACAAAGCGATTGCCATCACAAAACCGGGCGGACTTATCTTCAATGGCACCACAAAATCTAACACAGCAAGCGAAGGCTTTGAGGTGAAACGTGACTACCAAAACGAAGTAAAACGATACAGAAAGCACTGGACAAAAGAAGAGATGGACTCAGTCTTCGAATCTCGTGGACTAGAAGTCGTTCTTTACACCGAAATTGAAGATGAGTTCGGAAAGATCTGGATGGACTATATTATTAGGACTCCGCTGGTATAACCCATGGAAGAACGAATTATATTTGTTGACCAGAATGACACCCCGATTGGCGTCGGCACAAGGGAAGAGGCGTGGACAAAAGGTATATACATGCGAATCGTCCGAGTTATTCTGAGAGATGAGCAAGGGCGGATCCTCTCACAACTTAGGAGCGCTGAAAAGAAATCATATCCCAATCGCTGGACCGACTCTGCGAGTGGCCATATTGATGAAGGTGATTCGTACGATTCGGCCGTTGCTCGGGAGCTTAAAGAAGAGCTTGGACTAGCGACTCCACTTACTCATGTTGGCTCATTTGCCTCAAAAGATATCGTCGGCGACAAAACAATTCTTGAATTTAATGCAATATATGAAGGAAAGATTGATAGCTCGACAATACTAAAACTCCAGCAGAGCGAAGTAGCAGACACTCAATGGTTTGAACTAAGTGAATTGAAGCAGTTGACACAAAGTGACCCGAACAACTTCACACCTGGGTTTAGGGAAATTGTACGGCGATTCTATTAGATAGGTTTGAAGCTTGTTTGCTATACTCAACCCATGGATACACTCTTGTTTGCACTCATCATCTTAGTTGTCTTTATAGTTATTGTTGTGGCTTTAAAAAAATTAATTGATAGATTATTCTCAAGTCGTGCTACAAACATGAGTACCGAAGATCGAGTGAAATCTCTGCACATAACCGCTTACGTACTGCTGCCTTTGAGTATCGCCAGCATTATTTATCTTTTTTACCAAGATGTTAGTTCGTTCCAAACAGATGAACTCAGTATCTTTTTCGAATTCCTCACCTTTCCAGGCACGCTTATTTGGTTCATCCCGGCAATTCTTTTTACTGTGACCGTGGCGGCTCTGCAGAGGCACGGCTATACTTCAAAAGTACTCAATGTAGGAAGATTTCTCTGTTTCGCCGCTTTAGCTATACACACGATTCTATTTTTCTTCACTATCATCATCTAGCTCTGAAGAAGTATAATAGATCGTATAACCAGCACAACGCAAAGAGGGAGTCCTAGTGAAATCAATTAAAGTGTCCATCCAAGACGAAAATACCCTCGTGCTCCAAGAGTCTGCCGAAAAGGGCGATATCATTGACCTCAAATCAGTCCACGAGACTGATATCGACAAGGGGTCGATTGAGAGTGTCGTCAATTCAATCAAGAAAGATAAGTTCAACGAAGAGCTCGCCAAGGCCCTGCAAGCACGTGAACGAGAATACGCACTGACACTGCAGATTAAAGAGAATGAGCTCGCAGAGAAGGCGAAAGCAACATTGATTGATAAAGAGGCGACAATAACCGAGCTTCAAGGCTTAATTAAATCTGCCGAGACCACTAAAGAACTTGCCGTTACAAAAGCAGTCGGCGCGATCGAGAAAGAACGTGACGAATTAAAGATCCGTCTTTCATCAGAAGAGCTCGACAAGCAGCGCGTTGAATCTTCATTGAAAGATAAATACGAGACGCAGATCAAAGACCGCGATGATGCGATTGAACGCCTGAAAGACATGAAGGCAAAGCTTTCAGTGAAGCTTGTTGGTGAGAACCTCGAGCAACACTGTGAGAATGAATTTAATACGGTTCGTGCAGGGCAGTTTCCGTTTGCCTACTTTGAAAAAGACAACGAAGCGATTAAAGATGAGGGTGAGCTAAAGGGTACAAAAGGCGACTATGTCTACCGCGACTTTGAATCAAAGGGCGGCACTGAAATCATTTCAATCATGTTTGAGATGAAGGACGAGCAAGACGTCTCAGCGAACAAAAAAACTGTCGAAAGTCACCTTGATAAGCTCGATAAAGATCGCAAGAAGAAAGGGCTCGAGTACGCAGTGCTTGTGACACTCCTTGAAGCCGAGAGTGAATTGTATAACCGTGGTATCGTTGACCTCTCGTACAAATACGACAAAATGTTCGTGATTCGCCCACAATTCTTTGTGCCGCTGATATCACTCCTTAAGAACGCGAGTCTGAAATCTGCAGAAGATAAGCGCCAACTCGTTGCCGCAAAGAATAGTAATATTGATATCGAAAACTTTGTCGATAACATGGAAGACTGGAAAGCTGGCTGGTCGACGAATATGAAGAACGCGGCCAAAAAGCACTCCGAAGCGATTGAGCAGGTAGAAAAGGCGATTAAAGATCTTGAGAAGGTCCGTGATGCGCTCGCAATGTCAGACAAGCATCTTCTGACTGCCGAGAATAAGATGGACGCCCTGACGATTAAACGCCTGACGAAGGATTCACCGTCTGTGGCAGAACGGTTTAAGGAACTATCATGAATCCCTCAGTATTCGATAATTTCAAAAATGAAAACCTTTCAACGCCATTGATCATATTGAAACGAATTGGTCAGGTCTCGTTCGGTGCTGCAGCGCTCGGGTTCATCATCTTCCAGTTTAACGGAGGCCAGACGGGTGGAAATGCTTTGCTTGATAGTACAAGCGCAGTTGCTGGCTACGGCCTCCTCTTTGGAGTCATATGTTTTGCTATTGTCGGGCTTGCTGCGCTCGGGAGGGGTAGTAAAAAGACCTCTTCAGTACACGCTGCGGGGCGATCGCTAAAGAAGATATTCTTATATATGTATTTGCCAGCAATTATTATTACAATTCTCCTCACGCTCATATTCATCCTAACTCGAGGTGTTTAATTGACGTTTAATGCATAAAATGCTATAATAGTAATACTATGGTATTCTTCGCTAAATCTGAAGAGAAACTGCGTCATGCAAATATAGACAAAGCCCTCGGCGCAACTCGAGAGGTGCTTACTGATCCAGCTGTCAGCGATACACTTGGGTTTATTGCCACTTCATTTCTCGACATTCTCGATACTCTTTTATACGTCCCCAATGAACGACACGGAGTCCTCCTTAAACCACGGAAAGTAAAGCACGAAGATGCAATCGCAGCAACAGCGCTCAGTACTTCAGAGTTGCTAAAGGTGGGGCCGGGCGTTGTTGCGCCGCTTCCTCGTCAAGCTGAGCTTTTCCATAAATGGTATAGGTCGACTCAGCTCAATCCTAAAGAGGATGACAGGCAGCGTTCAAGTGAGCTTATAAAAGGATTCACCCAGAAAGCCGAAGAGCAATTTGAAGTGACGACCGCTGAGCGGACGGGCGCCAGCGTCATGCGGCCCGTTGCACGATTCTCGATTCGTTCAACGAAGTACGATGAGCGAATGAATATGATGTTTGCTGGCCGACCCTTCCTTGCCTTTAACTATTCGATGATCGCAGGGCCGACGGTTGGCACAGGAGGAGTGCATGAATTGCAGCATATCCAGCAAGTCTTGAGTGGCCGACAGGCTGACACGATATATAAAGATGACGAAAAGACGATGAAAGAACGGCGACTCCGGGGCGAACTCGAGGCATACCACCTCCAGCATATTGCAGAGTTTGCGCTCTACTCAGCTTCACCTAACGGTAAATTTTTCAATAATGTCACCATCGTCGATGACGTCGCTTTTAAAGTAGAAGCAACGCGTCAAGAAGTTAATGCAGACCTCAAAGATGCCTTTACGCCAAGTAGTCAGATTAATGCCATTCTTACGGATGCTAATTATAAAATTATGTAGTTGCAGCAGCGTTATTTAACGGCAATAAGTTCAACATCAAACACAAGGTCACTATTTGGAGGGATAGCCGATGACGCTCGGCGACGCCCGTAGGCGAGTTCGGAAGGGATGATAAGACGTCGCGTTCCACCTTCTTTCATGCCAGGAAGTCCTTCACCCCAGCCTTTTATCACTTCATGTAAGCCAAAGGTTGCTGGGCGAGAGTCGTGACTACTTTCAAAAATGACGCCATCAACACAGCGTGCACCGGTATAGTGAACGGTAACAATTGCGTCAGCAGGAGCTTCAGCACCGGTTCCTTCAACACGATCGATTATCTCAAGTGTTGCAACGACTCCTTTTTTACCAAGCGGAGTAAAGTCTTCGAGCAGAGTGCCCTTCAATTTGTCTGATTTCTTCATGTTGGTATTATAGCTAGCAAATGTAGGTCATGGATAGTACAATCTCAATAACATGTCACGTAAATAGGGAGTAGGCAGGAAGTATGGACAAACTAAAATCAATTGGTGGAATTCTTTTTGGAGTCGCATTAGTCGTTGGGGCTATTGTCGCAACCGTTCTGTTCTTTACCTACGGCGCACAGGTCGCTTTCACTATTTCTCCTTTCGTTAATTTGATTGCTGGAATTTTAATCGTTATTAACGTCGTACTTCTTTTGATTGCGATCATTCCTGGCGCTAGGGGTGTGGCTGGTATTATCATCTACTTCTCATCCTATATATATGGATTATCCGCATGGATATACGGGCTTGCAGTGACGCTTGCTCTATGGGGATGGATCGCGGTGATTATTGGACTTTTCCTTGGCGGCATTGGCGTTGTGCCGATCGGAATGCTTGCTGCAGTATTTAATGGTCATTGGGATATTTTCTTCACGCTGCTTCTTGCGGCCGTATTAACGTACGCAGCGCGATTAATTGGAATGCTCCTTGCAGAGAGTGGCGAGAGGCATAAAGCCGACATGCAAGATGGCGTTATAGAAATAAAAGAAAACAATAATCGAACATGGAAGGATATTGAATAATGCAGCTCCCTCAATCAAAAGAACGCCAGGTATACATTGATACAGTGAAAGAGATTGAAGCAGATCTCACCGACGCAACTTCAGAGACGGTAGATTTCGCAAAGCTCAGTGACGTACAGCGACGAGTCGATGAGCTTGCCGATACATATCAATACAAAGACTCAATCGGGTCTGCTCGCTACAAATTATACGAATTGCAATCGTTTATCCATTACTTCAGAGGAGATGACGAAGAGGCGTTGAACTTTATCAATCAAGCAATTGATTTGAGGGGAGACTCATATAGTCGTGCCGAAAAGCTCAAGTTTCAGTTACAAGAGAAGAGTATGGCGAAGCGTGTATCGACAGAAAAGCCAATAACAAAAGCCGAGCGTCGTAAAAAGCTTATTGGTCTTGAGGGTTGGTTCGCGGTATTTATTGTCACACTATTTATTTCAATTATTTGGACTGTTTTTAATTTCTTTAAAGATGGTGTCGGCTTGAGCGCTGAGGATATCGCATATTTCAATGACTATCAAGTGGGGCTGGGCGATACAATGGTCGGCCTGGTATCCTTTGAAAATATAGCTATTGGTATTTATGTCGCACTTCTTGTGTCTTCAGTAATCTTAATTTTCCGTAAGCGAAAAGTAGCAAAAGTAGTGACTGTTATTGCCCTTATTTTCGGGGCAGTCTACGGAATTGTTGACTATGCAATTGCCTACAGCGTATTCAGCGACGCCGGCCTCTCAACTGAGTATTTTGATGAGCTTGCCTCGTCTATTACACGCGGAGTTCTTTATGCGCTCGTGTGGTCACCATACTTATTGTTGTCAAAACGTGTAAAAGCAACCCTTACCAACTAGTCACTGTCAGCGTCTTCTCAGCTTTCTCTCGTATACTATTAAGTAGAGTGTGAAACAAATATCACACCTAACGAAAGGAGTAACATGGATGTATCGACAGCAATAGTACTGCTTACAATAAATGTCATAGTGCTATCAATCGTTATCATTGCACTTATTATTGTAGCGATAGTCCTTGTGGCAAAGCTCAATAAAGTAGCGAGCAATGTCCAAGAGACAACTGCAAATGTTGCGAATATCACCGGCTGGTTTACGCCATCAAAGGTGTTCGGAGAAATAATTAACGTCATTAACTCAATTAAGAAGAAATAAGGGGAATTATATTATGAGCAAAACAACAAACGTCGTATTAGTTGCAATCGGAAGCTTTCTTGCAGGTATCTTGCTTGCACCAAAAAGCGGTAAAGAAACTCGTCAGGATGTGATGGACAAGACCAACGAATTGAAAGAAAAGGCGACTGACACGTTTCACGACGCAGTTAAGAACGTCAAAAACGTAAAGCATGACGTCCTTGAAGGTGCTGAATCAGTCAAAGACATCGCAAAGAATGCCGCGAACGAGACAAAGAAGACAGTAGAAAATACTGCAAAAGAAGTTAAAAAGAATACACAGTAATTGGTGTTCTTCATAGGAAAACTCGAGTTGTCATGCAGCTCGAGTTTTTTCTTGTCTTAAAATACCCTAAAACCATAAGAACTTCGGTATACTAATGACATATGACAAAACTTATTATTCTTCGTGGCTATCCTGGAGCAGGAAAGTCCACCATTGGAAAAGCGCTTCAGCTCCGTGGTGCTGGCCGTTTCATCGACCACAATGCCATCTTGACCTTTGTTGCCAACATCACCGGTGACGATGACGGCATCTACGAAGATATTACCAATCTCGAACTTTCAATGGCTCGCAAGTTGCTTCGATCGGGCATTCCTACGATTGCCGCTCGTGGCTTTGGCAACCTTGAAAGCATGAAGCCATACGAAGAAGTTGCTGAAGAGCTGGGGATTCCTATTAGTATCTTCCGTATTCATGTCGATTACGATGAACTTGCTCGGCGAGTGCAAGGCCCAGAACGGCCTGGCGACCTCAACCCAACAACTAACCCTGAGCTCCTTGAAAAATGGATTAGTGAGAATCCTTTAGTTGATCACCCAGGCGAAGTCATTATCGATAATACCCGATCAATTGCCGAAGTTGTTGGCGATATTCTTGGGCGAGTCTAGACTATGGACGGTTACAATACAACATCTCCAGATGGCCGCCTGACGCTCACTGCAGGCGCCGAAAACGGGCTTGTGTGGTACGCATTGTATCGCGATGATATTGCGATCATTCGACGTTCTTCACTTGCACTTTTTGCAGCAGAAGAGCGTAATCTCATTTCTGCGTATGATAGCTTTAAAGCCGAGCACGCGTCGTTCGACGAAACCTGGGAGCAGCCATGGGGCGAACAACGGTTCGTTCGTAACCACTATAACGAGCTCTCAATTACCGTTGATGCCGCGACGATTCGCTTTAGACTGTTCGACGACGGGTTTGGTTTCCGCTACGAACTTCACGGCGAAGGTGACGTGACGATCATTAAAGAAGCAACGAACTTTAATATTGATGCTGCTGCGCTTGCCTGGTGGATTCCTGCGCTCCGAATGAACCACTACGAGCACCTATATAAACGCACACCACTCAAAGAAATGGATATCGCTCACACGCCACTCAGTATTGAATTGACCGACGGCACGCATCTTGCGATCCACGAGGCCGCATTATATAACTACGGCGCAATGAATATCTCCCCGACCGACGACGGTCTCGTGAGCACTATTACGCCACTCTCAGACAGCACGCTCACGCATCACTCACTTCCGTTTAACCTTCCATGGCGAACAATGATTATTGCTGATAGCGCGCCAGCACTCACAAGCTCTCGTATTATGCTCAACTTAAACGAGCCATCAAAGATTGCTGATACTTCTTGGATCCAGCCAACGAAGTTTATGGGTATCTGGTGGGGCATGTTTATTAGCCGCTACACATGGGAAAGCGGCGACCGACACGGCGCAACAACCGCAAATGCCTTCCGTTACATTAACGCTGCAAAGAAGTTCGGCATCGGTGCGCTTCTTATTGAAGGCTGGAATGTCGGCTGGGATGGCGACTGGCAGCAAAACGGTGACAAGATGAACTTTATGTTGCCGTATCCTGATTTTGATATCCGTTCTATTACGAGCTACGCGCAATCACAGGGCGTAAATCTTGTGGGGCATCACGAAACCTCAGGTAACGTTGCACACTACGAATGGCAACTCCCTGAATCATATGACTATTACGGTCAATTTGGCGTCAAATACATTAAAACAGGGTATGTTAGCGGGCGCATGAATAATCGCGAGTATCACTCATCACAATTTGGCGTGACGCACTACCAAAAGACCGTTGAGATGGCTGCCGAGCGAAAGATCATGCTGGATATCCATGAACCAGTGAAGGGGACAGGCATCGAACGAACCTGGCCAAACCTTATGTCGCGCGAAGGGGCGATGGGTCAAGAATATGAAGGTGACGCAGTGAAGCCAATGCATACCGCCGTCCTGCCGTACACTCGTATGCTAGCGGGGCCACTTGATTACACACCAGGTCTCTTCAATCTTCGAGGTACTGAACGACGTGTCCAAACAACACTTGCGAAGCAACTTGGTTTCTACGTGACGATGTCGAGCCCAATGCAAATGGTTGCCGACCTTCCTGAACATTACGAAAACCAGCCAGCCTTTCAGTTCATTAAAGATGTGCCTGTCACTTGGGAGCAGACCGTTCCGCTTGATGGTGTCATTGGCCAGTATTTCGTGACTGCTCGACAAGATCGACACAGCGATGACTGGTATATCGGTGGCGTAAATAACGAAGAGGGGCGAACGATTACCATTTCTTTGAATTTCCTCCCTTCACACGTCACCTACGATGCAATTATCTACAAAGATGCCACAGATGCGCACTGGCTCGAAAACCCCGAAGCGCATGTGATCGAAACAAGGCAAGTTACGAATAATGACTCGTTTGAAGTATACCTTGCACCAGGTGGTGGCTTCGGCATTAGCGTTAAGCCAGTCGGCGACCACTCCTCTCCATACCCCGAGCAGTAACACCGATACTCTTTTGTTTGCTATGATGAGTAGCGAACAGATTATGAAACGATACCCTAAAAAAGCAGACTACCGCGCGTACCGCTTCGACTTGCCTTGTGAAGACAAGAAGGTGTATAGCACTGAAAAAGAGGCCATTGAAGCCTCTGAAGCGCGTATGGCAGAGCATTTAGGACTTGAGCTTGCGGTATACCAGTGCAACGTATGTCAGAGTTGGCATTTAACAAGTGTTAATAGGAGTTAACATGTTACCAATCTTTATTACCGGCAACCTTAACAAAGTTCGCTATATCGAAAAGACACTTGGGATTACGCTCGAGCATCAAAATATAGAGCTCGATGAGATTCAATCTGCCGACCCGCAGGTTGTTATTGAATACAAAGTAAAGCAAGCGTATGCGATCGTCGGGAAGCCAGTGCTCGTTGAGGATACCTCGCTGACCTTCGATGCACTCAATGGTTTACCCGGCCCTTTTATTAAATTCTTCATTCAAGCAGAAAACGGACTTGAAAACCTCTGCCGAATGCTTGATGGTTTTGAAGACCGATCTGCCTACGGTTCAGTGATTTACGCATACTATGATGGTGTCGAGATTCATTACTTCGAAGGAAGACTTGACGGAACAATCGCCCCTAAACCTCGAGGCCCAGGTGGTTACGGATGGGATATGATCTTTGAGCCAACAGGGTATGGTGGATTGACGCGAGCTGAATTAAGTCCAGAGCTTGATATCGAAACATACAATAAGTTACGCGATATCGAAGGCCTGAGAACGTTCTTGAAGCAGCTTATTTAATCTTTATCCCGGCTTCAGCCGCAAAGAACGGCGCAAGCTGCATTAACTGATCATAGCTAATCGTGACGCCTTTCAGACTATTCGCCCCATTGATTTGCTCAATTGAAGATTCTGATAGATCGGTGTTTGTGACCCGAGCACTCGCAAACGATATTTTATTGATCGTGCAATTTACAAACGAGACATTCTTAAGTTTCGCCGAATAGAAATCAACATCATCGAGCACACAATCTTCGAAGAGGACATTCTCAAGATCTGAAAAACGAAAGTTCATCAATTCGAGCTTAGAATTCTTAAACGATACATTCCTAAATTTACTTTCGGTGACTTGCATGCCGCTACAACGCGCTCCATCAATAGCAGCTCGGTACCAGCTCGAGCTAGGAAAGTTGCTAGTCGTAAAGTCGCAATTCTTAAATTCACAATCAAGCACGTCAAATCGTTTCGCCTCAACTCGCGAGAAGCTCATCCTTCGAAATGTTGATTCTGAGACACTTGTCTTCGTCAGTTCTTCGCTTGTAAAAAACTCATTCTCGGCAATGACACCCGTCACTGTATCTTCATCAAGAAAAAACGTCGCGAGGTCGTCAGGTCGATTAAATGATGGCGGCAAGATTGGAGGAAGAATTTTCATCTGTTATCAGTATGCTGTAAAATAGGAATATATGGAAGAAATTGGCATTGAATCATCACTTATTGAAGCAATTCGTACTGGTGAAAAAACTATTGAAGGTCAGCTCGGAAAGCCTCGGTTTCTCGCAATTCAAGAAGGCGAAGACCTCAGTATCCGTGAAGATATCTGGAAAGACGGCGAAATTATCGCTTCACACGAAGACGTCATTCGCGTGCAAGTGACGCAAAAACTCTACTTTGAAACCTTCAAAGAAATGCTTGAAGCAGTTAACTACGAAGCGGTCATTCCGACGGCCCAAAGTCTTGAACAAGCGGTTGATGCGTACGCTGAATTCTACTCAGCCAAAGACCAAGAAGAATACGGCGTGGTTGCGCTTTTCTTTGATGTGATTGAGTAACAATTCTGTTACCATAAGGGTATGAAAACACCTCGTCGTCGCACCGCACTGGTTATTACGCTCGTTGTACTTGGTCTTCTGATCATCGCTGGTATCGTCTATGTCTTTTTACAAAAGGGAATGCCACAAGCCACTCAGTCTCCCTCTCCTCAAGACACTTCTCAAACAGAAGATACTGACGTCCCAATGGAAGAGCGAACAAAACAATTCCGAACAGCTCAACACAACATTACATTTACTCATCCGGCTGGATGGGCTGTTTCTGAATCTGTCAGTGAAAATTCAACGCCAGAATGGTACGCAACGACAGTCGACATCAAGAACGCTATGGGTCAAGTCATTGCAACACTCGCGACCGGTGGTCAGTTTGGTGGGTTATGTTCCGATGAGGCGCCGCTAGTGAATATCTTTCCCCGAACCGACAAGCCTGTCGTGATTCCTGGTGTTGGTGAAACAAACTTCGGATCGATCATTGTCGAACGAAGCACGAGTGATTATGGGATTGCCTTTGGCCTTGCGCAATTACCACTCGGTACCGAAGCAAGCGCAGTTCGATGCCCAGGAATGGCAGTAAATTATAAGTTTATTACGAAACATAGTACAAACCCAGCACTTGGTGGCATTACATTTGGTACTTGGTACGCCGAAGACATCGAAGGGCAGAATAGTTCAATTCGCTACAAGTCCTTTCCCTCTCTCGACGCCGCACAAAATTATTTGAGCTCCGACGAGTTTGTGCAACTCCGCGCCATGATTACCTCACTGAAGATAGGTGAGTAGTAGTGGGTGAGGTAGTACAAAAACATTCAGCCGGCGGGGTTATCATTTCTAATGACGAAGTTTTGCTTATCCATTGGGATTTTCCACGCAACTCATACGACTTTCCGAAAGGTTCAATTGAGCAAGGAGAGTCGGCAGAAGAGGCTTGTATTCGTGAAGTCCTTGAAGAGACGGGATATGAAACCGAGGTTATTGAATACATCGGCGACACTCACTATGAATACGACTGGATTGATGGCAATCATCACCAAAAGAAAGTTGAGTATTATTTGCTTCGCATTATTGGAGAGTCAGAAGAAGGTCCTGCTCGCGAAGCACATGAAACCTTCGAGAATCTCTGGGTGCCTATTGAAGACGCATCAAGAATCCTCACCAGAGACAATGACAAGGCGATTTTCGAGCAAGCTTTACTGCAGGTGAACGCGTAGTGAACGAGGCGCCTGAGCGTATTGAACATGCGCATCAGGCGGTCAAACATCTCGCTGAAGCCGTCTTCGCCACAAAGCCACCCGAGCTCAACTCGCATAGTTGGGTCGCACCAACAACCCTTAAGGCACACACCGTCCAGGCCCTCCTCTGGAATAGTTCATTTGGAAATCTACTACTCCGTGATGGTGATTCACTTTCAGACCCTCACCCGACAAAAGACTATCCCGATCTTCTTCTTGATGTTGGCTGGGGAAATATAAAAGCTGCACGGTTGCATAGTCTTGTTTTCTTCCCCTATAACGACCCAACGTATTGGTCGCACGAACTTGAGATTCGACTTTCGTATTCGAATGGATACTACGAGGCATCGCAGTCAATTAGCGTGCTCACTGCCTCCTACGACACAGGCAAGGCGCCAACCCTTGAACGAACAGTCTACTCGGAAGAATATATCAACAAGGGCTACATGGGGCATCTGCATGAAGAATACGAACACCGAACAACAAAAGATATCTTAGGATTTGTTGCAATTGCCCAGCAAATGTTTGACGCGCGGACTTCCAAATAATTAAAGCAGGATCAAAAGTGCGAACAAGAAGTAAAGAATGATGCTCACAAGGTCCTGGATTGCCGTTGCTAAAGGACCACTCGCAACAGCAGGGTCTTTGTTGAGCTTTTTGAATAAGTAGGGCATCGTTGTGCCAATACCTGACGCAATGAATGTTCCCGACATAAGTGCACAAAGGACGACGAGGCCAACCTCAAGTGAACCGCTAATAAAGAATGCACCAACACCCCCGAGCGTTCCAAGAATAATACCGAGACACAAGCCAATGAGTAATTCCTTTACGATAACGCGACTATACTTCACATTCATTGTTGCCAAGGCACGAATGGTCACCGAGCCAGCCTGTGTACCAACCGACGAGTTAATGTACGTGACGACAGGGATGAAGAAGGCGAGGGCGATTGATTTCTGCAGTGGCTCTTCAAAAAGGCTCACCACAAACCCAAGCAACATACTCGCAACCAGTCCCATCACAAGCCATGGCAAACGACTTGAAAGCAGCATCCATGTCCGCTCGATTGGCTGCTCACCAGTTGCACCCTTACGCTTAATTGAGCGGACACCGGCAACGGTTAACGATTCTTCGATATGCTCTTTGTGCATGACTGCAATAATCTGCTTTGCGGTTACCGCACCGAGAAACGTTTTATCGGCAGCAACCACAGGAATTGACGTAATGTTATTGCGGACTGCTTTGTACATTGCAACCGTTTCATCTTCGTCAGGATGGGCGACATGGAGCGCAGGCATCAACAATTCATCGACTGTTTTTGCACCTTCACGGAAGAGTTGTGCGATCTCAACAACCCCAACGAGTTTGTGATCACGAGAAATAACATATACGTTACGCATACTATCCCAGTTCGTATCTTCACTAAAAAGTTTTTCTACCGCTGCAATGCTTGTCCCTGAAAAACACTTCGGGACATTTGTCGACATAATCCCACCGACAGTATCGGTTGGGTAGACTTTATTACGAGCGGAAGAGTGCATAGAACGCATTATAGCAAATGGTATATACTAATGATATGACAAGCACAAACAATATCCCTCCGCAGAAACATCCGCACATTAAGATTATCCGCCATATTGTTCCAGAGGCTCCTATAGACCCGCTGACTACTCATAAACGCGACTCATTTCACAAAATATCACAAGTCGTTTCGGCGAAGCTTGGTTCGCCAATGGCCTTCGCTTTTGCTATCCTTCTTATCGTTGGCTGGATCATCTCTGGGCCATTTTTTGGCTTCTCAGACACTTGGCAGCTCGTTATTAACACCACAACGACTATTGTGACCTTCTTAATGGTATTTGCGATCCAAAACACGCAGAACCGCGATGCACGAGCAATGCAGTTAAAGCTGAACGAGCTCATCAAAGCAAGCCGTGGCGCCCGTACCGAGTTTGTTGATATCGAAGATCTGACCGACACTGAACTTGATGTGATTCAATCACAATTCAAAGAACTCCACAACGCTATTACCGTTAAAGCAGGCAAGTAAACTCGCTAGCCATGGATCCAAAGAATACCCCAGCATCACGCGCTGCAGCTGCAGAGTCGGACGCCATTGCGATGGATCGTATTCGTATTATTGAATCCGAGAACATGGGGCCAGTCACTGAAGAATCGGTTGCCCGAAGCACTGTTCCACCACGACCGGTGATTCCAGCCCCAGTTGTCAATACACTTTCAGTCGTACCTGAGCGAACGCCCGTTCAACCA
>Ga0247806_10000605_pt1 | contig 21453 bp, 17 predicted proteins | sample UWRJL059202B1_FD_179935 | JGI IMG/M metagenome (GOLD analysis project Ga0247806, IMG submission 179935) | Plant litter microbial communities from Arlington Agricultural Research Station in Wisconsin, United States - UWRJ-L059-202B-1 | ecosystem: Environmental > Terrestrial > Plant litter >... | reverse complement strand
TTCATATCCCGCGCCAACTCGTAAAGATAGTTAGCGATGCGATGCGGTTCGATATCGCGGGCGCTCAAACGCACGACATCAGGATAAGCGGCAACTTTAGCAAGAATCGGCTTTTCAGACTCATAGCCATACCCTTCAACCAATGGTTCACCGATGCCATTTTCAGCCAAGATCTTGTTCACACGAACAGCTGCATACTGAATATATGGGCCACTGAAGCCACTAAGCGCAAAGATATTATTCCAATCGAACAAGATGTTTGTGCGGCGGTCGGAGGTGAAGTCACTAAATTTAATCGCACCAAGCGCAATTTTCTTAATATCATCTTCACCGACGTCACGGCCAGCGATAATCTGACGAGCCTTATCTTCGGCCATGTTGAGCAGTTGCTCCATCAGTACAACACCCTTACGGCTGCTCATCTTTTCGCGCGTACCATCTTCGTTTAGTTGGTCGATGGTGCCGAACCAAAGGTGGATTAGTTCTGTTTTAATACCAAGTTTCTTCGCCATCGCAAACAGCTGCGAGAAATAAAATTGTTGTTCAGCACCAACAGCGTAGATCACCTTATCTGGACGCCAATTCTCTTCACGGTACAAAATTGTCGCCAGATCACTGGTCGCATAGAGCGCAGCACCGTTACTTTTTTGAACAAGAAGTGGCACGTCAAAGCCGAGGTCATCCAGAGGAACAATGATTGATCCGTCGTCGTTTTGAACCGCAACGTTGCTGTCGAGTAGTCGCTGAACAGCCTGTTTGCCAAGTGGGGCGAAAAACGCTTCGCCTAATTCGTGTTCGGTTGAGATCTTTAGGCGACCCATCACTTCGTGAATGTGATCGAGCGAGATTTGGTTAAAGCGCGCGCTGTATGAAAGCGCGTCACTATCCCCTGCCTCGTACTTCAGCAACCATTGCTGAGTTTCGTCAGCCAGTGCGCTGCCACCAAGCTCTTTTTCTTCTTTTAATAATTTCTTCATTGCAATGTAGACACGGCCAAGCTCGTAGACACCGTCTTTGGCGAGTGCTTCTTCGCTTGAAAGTTTCAAGAAGCCAGTGATCCAAATACCTAGTGGTGCACCGTAATCACCGAGGTGGTTGTCGGTAATAACCTTCCAGCCGGTCGCTTCCAGTAATTGCTTGGCAGCCCAACCTTGGTTGCCCGGACGAAGATGCCCGACACTGTATGGCTTGGCCATGTTCGGGCTTGGGTATTCAACAACCGCTATTTTACCAGCGCCGTCATCATTGCCACCGTAGCTCGGTGACCAGACATCATTCAGTGCGCGGAGCATAGCCACCGCACTCACCCGCACATTGATAAAGCCAGGTCCCGCGACCGTCACGTCGCTATAGTCACCGCTTTCGCGTAATTTTGTCGCAACCGCATCGGCGATTTCGCGGGGGTTCTTAGCAAGCCGTCCGGCAAGTTGCAGGGCGATATTGGTCGCATAGTCACCAAACTCTGGCTCGGGTCGAGTCAGTTGGATGGTGACGTCTGTATCAAAAAGTTCTTTGATAGCTTGAGCAATTTTTTGTTCCATTGATATGTATTATAACAGAGGTACTAAAAATTACTTACCCACGGCCGCTTTAATGAGACCAACGAATAGTGGGTGTGCGCGGTACGGGCGGCTTTTGAATTCAGGATGGGCCTGTGACGCCACGAAAAATGGATTGTCAGCCGCTTCGATATATTCAACCAGTGTTCCATCAGGCGATCGTCCACTTACAGTCAGTCCGCCCTTTTCAATATCGGCCAGAAAGGCTTGGTTGACCTCATAACGGTGACGGTGTCGTTCGATTGTCTCGGTTGAGTCGTAGGCGGCCGCGACCTGCGAACCAGGGGTTAGCTCGGCAGTGTAATCGCCCAATCGCAGTGTCCCACCGGTCGATTCCTTACCCGCTTGGCCCTCCATAATATAGACGACGTTCTGGGCGGTATCGGGGTCAAATTCAGTACTATTGGCATCTTTCAGTCCCGCTTTACGTGCAGCCGCGATAACTGCGATTTGTAACCCAAGACATAACCCAAGGTATGGCTTTTTATTATCAAGTGCATAGGTTGCCGCCCGGATCTTGCCTTCGACACCACGAACCCCGAAGCCACCAGGGACTAAGAGCGCGTCAACCTTTTCAAAGTCGCTCTCCTCGGCTTCTTCGGCATTAATCCATGTCACTTCCAGCCCAACCTTTTCCTGCCAGGCAGCGGCTTTCAGTGCTTCAAGTACAGAGATGTAGGTGTCTTCGTTATCCATGTACTTCGCCACCATGCCGATACGGATCGTCTTGTCGTATGTTGCCTCTTGGGCGTCGGCGAGTTGGCGCCATTTTGATAGGTCGGCTTTTTCGGTATTTCCCGTAAAGCGCTCTAATACGCCGTTGATCCCACTGGCGTAAATCGTCAGCGGTATTTCATAGACCGTTTTGGCATTCGATAGCAAAATAACAGCGTCTTTACGGACACCACTAAACTGCGCAATTTTGTCGGCAATGTTGCCGGGCGCTGGTTCGTCGGTACGGACAACAACGCAGTCAGGTACGATTCCAAAACCGCGCAGGTCGTTCAATGCGTTTTGGGCAGGCTTCGATTTAAATTCTTTGCTGGTTCCAATAAATGGCACATAGACAACGTGCACATACATGCAGTTTTCGCGGCTGACTCGTCCAGCAAACTCACGGATTGCCTCGACGTAGCTAAGTCCTTCATAGTCCCCAACCGTTCCACCAATTTCAACGATGTGCACTTCAGATCCGGCAGAGGCGAGCTCGATAGCGTCTTGAATGGCACCCGTTAAGTGCGGCACCAACTGAATGGTTTGACCGTGAAATTTACCAGCACGTTCGTCAGCGATCAGCTGACTTAATAATTTCCCTGACAGCGTAGCACTTTTTTGAGTTAATTCTAAATCCAAAAAGCGCTCGTAGTGTCCAAGGTCCAAGTCTGTTTCGGCCCCATCTTTTGTAACAAAACATTCACCGTGTTCTTTTGGATTCAAAAGACCCGCATCAACATTAAGATACGGGTCACATTTTTGAATAGATACCTTAACACCCTTGGCTTGCAAGATGGCACCAATACTAGCCGCTGTGATCCCTTTCCCTACCCCGGAAAGGACACCACCAGTTACAAAGATATATTTCTGCGAGTTACCCATGTTTGTTTTCACCTCCATGGGGTTTTATTGTAGCACTAATAGATACCTCAACGCTAGATGCGGGACGTTGTAGTATTGTCACTACACTATATATAGCGTTACAGCAGGTCGTCGACAGATGCACCGGGTGCGTATTGTATCAATGGCGTATCGCCCATTCCCCATGCGTACTGAACTGGGGCGACGATTTCCCATGAACGAATCACCTCTGGGCCAGTTGTAAAGATATACTTACGGCCGCGAATCGCTTCAACCAAGACGCGTTCGTAGGCATCTGAAAATCGTGTGTTCACCGCAGAAATAGCAGCTTCATCGAAATCATCAAACGAACCATCTTTGTATTCAATCGTAATCGCACTACGTTTCTTATCCAAGTTCTTGCCTGTTGTGAGGCGAAGCGGGACACCAACCCAGCGCGGATCGGTACTATGTAATTGCACGCTAGCAAATGTTTCGGTCAAACTACCCGGGTTCTGCACCTCAGTCTGATAGTCTTCATACTGCGCACGAATCGATTCGTTCGGATCAGCAGGAGCGATCGCTTTCAAAGCTTCCAATCGGCGGGTCGCCAGGTCTTCGATCGTAAACGGTGGCCGTAGATCCATCAATACCAGTGAAAGTAGCTGCATTAAGTGGCCCTGAATAAAGTCACGGAGAGCACCTGTCTGTTCGTAAAAAATAGCCCTGTCTTCTATACCGATAGACTCGGACGCTGTAATTGCAACAGAGGCGACACTTTCGCTACTCCACTGCTGATGACGACTACCGGCTGCAGAACGCATGCGAATCACTTCAGCGGCTACTTCTTTGGCCATGTAGTGATCGATACGGTATAGCTGGTCGTCATTGAAGTAACGGCTTGAGCGTTCGATAAAATCCTTGGCAGAGGCAAGGTCAAAGCCAAATGGCTTTTCGAATAAAATCTTTACACGCGGCGTATTAAGCCCAGCTTCACCCAAGAAGTCGACAATGTCAGCAGCGGCATTTGGTGGGACTGATAGGTAGATAAGGGCCTGCTCGTCATCAGCTAGGTCAAGATACTCTTTGAGGCGTACGTAATCATCCGCTATGGCGAGGTTCATCGTAAATACCTTAGTCAGATCAATAAGGTCCGTGTTCCCAGTCGCACTTTCGATGAGTTCGGCGACGTCGACATTACGTCGCGACACACCAATAATTGAAAGGTTCTTAAATTCCCCACTATTTACGATGTCGCGCAAAGCTGGAAGCAGCTTTCGTCGGCTTAAATCACCAGTAATGCCAAAAATAACGAGTTTTGTTTTCATATATCTAGTATATCACCAAATGAATAATACTATACAAAATATAGCATTATTCATTTGTGTCAGAAAATTTATTTCAAAATACTATTATCGGGGTCGTTCTCGTGTCGATCAGCTGCGGGACTTTGCCCTACGGGAGGTGTAGTAGAAGCAGTTGCGCCACCAACTTCATAACTGGTATTCGTCGCTTCAAAGAAGTTGACCAGTTGCAAAGTGTCGTTCGCACCAGCCATCCACTTAGCGGGGTTTGATACCTTGTAGTGTGGCTCAAAGCCAAGCTCTTCAAGGCGACGGTCAGCCAGGTACTTCACGTACTGGTTAATGTAGTCGCTATTCAGACCAAGAATGCCGTTTGGTAGCAGGTCTTTGTTGTAGTCCTCTTCCATCTCAACCCCGTCGAGAATCATTTGCTTGATTTCAGCAGCGAATTCCTCGGTCTGCAGGTCCTCGTTCTCTTCCAAAACGGTCAAAATCAGGTTGATGCCAAACTTGAGGTGAAGTGATTCGTCGCGCACCACCCAGTCAATAAGACTTGCAAAGTTACGAAGCAGATTACGCTGACGGAATGACAGTGCCACCATGAAACCACTGTAGAACCAGATACCTTCAAGGATAATATTGTAGGCGATTAGGTTGCGGACAAAATCTTTTTTACCCTCAGTCGTCGTGATATCCAGCGTCTGTTCGGTCATGCGAGTAATAAACTTGGTTTCAAAAGCTTCTTTACGCGCCATAGACGGCGTATCGATGTGTGCATCGTATGCTTTTTCACGGTCGATCGGGAATGTCTCAAGGACATACTCAAATGACATACAGTGATTGGCTTCTTCCCACATTTGTTTTGCGAGGTAGACATGGCATTCTGCAGCATTAACATATGGATATACACCAAAAGCGAGTGCTTTGTTCACCAGTAGCTCGTTGGGGTTAAAGTAGCTCATCAAGAAAGTCACGGCGTGGCGCTCCTCTTCACTCATCTTCTTCCAGTCAGAAAGGTCCTGACCAAGTTGAATCTCATTTGGGAACCAAGTGTTTGCGACTGCTTGGTTATACAGGTCCATCGCCCACTGATACTTGATTGGCTTCAGTAGAAGTCCGTCTTGAATGCCTGTTCCTAAAATTCCTGCCATTATCGTATCTCCTCTTCAAATAACGGTACGATCACCTCACGGGAAGCGATGTAGCCGAGTAAATCATTAGTGTTTCGCATGACATCAAGATCTGTTTGATCTTCCACCGATTCGTTTGTCTCAGTAGCAGCACTAGGGTCCAGTAGAAATTCTTTGTGCAGCATACGGTCTAGAATATTCCTGGTAATCTTCATGTTTTCCAGCTGGCCCTCACGTTGAAAGGTCTCTCGCAGCACTACCTCACGGTCGTATGTCTTGAAAAATTCCGACACCCTACTGGCAACCGTCACACATCGTAAGATCGGCCGGATCAAGTGGTGCCGCAGACACACCACGCGCGGCTGCGTCGTCATTTGCCATAGCTTGAGCATTCGCCATAGCCATGTCGATTGCGGCTAATTTTTCTTCCAGGCTCATTTCGTCGTTGATAATTGTTGATGCGTTCATTACTGAATTCCCCTATTTTTACTATATGCTTGTTTGGTTAAATCTATCTGTGAGCGGTGTGGTTATGCCATCAATCTCATAGGCGCTATACTTCTTGCTTCTTTGCAAAGCCGAATCCGGCCTTTCGTGCGCCGCCACCCACGTCCGCCTTGTTGACCTTGACGGTTGATTGTTCAGCCGTATGCCGAGGTTTGACGTGCAGGTAGTAGGTGGTTTTCAGGCCACGCTTCCAGGCTGCACTGTAGATGTTGACCATTTCGTCGATATCACGAGTTTCTAGGTACATGTTACGACTAATCGCTTGGTCGACCCATTTCTGTGCACGTGCTGCGACTTCGATGAAGGCATACGGGCTTAATTGGAAACTGGTCTTGTAGACGTCTTTTAGACTCTGAGGGATCACGTCAATCTGTTGGACGTCACCTTGGAAGCGAAGGATATCTTCCTTAACCGTATCCCAAAGGTCGAGTGCCTTCAGGTCGTGAACAAGGTTTGTGTTCACTTCGAGGAACTTGCCATTCAGTGTGGCGCGAGAGAAGATCTGCGCAAACTGCGGATCAAGCCCTGGCGTCGTTCCAGCGATGTGCGCAATATTAGCTGTTGGCGCAACCGCCATCAGGGTAGCGTTACGCATCCCCTTCTTAACCTTACTGCGTAGTGAATCCCAGTCTAGGCGCGTCTTGCGGTTTACTTCAACTTTTACCTTACGGTCTGTAGCGAGTTGGTCAATGGTGTCGATTGGCAAGATTCCTTGGCTCCAACCACTCCCCTTAAATGTTGCGTACGAGCCATATTTTTGCGCCAGTTCAGCTGATTCATCAATAGCATGGAAGCTAATGAATTCAGCCAGCTGGTCGACGAGGTCGTAGGCCTCTTCGGACTCGTAGCTATAACCAAGCTTTTCGATGACATCAGTGAATCCCATAAATCCAAGTCCAAGTGCGCGGTTTTGTTGATTAGAGTGCATTGCTTCAGGTACAGGTGTATTGGTGATGTCGCACAGGTTATCGAGTTGGCGAACCGCGCTACGGCTACTTTCTGCCAATCGGTCCCAGTCCCATGTGCCGTCGGTCTTTAAGTGGGCTGATAGGTTGATACTAACAAGGTTACATACGGCGGTATTATCTTTGTCTTGTGGCAACGTAATTTCAGTACACAGGTTTGAAAGGTGAATCGTCGAGGTATTATTGTTCAGTGCCCGGACGTTAATCGTATCTTTCCAGGTGAGCCATGGGTGGCTGGTTGCCTGAAGGGTAATCAAAATCTGGCGGAACTGTTCACGGGCACTCGTCTTGATGAAGTCGCGCATCTTGCCCGCTTCGGCTTTTTTGATGTAGCCCTGGTAAGCTTTTGAAAACTCAGCTCCGTAAAGTTCGGTAAGGTCTTCGACTTCGGCTGGGTCAAATAAGTACCAGTCTTGGTCTTTTTCCACACGTTTCATGAATTCGTCGCTAATGAAGACGGCAGTGTTTGCGAGGCGAGTACGAAGGTACGGGTCGCCAGAGTTTTGCTTGAGATCAAGGAACTGTGGAAAGTTCATGTGCCAGTTTTCCATGTAGAGTGCAGCGGCGCCGGCTTTTTTACCCTTACGAGAAACTGCAAACAGTGCGGTGTCGATCATCTTCATAAAAGGGATAGGTCCGGTTGATTCAGTGTTCGTTGTGCGTACAGGTGATCCAGCAGCACGTAGCTTATTGAGGCTAATACCGATGCCACCAGTTCCCTTCGCAATCCACATCACGTCGCGAACACCTTTGGCGATTGATTCCATGTCATCTTGGACTTCAATCAAGAAACAGTTTGATAGCTGAGGGAAAGACCCACCAGCATTCACACGAGTCGAGCCACCAGGAACGTAGTCGAGGTTTGCCATGTGTTCGTAAAAATCGAGTGCACAAGCGGTTGGGTCTTCGGCATTAAAACTTAGTCCCATTGCAATGCGCATATGCGTGAACTGCGGCACTTCGACAGGACGACCACTTTGGCCGCGTAGTGCGTAGCGGTTTTTATTTGTCACGACACCAAGGTATTTGCTGAGGCCATCTTTTGAAGGATCGAGGGCTTTTGCAAGTTTTTTCAAATCGAAGAGTTTGCCGTTCATGCGTTCGTCCAGCAAACCATCATCAATACCCTGCTTTAGGTACGCAACAAACTTGTCTTCGTGTAGCTGCTTTAGTTCATCGGCAGTCTTAAATTCACCGAGAATGTTTTTATAAATGTTTTTAAGCAGGAGTCGAGTGGCGATGATATCAAAATCAGGGTCATCTTTGATGTTTTGAAGCGCCGTATGTATAACAGCCTCATCGAGTTGTTCAGACGTAATACCGTCAAATAATGTCAACTGAAGCTCTGATGCAACTTGGACAACTTTGCTGATCTGGTCTGGAAGGCCCTCACTAGCCTCAACCAATGCAAGGTTAATCTTGTTAGCGTCAAATGGCTCGCGTGTGCCGTCGCGTTTTACCACTGTGATTGCGCTCATGAAAAATCCCCTAATCTACTTATACTGTTATGTTTATGCAATACACATCACCTCCCCAGGTGCCCCGTTTTCATAGGGTGCAAGAAAAACACCGGTGTAGCGGCCGACTGTTCCAAACTTGCTAAATGTCTATTTTTGTTGCAGTACTACATATGTAGTGCTTACGTATGACTATATGCCCCCACATATGGTTTTTCAAGCTTTTTGTGGGGTTTTTTTGACTACATTCAGCATAAGCAGCATTTAACCCCTTAGGGCTAGTTATGGTGTTGTATATTTTGTTACGACGCTATATGTAGAGTGATATCAACGAGCTGCGGACAGCATCGACACCAGACTTGGGTACCATTCTTGCTGATCACCGTCACCCGCCAGCATCAGACACTCACCCAGCAGGCGGTGACGTTCTCGGTTGGATAATTATATGAGTACTTGTTTGGTGATCGCTGCCATGCCTCACCAGGCCCTTGAATCGCAATATCACCCGCGCCACAGTCTTGGTTTTGTCCAGACAGCCAATACATCAAAAGCACAATGCGATGCGAGCCGTCACCGTCGAATGTTGCTGTGGTCGCTCTTGTGTTGTACCAAATTCCAGAGAACTTATCAGCAGCCGGCGCTGTGGCGGGTATAGTACCGGTAGACTTCAGGTTCGTTTCAAGTCCAGACCGATCCGAACCATCAAGGACACCAGCATAGGTCGTACAAGTAGGAGTCAGACAAGTTGTGCCGAGTGACGGGTAAGCCCCATTGGTCGCAACATACGCTTTAACCAGCTTAATAGCTTGCTGCCCAGAAGATACACGAGCAGTGTTTTGGGCGCGTTGTTGCACTCCATTAAACGAGACGATGGTTATTGCCGCCAGAATGCCAATCACAACGATGACAATAAGAAGTTCGACGATCGTGAAACCGCGTCGAGATGATTGATGAAATGATGATTTGAAAGGAGCCCACATTACTGAATCAAAGTATGAAGGATGAGCGGAATGCAGTCAAGGAATCCAAGACTATGCAAACACCAGGTAACTCGCACATTAAAATACAGACCTAGATAGTCTGTATTTTAATGTGGCGGAGAGGATGAGATTCGAACTCACGGTACGGTTGCCCGCACACACGCTTTCCAAGCGTGCGCCTTCAACCACTCGGCCACCTCTCCACGTGTCACTACAGTATATCAGGCAATACATAGCCGGGGTTGTGTAAATGACGCCAAATTGCGGTTGTATGTCACGGACTCACCTCGCATAATAGAGGCAATGGCAAAAATAACCCCCACACCCGTTATCGTCCTCAAAGACCTCAAGAAGCGGTTCGGGCTTGGTGACGCCGAACACTATGCGATTGATGGTATTAATCTGACAATTCAAAAAGGTGAATTTATCGCAATCATGGGACCGAGTGGCTGCGGCAAAACAACACTACTCAATATCCTAGGACTACTCGATAGCAAGATCGAGGGCGACTACGAGCTCGAAGATCGCTCAGTCGCAACCCTCAGCTCGCGGCGCCAGGCGCATATTCGTAGTCAACAAATCGGCTTCATCTTTCAAAGCTTCAACCTTATCACCAGAATGACCGTTATCGAGAATGTTGCACTGCCACTCATATATAAGGGGGTCACCCAAACCGCACGGTTAAAGCAAGCCAGTGCAATCCTACACAACTTTCACCTAGGTGAGCGAGAGTATTATATGCCTCACCAATTATCCGGCGGACAAACCCAACGTGTCGCTATTGCCCGCGCTCTAGTCAACGACCCATCTATTATCCTCGCCGACGAACCAACCGGAAACCTCGACTCGTACGCCAGTCACATCATTATGGAAGAATTATCAGACCTGCATAAACGCGGCAACACAATCATTATGGTGACACACAACCCAAGACTCACCACCTACGCTAGTCGCGTCATCACTATGCTTGATGGACGAATTGCAACCGATACACAGACACCAAATAGGAAGTCAGAAGCAGGCGCAAAGCGCCCACTAGGCAAGAAAAAACGTGCCAAACGCAAAAAGGAACAAACAGCATAATGCGCCTACTATTCATCAATCACATACAGAACGCTCGACAATCCCTTAAAAGCAATCGCATGCGCAGCTTGCTAACTATGCTGGGCATTGCTATTGGTATTGCCAGTATTACCGCTATCCTCGCACTAAGTGGTGGCGCGAGTAGAATTGTCGGAAATCAAATTGACGCACTCGGGGGTAACATTGCCGTTGTTCGACCCGGCGCCCCATCGAATGCCGTACTAAACGCTGGCGGTCAATCCCCCACACAACAACAGTTTGCCTCTAGTACCCTGACGGAAAATGATATCGATACAATTGAAAAAATCCCCAACATAACCTCGGTTGCACCGATGATGATCCTCTCCGGTGCAGTCAAAGCAAACAAAGGGACACCCGTTACTACCCCGATCATAGCCTCAACCCCTTCACTTGCCGACACCAATAATCTCACCCTACGAGAGGGCCAATTTCTTGACCCCAACCTCAGCCCTTATACCACCGTTATTGGTGCGCAGCTATCAGTCAACGTCTTTGGAACCGAGGATTCAATCGGAAAAATGATCACTATCCGTGGACAAAGCTTTACGATTATTGGCATTTTAAAGCGCGACAACAATCCCATTAACTACAACGGCGTTGACTTTGACTCATCGGCCATCATTAGCCGCGAAGCTGGTAGGTCCCTCAATCAAGGAGCGCTGCAAATTCAACAAATCAACCTTCGCAGCGACTCCATCGCAACACTCGATCAAGTTATTATCGACACCAACAAAGCACTGTTAAAAAACCACTTCGGTGAAGCAGATTTTGGCGTATTATCAGGCGATAAAATCGCCGAACCCACTAATCGCCTCTTTTCGGTCATCGCGGCAGCCACAACTGCCATTGCAGCAATATCCTTACTCGTTGGTGGAATTGGCATCATGAATATCATGCTCGTTAGCGTTGCCGAGCGTACGCGCGAGATTGGAATCCGAAAAGCACTCGGTGCCAGTAATGCCGATATCGTCGCCCAATTCTTGATCGAATCACTCGCCCTCAGTATCGGTGGCGGCGTAGGTGGTTACGTGATTGGCTACATTCTCGCGCTCGGAGTCAGTACGTTCTTGCCGTTCGACCCAGTACTCACCTGGGGAATAGCACTGACTGCCGCTATCGTATCGATTGTTATCGGGACATTATTTGGACTCTACCCAGCCATTCGGGCTGCGCGCAAAGACCCAATTGACGCACTGCGCCAATACGATTGATACTTGTTATAATTCTTTTTTAAGTTTTTCAATCAGTACAACAGGTGTCGGGTCAACACCGTTCAGGATTGCTGCGTAAATACTGACAAAATCTGCAAAGATAGAGCCCCATAGTAGTTGGGCGATCACGCTGTCGCCTTCGAGTTGAAGGGCCGTTGATTTTGGACGCTTTCCACTCAATAGACGGTCTGAAATTTCAAATCGCTTTAATATCTGTGAGTGCTCGAATGAGCTCACGAGGTCATAGATAACAAATGGCTTTTCAACAGGGTGCGAGGTCCAGCCCATAAACTCATTGTGGTTAAATTCTGGATACTCGTTCCAAAAAGCCGTGTTTTTCGCGGTCTCGTTAAAACTAATCTTCCACTTGTACGCAACAGGTGCGGTTAAGGCGCCACCATAAAAGACGGGGGTCTTACCAACTGATTCTTCAGCAAGTTGTTTCGCCCGGTTATTCTCGGTTGGGACATCAGCACCCCACTTTGCGCTTTCGCGTCCAAGCCAACCGGATAACGCATCAACTTCTTCGAGTTTGCCGTGGATGACCGAGAAGTTTTCGAACAATGCTAATAATGCGCGCAGATTGTAGATGACTGCCATACGGGGCTGGAATCCATCGGGGAGGTTGACGTGCGCAATACTATATTCATACGCAATATCGATTAGCTTGCCGCTTGAGGCGATGATTGCGAGCTGAGAACCTGCTCGTTCAGCTTGCTCAAGCGCGCTCAGCGTTTCTTCTGTATTACCTGAATAACTGCTAGCGATAACTAGCGTATTGCGACCAACGTATGCCGGCAGGTCGTAACCGCGAATAATTTCAAATGGAATCTTGATTTCGTTTTTCAACCATACTTTTACCAAAAGTGCAGCCAGCGCTGACCCGCCCATACCTGTGACGACGATACTAGTGATTTCACGGTCATCGTGTTCTTTGTTCCACACAACAGCGTCGTATGATGCTTGTTCGTATTGTCCAGCTGCAATCCGCAGCGCCCCTTCGGGATCTTTTTGCGCCAAAATATTTTCGTTATCTAGTGTATTACTCATCAGTCTTGCCCTACCCTTTGAATCTATGATACAGTATTTTTAAAGCATAAGCAGAAAATTAGAGGTGGGCATGGATATTACTCCGCAAGACGAAACACGACAACCAATTAGTGACGACCAAGAGCTAGCAAAAGCACTTGCCGGCGTCATGCCAGACATGCCAGAACCTATCTTGCCAGACCCTATCACTCCGGCAGCACAACCCGAAAACACATTAGAGTTTGAGGAAACACCAACCTCTTCGTTGCCACCAATCGTTCTCGAAACACCTGTTATCCCAGAGCCAGCAGCAGCAGCACCTACTCCCGTCCTCGATACTAACGACCTCGAAAGCATCAAAAAAGATGCGCTCGAACAACTCCGTCCACTTATTGGTAAAGTTGACCTGCCGGCTGAAGAAAAGTTTGACACCTATCTCATGCTTATTCGCAGCACTGACGACGCAACACTGATCGCCCCTGCACACGCCGCAGCGCAATCGATCACCGAAGAGAAGCGACGTGCCGAGGCCCTTCTTGATGTCATTAAGGAAATTGACTACCTTTCACGCAATAAAACAGCCGCATAGGCAGCACCCGCCCCTTCACTATCCCCGCTTTCGTCTGCGGGGATTTTTATTGAGACCCGTAATGCTACTGGTTTCTTCACGCAGCAGCCACAGTGCGGTACAATTGTAACAATGTCTGTACGCTACGCCACCAACGAAGAAGTCATGCGCTGGGATGAATTAATTATTCAAAACCCAGACGGTGGTAATATCTTTTCAAGTTTTGAGTACGCCGAGCAAAAAGAAACTGGCGGCTATATCCATCGCTTCGTACTCGTGAACGATCTTGCCGTCACAGTGCTCGAAAAGAACACTCCCCCGCTCGGTAAACTTTGGTACCTCCCGAAAGGGCCAAATGTCACCACAACAAAGGCGCTATTTGACACCCTAAAACTATTGCAGCCGTTTGCTCGCAAACACGGTGTTTTTACGATACGCATTGAGACGGAACTTGCCCGTTCGCAACAAGCAACCCTTTCACGTCACGGTCTCCACAAGGCCGCACCGATTATTCCCAATCCTTCAACGATTACGCTCAACATCGCCTCGAATCTTGAAGACGTGCTAATGACGCTCCCTCAAAAAGGCCGTCACGCAATTCGGCGTGCCGAACGCGATGGCGTCACTACAGCACAGGTTCCAGCAACTGACGAAAACTGTAAAATAATGTACGCCTTGCTCAGCGAAACGGCCAAAGGCCAATTCGGCATTCGTAGCTATAATTACTACAAAACATTCTGGCAACGGTTTGAAAAGGCCGGTCTTGGACAGCTCTTCTTTGCCTATTTTGATACGCAAGTTGTCGCCGGCGCCTTCGCAATGACTCTTGGCAAAAAAAGTACCTACAAAGACGGTGCCTCAATCCGAAAACGAACAGCCTATGGCGCCAGTCATTTACTACAATGGAGCGTCATCACGTGGGCAAAATCAAAAGGCGCCACCATTCACGACTTCTGCGGCTCACCACCTAGTGACGAAATCACCAATTCAGCCCATCCACATTACGGAATCGGCCAATTCAAAACGGCTTTCAACAAACAAGTCACCGACTACATCGGATGCTATGACCTTGTCATTAGTCCAATACGATACAAGGCATGGTCAAAACTCGGTGAACGCATCTATCGACACCTCTACTTCAAACGTACGAAAGACTATTACTACTAACCCGAATACCTGGAGAGTCCCATGCCACTGATTAACCGCACAGTACTCATGTCCGACGCCCTGCATTTTAGCGCAGAGCAAGCCATCAACCCCTACTATGACGACCAAAATGTTGATGTCGCCAAAGCAACAGCCGAACACGACGCAATCACCCATGCACTCTCGGCCGCCGGCATCACAATCGCCGCCGTCCCCTCACCCATTGACAGTCAAGACGGTGTCTATACCGCCAACTGGGCGTTGGTTCGTGGCAATAAAGCCATACTTGCCCGTTTGCCGGCAGTGCGCCGCGCCGAAGAGACCTACGCAAAACAAGTTCTCGAGCAACTCGGGAAGACAGTTATCGAAGTACCTAGTAACTGGAAATTCAGCGGCCAAGGTGATGCGCTGGTCTGCGGGAATCTGCTTTTTTGTGGACAAGGCTACAGAAGTGACGAGAAGGCGCAAAAGTTTGCCGCAAAGAAACTTGGCTACAAGCGCATCCAACTTCGCACCATTCCCGAACTCGACGACGACGGAGTACCTGTCATCAATGCCGTTTCGGGTTGGGCTGACAGTTTTTTCTATGATATCGACCTCGCACTTTCTATTATTAAAGCGCCGGGGGACGGCGAAAAAGGCCTGATCGCGTATTGCCCCGAAGCTTTCACCCCTGAAAGCCGCGAAAAACTCGCCAAGCTAAAAGCTGTCGATAAAATTGAAGTCTCGCTCGATGAAGCTACTCGTGCCTTCGCACAAAACCTTGTTTCGACCGGTGAAACCGTTGTGATGAGTGCCCATGCACCACGCCTTAGTGCGGCATTAGAGGCTCGAGGATTAAAAGTACTCACACCAGAAGTGTCCGAGCTCGCAAAAGGCGGCGGCTATATTCGTTGCACGACCCTCACGATTGATTGATCTGTCGACTAAGCTTTTTTAAGTTCTTGTAGCGCCGCTCGGGCTACTTCGGCTTCATTCCAAGGATAGGTACCATCGGCTCGTTCGATGGTTTGTTCGTGTCCTTTACCGAGAAGTACCACCACATCATCAGCGCTCGTTACCTGCGTCATTGCAAAACCAATAGCTTCTTCGCGGTTCAATACTAAGAAAAGATCTCTGCCTTCTTGTTTACCGGCTTTTTTTGCGCCCTTTGCAATTTCTTGCAAAATTTCACTACCGTCAACATCGCGGTCGTCTTCTTCGGTCACAATAACGACGTCCGCACTCTTGCCAGCGATGGCACCCTGCACCGCCCGTTTCGTCTCGTCACGCCTTCCAGCTGAGCCAAATACTGCAATCAATTTGCCTTTTGTTAATGGTCGAACGCTGTCAAAAAAGCGCTCAAAGGCATCGGGAGTACTCGCAAAGTCGACAATAACCTGGAATTTTTGACCCTCATTAATAACATTCATACGTCCCTCGACACCCGTAAGTGCGGCAATCCCGTGTTCAACTTCTTTTTTTGATAGTCCCAATTTACGTCCAACCGCTATTGCGGCGAGGCTATTACTGACATTGAACTCTCCCGGGATGTTCAGCTTTATATCATAGTGATCGCCATCAACATCTGCCACAAAGTGCGAATGGTCCGTGGCTAAATGTACGTCGGTCGCAGACAATTGGCCAGCGCCAATGCCATACGATAACGAGTTTTTAACAGTGCCAGCAAATAGTTTTGCGCTTGGATCTTGTTCATTAACAACCCCGAATCGCAATCCGTGCTTGTTGGCTATTTTAAATAATCGACGCTTTGCTTGAACGTAATTATCAAATGTTCCATGGTAGTCCAGATGTTCGTGGGTGATATTTGTCATAACCGCAATCTCGTACGGCACACCCCACACACGGTGCTGCGCCAATGAGTGACTCGAAGTCTCGACGACCACCCATTCAACTCCAGCTCGTGCATACTCTCGTAGTTTTTTTTGCAGTACACCCGCCTGGGCAGTCGTAATGTGTTCAGGTTGAGGAACGATAGCATCGCCAATGCCGTTTGCAACCGTCGTTAGTAAGGCAACCTTTATGCCCGACTCGTGCAGTAAGCGGTGAATCAAAAATGAAGTGGTAGTTTTTCCGTTCGTGCCCGTTACGCCTATGATATGTAGTCTTCGGCCAGGAAAACCATAGCGTATATTCGCAAGAACCGCCTCAACTAGGTGTCCGAGCGGTTCAATTTTTTTAAATAGTTCACGAGGGATCATTTTTTTTACAGTGTTACGGAATGAAGTCATATAGCCATTATACCGAACTGCTGCGTTTCGCCCATCTTCTCTGTAGCAGAATGAGCGGTATTGCGATAATCGCCACTAAAGCAGCTATTACCCAAATATATATCCAACCTAGGTCAGGTAAAGACCGAACGATACTTTTTTTCACACCATTCATTGGCTGCACCTCTGGCGTGGAGGCCCCTGAGGTGATTGCTGACGACTGAGAATCGCTACCCAGCACCGCGGCATCATCGGTTTGCACCTGTAGCGGCGTCTCTGTCGTTCCTATTATCGCAAGTTGCGTTGTAACCGGACTTCCACCCGCACTCAAGTTAGCGAGGCTATTACCACCATCAGTTACTGCATTTTCAGGATCCGTCACCCGCACCTCACCCTCATCATCGACACTGACAAACTGGTAAATATCTATTGAGTCACCACTCGGGCTCGTTCCGAACACGTGGAGTGTATGAAACCCAGATGTCGTCAGCTCAGGGATCGTTACATCCATTTCTAGGCCACCCGAATGATTCGCCGTTGTCGTTCCCAGTAGCACCTCGTCCGAACGTAGCTCAACTCGAACCTGCGACCCAGTTAGAAGACTGAACGCCGGTAGTGATAGTTGCAGATGACGGCTAGAGTGGGTCACAAATCGAGCAAACTCCTCGAAATACGCACGGGGGGCACTTTGGATTTCTGAGGTCCGCCAATATTCATCCGCAATAGGAGCAGCGGTACTAACGGGGCAGATCCTGACACCATCACTGCACGCTTCATAACTGCTGAGTGCTGAGTAGTGGTTGGTGATTGAAGTACTGATCAGGGCATGCCCTACGGGTTTCGGATGAAACGATCCGGCACTAATAATCCTTAACTGCGGCAACGCACTGATCGGCGCTGCATCATCACCAACCTTCACCCCGTTCATAGCCGGCGAAACGAGTGAATCGCACAACTTTTTACCAGCAAAACTATTCTCGATATCGAGATAGGTAATTCCCGACTTCATCGCAGCTGCCGCAATCACCTGATTGAGATAGTGAAGACTCTCTCGCATATAGACTCGCTCGACAGCATCAAATAGCAGTGCGGTCAGTGGATCACACACGCCTTCAGGATTGATAATATCCGGATATCCAACCGCGTAGATCCGTGATCCCGGTGATGCTTGCGCCAGCTCAGCATAAAGCGTCGCCAATCGATCAAACAGGCCATTGATCTCTCCGGCCGTTTTCTGACGCCCCTCACCCACCGCCCATTCGCAGGTGCCCGGCATGGCACAGACGCGTAGCTTACCCATTAACCCGATATCATTTCCACCAACACCAACCGTTAACACCGAAGGCGAATACTTTTTAACAAACGCCGCCTGGGCAGCCCTTCCCGGCCAAAAGTCCGTTAAAGCTTGTTGCTTGCTCTGCTCGACCCCAGTCTCAGATATCTCACCAGTCTGGGGCCGGAGCCGATTATTTTGACCATAGTAGTTTTTTGTCACACTCGTCACGTCAACAATTTGTGCACCCGCGCACGCCACCGACTTACTATTGGATCCTGCGATCCCCATTGTAGCGGCCAACAGAAAAGGATACGACCGACGGCTAACACTGCAATCATCGACACCAGAATTTGTATGTTCTAGATAGAACCGCTCGTCATTCTCGCCTAATCCACTAGCAAATGAATCACCCAGCGAAAGCATACCTATCGATACCACAGGATCAGACCCAGCAACACCAAAAACCACACTCCGGACAGGCTCCGATCGCAGCAGAACCGTGACTTTTAACGATTCCCCCGAAGGGCTGAACTCCGGCCGATGTGCGCTAAAGAAATTCGGAAACGTATTGCCAATGCCAAGATCTGTAGATTGACACCCTATCACACCCGGTTGCGGCGAAAGGTACCCCACGAGCTCTTGCCCACAGCCCGGTACAATATCGATCACAACGAAGCCGACATTCATTCCTACGACGGCGACGCTCTGGCCATCATTCGAAACCGCCAGCTCTTCGGTCGGATCCATGCCCGCGCCATACCCATATCCTACCGTCGCGATATGTCTTACCGTAAATGTCGTCGTATCTACCAAGGCCGTTCCCCTATTTCGTAGCTCGACCGCCAGCCATTTACCATTATCCGAAAGTGCATACGCACCCGGATCAACCGAGAGTCCAGCATCGTTCTTAAGTGTGTAGTCTGGCATGCTCGTATCAAGCTCATAGACCACCTCACCAGAACCAGGCAGCACGACACGCTTCAACCGTTGCGAAACGTGCGAGTAAATGACTAGTTCGCGACCGGTCTGGCGAGAGTAAGACTGCATTACCAAGATATCTTGATCGGCAGAATACCGACATACCGCACTCACGCACACATCCTTCAGCACAGACATGCGACTATCGTGAGCAAATGCAACCACCGCACGCTGTAAATTACCCTCTGTATAAATTCCAAAGCGCATTCGCTCACCCCTGTATAGACAAGTGCGCCTCGTTTGCACCTCCGAGCCGACAAGGACGTCCTGGATATACGTCGGGCAAGTCACATCCTCAGCCGGGATCGAAACAACACTAGATTGGACCACTGGAGATGCCTGCGTCCAGCGATTGGTTGTAGCCTGCAATGCACTAGCGTCGCGAGAGAGGCCAATACAGCCAATAATAAGCAACGCAACCCCAACAATAATCGCTTTCATCGCACCTCCTGAGTAATTACTGAATTCCTGCTTAGTATTTTAAGCTCGCTCTCAGGTCGGTACAAGCCTAACCATCTAAAAGTTCATAATGTTGGTTCGTGGTAAAATATAACAGATGAGAATTTTGGGAATAGAAAGTAGTTGCGACGAGACAGCGGCAGCCATCGTTGAAGATGGACACCGCTTGCTATCAAACGTGGTTAACTCACAAATAGATATCCACGCCGTGTACGGTGGGGTTGTTCCTGAAATCGCCGCCCGTAGCCACATAGAGGTGATCAATCCCGTGATCAACCAGGCGCTTACGGAGGCACACTTAACTTGGGATGACATCGACGCCATCGCCGTCACCTACGCACCCGGATTAATCGGGTCACTCCTCGTCGGAACACTGGCCGCAAGAACACTTGCAACGCTTAAGAACAAACCCCTCTACCCTATTCACCACGTTGAAGCACACGTCTACGCCAACTTTATTACCGAACAATCCAATGACGTCGCATTAACACTCCCGTCAAAACAACCAGATTTCCCAATGCTCGCCCTTATCGTCAGCGGTGGACACTCGCAGCTCGTTCTTTTCAAAGATCATGGCGATTACAGCCTCCTTGGTCAGACGCAGGACGACGCTGTCGGAGAAGCTTTCGACAAAGTCGCCAAAATCCTTGGACTCCCCTATCCTGGTGGACCCTCGATCACTAAAGCCGCACTAGACGGAGACCCGTTCGCCTATCCATTGCCAAAGGCACGTATGCAAGGCCCTTACGATTTCAGCTTTTCTGGCCTGAAGACAGCCGTTCTAAGAGCCGTTCAGCGAGAAGTGGGCGTGGACACAACTTTCCCTTCGCGTGAGCTTGCGGGGCTTCTGAGCGACACCCAGAAGGCAAACTTTGCTGCCAGCTTCCAACGTGTAGCGATTGCAACACTTGTTGATAAGGCCCAGGCCGCATTCAACGACCACTCCCCTGCTTCTGTCGTTATTGCTGGTGGTGTCGCCGCCAACGAAGAACTACGCAAGCAACTATCGGCGCGACTCCCCTTGCCTATCGAATACGCCCCAATGAGCCTCTGTACCGACAACGCCGCAATGATCGGTGCGCTTGGCTACTTCTACGCGCAAAAGAAACAGCCGATCTCACCCTTCGATCTCGAAGTTATCCCGAGTCTTTCGATGACCAAAACACCTTGGGCATAGATACCTTTATTGACTTTTTGTAAAACTTATGCTAATATAGTACTAGTTATTATTAAAACAAACAGAGGTCAGCATGAGCAGCGAAGCAGACGTAATTACACCCGAACAGATTGAAAAAACAGACCTCCAACGATCTGAGGATGAGCTAGTGACATTAGCTATCGGTACGGTGGAATATAACGCGAAATTAGATATCGTCAATTACCTCAAAGACAAAGACTCTCAAGAGTCACTTATCGACACACCGCGCCAAAACACACAGCATAAACTAGGCGCTCGTGCGCTTCGACAATCATTGCGACGCACCAATTAACGACGAAGCTTTTGTAGTACTTTCTTCGCCTGTGGCAACCCCTTAGTCCAGGCAGCATAAAGAGGGGAGAGCGCCTTATCAAACGTCCCCGAAAAGGACGTTTCTTCAGATGACCACCCCTGTTTAAAGATCGAGACACCGCCGACAACGAGTCCACCGAAGTCATACTTTGTCAGTTCCCATTCTTTAGCTTTACGGATAACATGCCACTTCAAAGCGTAGTTCGCACGTAGCCGCTGGCCGTCTTCATTCATTCCACCGTACAGCTCATAGGCGGTGTCGGCACTAATCGCCATCCAAAGGAACGAGATTGCTTTTCCATCCAAATAGGCCGCAAAGACAGGGGAGTGATCCTGCATTAAATTGAAAACATCGTAATAATACTGATCGCTGTGTAGGTTAAAGCTGGCACGCTCGGCAGTTTGCTTGTAAATAGCTAGGCAGTCAGCTAGTTCTTCCTTGGTGCGCACCTGCTTGATCGTAATTCCCTCAGCAGCAGATTTGCGAATGTACTGCCGGGTTTTTT